>ENA-ORXR01000388-ORXR01000388.1-marine-metagenome-genome-assembly--contig:-NODE-388-length-61793-cov-12.804621_pt1 | contig 61793 bp, 46 predicted proteins | sample MGYA00237866_ERZ511479 | MGnify/ENA metagenome assembly ERZ511479 | reverse complement strand
TAGAGACTAGGCGCCACTCTGATTTATTGTAAAAATCCAGCTAACTACTTCAAACTCCACATATGGATAACTTCCATTCCGCCATACTTTTCTGCCAGTTGTAGAAAGTACCTTTATTGAAACCTAGCTCTCTGATAATTTTTTCTACTGATCCACCAGCTTCATTTCTTTGAGAGCTTTCTTCATATTCTAATGATCTGAACAATTGAGAAATCGCCTAAGAACAATACTTTATTACACGTATCTGTAGTAAGAGAGGTGGAAGCTATATGGGATTTAAAACTCGTAAAAACAACCCGTCTGCTGTGACGAGCGGCAAGCTACTGTGAAGATCATCAGACACAATAAAAGAATATAAAAGCTGTACTTAGGTTTCATCGGAATCATATTTAAATGAAATATTCTTATTATAAGACAGATTAAAGATATCGATTTAATATCGAGGTACACAATTCGTAGATATTTGACTAATTTGACAAATAAGTTGATACCCGCATGCAAGTTATCTACAGCAAAATCAATAACTATGAGAAAGATAGATCGAAGACATTTCATTAGACAAAGTTCGCTCTCTGGGGCGGCACTTGCCACAGGGTCTTTGACATCAGGGTGTAGTACTGCCAAGGATCTACCTGATCAAGAGGGCAGCTATATGGGAGATTATGCTGCTACACCCATTAAAAATATCAGGGCTGCCTTTATTGGGGTGGGCTACCGGGGTCGTGATCATCTGAAATTTTTCGCTGGCCTGGAGAAAACAGAGGTTGTCGCGATCAGCGATCTTTATGAGGATAACGTCATAGAAAAATCGAAGCTGGCTGCAGAAATTGGTGCAGGAAAAAGGCATCAAAATATAGCTCTCTACTGGGGCGACGAAGATAAATGGAGGCTGATGCTAGAGGAGGTGAGGCCTGACGTCGTCTTCATATGCACTAACTGGAATAATCATGCTCTCATGGGCATCGAAGCGATGAAAAAAGGGGCTCACGCCTTTATAGAGGTTCCCATCGCCGTCACCATAGAAGAGATGTGGGAGTTGGTGAATACTTCTGAGCGGACGCAGCAGCACTGCATGATGTTGGAGAACGTGAATTATAGTCGTGACGAGCTGATGTATTTAAATATGTGTCGACAAGGAGTGATTGGAGATTTATTACACGCAGAGGCAGCTTACATCCACGAGCTACGATTTCAGATGGAAGAGCAGGAGCGTGGCACTGGCTCTTGGAGGACACTACATTATGCGCAGCGCAATGGGAATCTGTATCCTACTCACGGATTAGGACCTGTGGCTCAATACATGAATATCGGCAGAGGCGACGATACCTTCGATACCCTAGTATCTTTTTCGACACCGGCTTTGGGCCGAAAAGATTATGCGCAAAAGCACTATGCTGTAGATCATAAGTGGAACCAACTCAGTTATAAAGGCGGAGATCTTAACACCTCAATTATCAAAACTCATCTGGGGAGGTCGATCATGGTGCAGTGGGATGAGACGAGTCCTCGCCCTTATACACGGCATAATCTAATTCAAGGCACAAAGGGCATCCTAGCGGGCTTTCCCACTCGCGTGGCATTAGAGGGAGGTGTAGAGGGGCTCACTGAAAATCATCATAGCTGGGTGCAGGGAGATGATCTACAGATCCTGTACGATAAATATGATCATCCACTATACCAGCGCCTGAACAGTAGCACGAAGAATAGTGGACATGGAGGTATGGACGGGATGATGATATACCGCATTGTAGAATGCTTGCAGCAGGGTTTGCCTTTGGATCAGAATGTGTATGAAGGCTGCCTCTGGAGTGCTGTCGCTCCGCTGAGTGAACAGTCAGTAGCGCAGGGTGGCATGCCACAGGCATTTCCAGACTTCACTCGTGGCAAATGGAGGACGACTCAGCCACTAAAGATCATCAGCTGATAGCAGATCGATAGTGTAGACAATGCTTAGTCTAAACTACAGGTATCTTGCTAAAGCTTTTGACATATGATTCAATTGCCTACTTGTCAAGAACAGAATTATATCTGACTTTCTGCTTAAGAGAGGTATTCCTATCTGGTACTGACGTATCAGTTTAGACTAAATGATAAGCGCAGTTTATCTATTAGGATTCTAATTTCCAAATACCATTTATAATTAATTGACGGAATCATATTTGAATGATAGAAAATTCATCATGTAGATACTTGTTCTATACATCTGGACAAGTGGTTTTACTCATATTATGCAATATTTAAGGAATTAATCGTCACATGAAAATTTAAAACCATTAGAATTATGAATATAAAAACTAGTATTAGTCTGATAGTAGTCTTTTTGACTGGTATGTTCACTGGGCAGGTTTGGTCACAGCAGATGACTACCCAGTATGAATTTAATTTCGACTCCGAAATGGTAGGTGTAGTTCCCACCTCTTGGCTTGGAACGGCAGTTACTTCGGATGCAGTGCCTGGTGGTGATGGAATTATTCTGAATACTCAAGCTGGAGAAACAGCTATTTTAGAACTACCGACTGTAGTATCAGGTACAATAACAATTGAAGCAGACGTGAGAGGTATCTCGGGAGCAGATTACACCTGGGATAGAGTCATGGAGGTTTTCGAAGGAGATATTTCGGGTTATTTCTTTCAGTACCATGGGAATGGTGGCGCCAATGGTGATATCAGGTCTCTACGCAAAAGTGGTCTGCCAAACTATGTCCTGACTCAGGACTGGAATAAGATTACGATGATGGTGAGTACGATTGATCAAACAATAAAAATACTTGTCAATGATATAGTCTGGGTGGAGGATATTGCATTGACCAATACCATAAATACAATATCGAAAATTGCGTTTCAGGTTCCGATCGATAATGTCATTATCTCCACTAGTGAGTCAGACGTTGTTTTAGAAGAAACAGATACTTATGAATTTGATTTTAATTCAGATACTGTAGGAGAAATAGCTGAATTTTGGACAGGAGATGCCGTTGTCTCAGATGTCATTCCAGGGAGTGACGGCAATGCCGTAGATACGAAACCTGGTCAAACTGCCATCTTAGTCTTACCCGCACCATATGCTTCTGGTTTAAGTATTGAAGCAGATGTACGAGGTGAATTAGGACCAGATTATACATGGGATAAAGTATTGGAGGTATGGGAAGGAGAAACTTCTGCTTTTAATTTTCAGTACCATGGTAACGGAGGCTCAAATGGTGATATTAGATCCTTGCGTAGAAGTGGAGCACCAAATGTAGTCCTTAATCAGGATTGGAACCATATCAAGACAAACATTAATATGGAGGCACAAACCATGAGTGTTTTGGTAAATGATGTTATCTGGATTCAAAATGTTGCCTTTACTAATGCCATTGAAGCAGTAACTAAAATACAATTTCAACTGCCTATAGATAATGTGAAAATTTCCCCTTATTCACCTGATACTAAGGCACCCGTCTCTGATGTATATCAATTTGATTTTGAAAATGATCAGATAGGAGAAAAGCCAACATACTGGTCAGGTAATGCACTTGTTTCAGACTCAATACCTTTTAATTCTGGTCAAGGACTTTTTCCAAAGAGCGGAGATATAGGCATTTTTGATATTCAAGAGCCTTTATCAGGCGGTCTAATTATTATAGAGGCAGATGTCTTGGCCGTGCCAGGTGATTATACATGGAAAAGAGTCATAGAGGTTTTCGATGAAAGTGGGGTATCAGCATATTTTTTACAGTACCACGGCATAGGCGGTAGTTCAGGTACAGTCAGAACATTCCGCATTCCGAATGTCACAAGCTATGTTCTAAAAGAAGATTGGAACCACGTGAAAATGGTTATTGATACAGATTTACAAACAGCTTCAATATTTGTAAATAATGATTTATGGGTAGATAAAGTGGCTCTTAATAATTCTATATCAGGACTATCTTCATTTCGCTTCCAGGTGCCTACTGATAATATAACTATTAAAAAAGTTAGTATAGAGGGATTAAGCGATCGGGAGGCAGCGGTGGCAGCTTTACCTAGAACCACTGACACGGAGATAGTTAAGGCTACTGTACTAGAATGGTTGTTAAACAATTTGTCCAATGCCATACTTGTAGGAGATACAGATAAAAGTAATTTAATAGGAGCTGAATTCGATAGTTTGATTGTGCAGCCGAATCCTGAAGGTACATTTCCTGAAAATTTTTTCCGACCTATTCCAGAGTATGATACTAATCCATATGTAGAAACCATATTTCCCGCATTTGAAAAGAATAAAGAAGAAAGTGCTGTGAGATCTCTCGGGCAAGCTCTTGCTCCTGAACTAATAGAAACGGCCTATGCCGCTCTACATCCACAAAGTCCATATAAGACAGACCCCACAGCAATAGTTAGATTGATGAATGTGCTCAATTCTGCTTTTGGAGAATTAGAAAATAACAATGACTTCATGGTTTCTTTTCATTTGCCTTTTACATACCTACTATTGAAAACTTCCTTTCCTGGAGCGATCCCTCCGATTATGGCTGCTGAGTGGGAAGCAAAGATGGCACCCATCGCAGAAAGAATTTTCACTACCAGGAGTGATACTTGGACTTATGTAGCTAATGGATGGTACAATGCTGATATACGCTGGGCCCTTGGTCTTTATACCATGGGGATCCTGTTTGATAATGAAGACTATATAAATGCAGCTTTATCAGGATTTGATGAAGGAGGATTATTTAAAGGTGCACTTTTACCAGATGGAGGATTCAATTATGTCGGCTATCAAAATGAAACCTTTACCTATCATGGAGAAAATATCATGGCCTTAAGTTGGTTTTATACGCTAACTGAAAATGAAGAAATTGCAGAAATAATCAGAGACACTAAAAATTATTATCCGCTTAGCTACCGTTTGGAAGGTGTGGGCGAATATTATACGGCTGCTTCTTGGAAACAATATTGGAATATGGTATCAGGTAATGATGCTGCCTATGTGGTAGCTAGTCTAACTGGTGATAATAGAAATTATAATCGGGGTAAAGATGCAACTGGATTATTACCGGCTTTATTTTACAATCCGAATTTGGCAGAAGTGGAAGAGGCAGATTCAACATTAGTCTTTGATAAGAATATCCAAGGACCAAGAGGTAATTTTGGACAATTTGCCTACGCAGCGAGCGCTCGAAATGTCAATGATGGTATCGGTCTTGGTAAAATTACATTTGTCGGTGCCATGTCACTTTACGATTTGGATAGCATACCTTCAGGGCTCTCTGCTGATGATGTAAAAAAAGCTGAGAGCTGGCCATTAAATGCAGCACTCTCAATAGCCACAAGTGAAGTAAAGCATTCTCTTGATCCGGACAGTCTATTCCAACGTAGAAATAGTCATTACCTGATGGGACAAGATGAGAAAAGCTCAGTGATCATGCATGATGATCACGCCTCATTTGCTACTAAGTATAATATCTCTACGAAGCTGTACGTGCCTACTAAAGTATACTTAGATGAATCATATGCATCCAAGTGGGCTGGTTCACAACAGTGGGTAATGACTAAGAGTGGAATAATTGGCGTAATAGAAATTTCTGCCAAAGAAGATGATGAGAAATATGCTATTCATGCGCTGCTAAAATTGGTGTCAGGTCGTAGGCATTGGGGAGTTAAAAAAGAGGTAATCGATTTAGGTGACGGACAATATGAATTTGGTGATTTGGTCATTACGGTACATGAAACAGACTATACTAAAAACAGAGTAGACTTTGCTCCTACTTGGGATGGCGATGATAGCGGCAAGGCTTCATATCTTATTTTATCTGACAAGTCAAAAGAAGAGGAAAATACCTTGACTAGTTATTCAGCACGTACATCAAAGTATGTAGCCGTTGAAATCAGAAAAAAGGATACTGAATCAGCCATAGATTTTGTGAGGATTAAAAATAAGAGAAAGAGATACAGTGGATTTGAAATTACCGAAGGTGATACTAAGTATATTTTGGTGCAGAATACTGGCAAAAAGAAAAGAGCCAAATTCAAAGCAAGTTACAAAGTAGAAGATGGCAAGAAGGTAACCTTGAGTAGCGCCAAGCACTTAGATAGAGATGACGTAACTTCTGATCAAAGATCGAAAAACATTCGCGTCAAAATGAAATCAGGCAAGAATACAGCTAAGATCAATACAACTATACCCAAGAATGGTCATATACTAATTACCATTTCAAACGACGAAGGTGATTCATTTTTAGCATCAGAATCTCGAAGTATTGAAAAAGGCGAATGGGAAGATTTAGCTGGCGAGACTAATTTATTAGTTCGCCCTAATCCAGTGACAAGTACGTTTATTCTGGATGATATAGCCGTAGAGGGAGCGATATTAAATGTGTTTAATAGTGTGGGGCAATTAGTTATTCAGAGAAAAATGGATTCCAACACGCCTAATATTAATATCTCAGATTTGAAATCGGGCATTTATTTCCTACAGCTAAAGCAAGAGGAAAAAACGTATACTGCTAAAATAATAAAGCACTAATTTATTTTTAATAGATGAAACTTGGCTAATCGATACGATCATGATCTATCGATTAGCTATTTTTCATATTCAACCGCGCTATTTATTTAAAGGAAAATCTTATCATATTGAAGAACAAAATTGGCTCCAGCGGCATCTTACTCTCCGCCACATTTATGAGCCCGTTACCTCACAATCATGATTTTCGTGACATAGCTGTCTGGATCACTAAAGATATCATTAGTAGAGCTGAATACTAAGTACACGCCACTTTTCACTCTAAGCCCGCGGAAGTCCTTCGCATCCCAAATGGCCTGGCCTCCTAATGATTTTAATTCATTCACCAGTTTTCCATTCATATCAGTGATCTTTACGGTGACATCATCAGCAAGCCCTTTAATTCCGATAGGACCTTCATAGTCAGGTGGTACTGGACTGGGGAAGCTGTATACATTCCTACTATGCCGCCTGCCGCCGATGGTTGTCTTAGTGCGGTAAGATTGTAGCCCTTTATCAGTAGCTATGTACATCTCACCAGTCTGTCCATTATAGGCTAGATCTATCACATTGTCATCGAAGAGGGGACTATTATTAGCCGTAAATCTGAGCGCCTGCTCATCACCGCTAGAGGACTGAACGAAGATCCCATTGCGCGTGCCGAACCATTTGCGATTTGCACCATCTATGGCTATGGTTCGAATATCGACGTCAGCCAGCAGAAATGCGCCGATGCTGTCTTGAGTTACTTTTATCCTTCGCCCTCGGCAGTCACTTGTAAATGGATCACTAGCACAATCAAAGATAACTGGACCTTCACCTGTACCGACCCACACGGAGCCGTCTCGGTCTACAGCTATCGCACTGACGATGTTAGTCGTTATCTCACTGTTGTTAGAGTTGATGATTCTCCGGCGATCATCCGTAGGGTCTTGGACATTCTCACCATGATCATAAACTAAAATGCCGCCATTATTCCCATATATTGAAAACCATTTATTGTCATTATCATCAATCACTGGGTCAGTCAGATTGAGCGCGGCGCCTGTGGAGTAGCTATGCCAATTACCTTCTGGTGTCAGTACAGAAATCGGTTTTGGAGCTCCAAAATTAGCGATCCATAGCCTATCCTCATCATCGAAAACTAATCCCGATATCCTTTCTCTTGCCTCATCGCCTTGAGCGCCTCTAAGCGTAGAGTTCTCTTGATTATAAATGTTGATATCGCCGCTATCTTCATTGTACTGGACCAGCCCTGCCCAGTACGTACCAATGTATACGTCTTCGCTTTTGGGATCCGCTAGAATGCGGTAGAAATTTAAGATGTCCTCATCCCGGAAGAGAGTAATATCATCCTGATTTACATTATTCCAGCTACCCTCCGATAGGATATAAGCACCACGCCTGCTGAAGAGGTAGGTGAAGTTATCAGAGACACCGCCTGAGGCGACATATACCTTACTGTCTTTGATGGATACATCACTGTTCTGGTGCGAGTAAGGTGAGTCCGCAGTAAATTTTCGGCAGGCGGTCGCCTCTGCTTCGTGATACCTGATTAAATCCCACTCATCAGCATACCAGATTCGAGATTGTTGATCTTCTATTCCATACAGCACTCGATTAATGCATCCGTCTTTGATCTCTCTGGCTTGATCATCTTCATCGATCAGTGTGGTGAGACTTGCAGCAGATTCATCTCTGAGTCCGACGACCAGATGCGCACCATCAGCACTTAGGTAGCTTATTTTGAAATCAGGATCTGAATGCTCATATATAAGCTCGAAAGTAGTACCGCCCGTATCGGACTTCCAGACAGTTTGTTCATTTAATACGACGTAGATGCGATCGTAGTGGCTGACGATAGCTCCAGCCTCATAGACTAAGGGCAGCCCTGAGGCTTCCGTAAGCAGGTCCCAGGCGCTAAAGTCTCCAGGGAATACCTGATTAGATCGCTGCACTCTATAGATGCCTTCTTCGGAGGTGGCATAAATATAGTCTTGGAGAGTGCTCACCCCATTGAATCGTCGAGCCTTGGTGGTGAAACCAAAGTTCAAATCACGAGTATTCAGTTCGACAGCGCCAAATCCAGTAGCCAATATGGCCGTCTGATCGTCTTGTATATAGATGTCATAAATCAAGCGATCGCCAGTAATGGCCTGATTAGTCATCACGTTGGGGAGATTGATGACTTCGTTGCCGCGGACTACATCGATATTGCTATTGTTATAGGCGATGATCAGCTGATCATTAAAGGGGTCATACTTGATTCTGAATATACCGACGTCACTCAGGCCGTCCACCTTAGTGAGAAAGTCCTGCGAGAGATCCCCCTTATCGAGAGTCATGATCGACCACTCTGTAGAGTAGATGATCTTATCGTCGCTCTGGGTGACCCACCTGGCAGATTGATAGGGTAGATGAGACTGCCATCCTTCCAATGGGGTGGTGATCTGAGCAACACAAGGCAGCTGTATTAACATGATCAGAAGCAAGCATACATGGTAGTTCATCTGTGAGATTAACCCTCGAAATACTTAATTTATTGTCGCCCTATATTCTTGTAGATGGGAACCTCCTCTAAGTAGTGATACACCTTGTCAGGTACAAGATATTGGACAGATTTTCCATCACGCAGCTGCTGCCTGATATAGCTGGCTGATATATCTAAGAGCGGCGCATGGTATACCTGCACATGATCATGAAACTCTAATGGGCCAAGATCATAGCCAGGTCTGTTATACACATATATCTGATATTCCCTGAGTAAAAATTCATGGTTTTTCCATTTATGCAGCGTCGCCAAATTATCTCCGCCCATGATCAGGACAAACTCCCGATTAGGGTATTTCTCACGGACGAAGGCTAGAGTATCCACGGTATACGATGGGCGAGGTAACTGAAACTCTATATCGCTCCCTTTAAGTCGATGATGATCTCCGATAGCTAAATTAATCAAGTGAAGTCGGTCGTGATCATTAGCTAGTGAGGCTTTCTTTTTATGCGGATTATGAGGTGAGACCACCATCCATAATTCAGAGAGATCACTGTGTTCCAGCAGGTAGTTAGCTATGATCATATGGCCTATATGCACAGGATTAAATGATCCGAAGAAGAGGCCTGTTTTCTTTAGTCTTGCTGACAACGATACGAGATTATTAAGTCAATACTACTGTTAGAGTACGGTTTTCTGTAGGCCTTAGTTACTCATCATGACAGGCATCACGAGCATCAAGAGAGATTCATTCTCATTCTCTTCTGCTGGTAGCAGGACGCCTGCTCTACTCGGAGTGGAGAGCTCTATTTTGATGTCATCCGCATCCATGATACCCAGCATTTCCACTAAGAATTTTGCATTGAAACCGATGGTCATTGGCTCACCCTCGTAGCTACAGGTCAGTTGCTCCGTCGCTTCGTTAGAGAAGTCCAGATCTTGCGCTGAGATAGTTAGGCTGCTGTCATTAAGACTCATGACTACTTGATTAGTCGTTTTATTCGCGTAGATAGCAATCCGCTTAAGTGAGTTTTGCAAGTCCTTCCTACCCATAGACATCAGGTTCGGATTATTCACGGGTATCACAGCGTTGTAATCAGGATATTTGGCATCAATAAGTCTGATGATGATCTTTGTATCGGGAAAGGAGAAAAAGACGTTTGTATTATTGAATGATATATCTACCGTCACATCCTGAGAGATAGCACTCCTGAGTAGGATCAATCCTTTTTTAGGAATGATGAAGCTGTGTGTGATTTCACTATTGATATCTCCAAAAGTGTATTTTACTAATTTGTGCGCATCAGTGGCTACGAATATAATATTAGAATAGTCTATCTGTACAAAGACCCCCATCATAGCTTGGCGCAGCTCATCATTGCTAGTGGCAAAAATGGTCTTGGTGATCGCTTCTTGAATTTTGGCCGCAGACATAGAGACTGTCTGGGTATTATCCTCTTCGGGAATCGCTGGAAAATCTTCTGGATTGTCACCGCTCAGTTTATACTTACCAAATGCAGAAGTGACTTCTATTAGTCGCGTCTCCTCATCAATATTAAAACTGACTGGCTGCTCCGGCAGTGCTTTCAGTGTATCTAGAAGTATTTTAGCGGGTATAGCGATGCGCCCAGCTTCCTCAGCACTCACATTCATCGTGGTCAGGATGGTGCTCTCTAAGTTCGTGGCTCCGATGGTCAGCTGGTCCCCTTCTATTGTAAATATGAAATCTTCCAGAATGGGTATCACAGGATTAGAACTGATGGCACCGATACCGATGGAAAGTTTTGATAATAATTCGCTGGATGAAACACTAAATTTCATTGTAATCTTTATAGGTTTAAGTCTCGAAAGTTTTCTTCAAAACCAAAAACCGAAAATACTCGAATTTTATCTATTTGATAGTCTCTATCATGAAATAATACATAGGTGCTCAGATGAATGCTGCAGATCGGGTTAACGGCCCTCGGATAAACACAATAAACAAAGTCATTTTGCCAGAGGTGTATCAATATACACTTGACAATGGTGTGCCCGTTTATGAGATCTCTGGAGGCACTCAGGAAGTCATCAAGATTGAGCTTGTGTTTGAGGCGGGTAGGCCTTACGAAGCGAAGAAAATGGTTTCAAAAGCGACTACCTACTTGATGAAGGAAGGCACCAGCAGCAAAGATTCCGAGACTATCGCAGAATCGATCGATTTCTATGGGGCCACGCTGAAGACATCAACGAATCTGGATCAGATCAAGATCACCCTTTATTCCCTTAAAAAGCATGTCGGACAGATTTTACCCATTATTATGGACATTTTGGAGGAGGCGACCTTTCCCCAGCGAGAGATTGACATGTATCAGCGTAATAGCATTCAGAACCTTAGGCTGGACCTCTCTAAAAATGAGGTTATCGCCTACAGAGAACTGACTGAGGCTATCTTTGGTTGTGATCATCCCTACGGATACAACAGTACGGAGGCGCTCTATGACGGTATAGAGCGAGCTGACTTACTTCAACATTACCAGCAAAATGTCGGGCACTCTAATCTGACCGTCTTTACTGGTGGTAAGATAGATGACTCCATCAGAAAGGTGATCAACGAGACCTTGGGCCAGTTCAGACGAGACATTAAGCAGAAGCTACTGATACCAGGCGAGCCATCATCCCAGATGCGCTTACAGCTACCATCTGACAATAACTACCAGACAGCGATAAGATTCGGCAGAAAACTCTTTAATCGTAATCACGAGGACTACCACGCCATGTATTTCTTAGTGACGATCCTGGGAGGCTATTTTGGATCCAGACTCATGTCTAATCTCAGGGAGGATAAAGGATATACGTATAATGTATATGCAGGTGTAGATGACTACGTACATGGCGGCTACTTCTACATCAGCGCGGATGTCGGTAATGAACATGTAGCAAATTCAATAAAAGAGATCAAATCAGAGTTAGTAGACTTGATGGAGAATCCTGTGGAGGAGGAAGAGATGACGTTGGTGAAGAACTATCTAATGGGAAATTTCCTGAATATGTTAGATGGTCCACTCAATCAGTCCCAAGTCATCAGGTCTCTGATATCGAAGGGCAGTGAAGTGAATAGTCTGGCAGCCATGATAGAATCAGTCAAACAGATGGATAACGTACGGCTTCAAGAAGCGGCTATAAAATACTTAGATCCTGATACATTGATCGAAGTACAAGTGGGGTCTGAATAGTTAATTATTAGCTTGCTTGGCACCATATTTGGAATTTAAAGATGAAAATGTGTATAATATGTGATTCCAAAGCTTTCTGTTGGATTATCTTTGGGGTCATAATATACTGTAGCTGGATGAATATTCCATCTGGGATAAAGTGCTAAATGTGAAAATCTGAATGAAATTTTTAAGCTTTTTTACTCAAGAATTGGCAATAGACCTAGGAACAGCAAATACCTTAATCATAGAAAATGATGAGGTAGTCATAGATGAGCCTTCCATTGTCGCGATCAATCGAGTAACAAAAGAGCTCATAGCCGTGGGTAATAGAGCAATGAGAATGCACGAAAAGACCCACGAAGACATTAAGACTATCAGGCCACTCAAAGATGGAGTCATCGCGGATTTTCAAGCAGCGGAAAGTCTTATCAAAGGTCTGATCGAGATGACAGGGACCAAACGCCGATTCTTCACTCATTTGAAAATGGTGATTTGTATTCCTTCAGGAATTACAGAAGTCGAGAAAAGAGCTGTCTTTGATTCAGCTGATCACGTAGACTCTAAAGAGACTTATCTGATTTATGAGCCTATGGCGGCAGCGCTGGGCATTGGATTAGATGTAGAAGAGCCAGAAGGTAATATGGTGATTGACATAGGAGGCGGAACTACAGAGATAGCTGTTATTGCTCTTTCCGGCATTGTGACTGATCAATCAATCAGAACAGCCGGTGATGAATTCACCAATGACATCATCGACTTTATGAAGCGTAAGCATAATATACTGATCGGAGAGCGTACGGCAGAGCAAATTAAAATAAACGTTGGGTCTGCGTTGAGAGAGCTAGAGAATCCCCCTGACCCCTTCGCTGTGAACGGTAGAGACCTACTTACAGGCATACCGAAGCAGGTGGTCACCTCCTATATCGAAGTAGCAGAAGCCATCGATAAATCAATCGCTAAAATAGAAGAGGCTGTTCTGAAAGCTCTGGAAGACACGCCGCCTGAACTGGCTTCTGATATTTATAAGAAAGGTCTGTATCTCACTGGTGGTGGTGCCCTTTTGAGAGGCTTGGACATCAGAATTGCAGAGAAGACGAAGTTAGCAGTACACGTTGCCCCTGAGCCCCTTAAGGCAGTAGTCAGAGGGACGGGTATGGCACTAAAGAATACACACAAATACACCTTCTTAATCGACCGTAAAAGCATTTAACGAGAGATACATAATTCAATAGAGAATGAGGAATCTACTGCTCTTCTTTGCAAAATATGGATCGAGCTTTCTATTCATCCTCTTGGAAATACTATGCTTCTATCTAATCGTTAACTTCAATCAGTCCCAGCGATCCATTTTTCTTTATTCCTCTAATCTGATCACGGGCAAACTTTATCAAGAGAAACAAAAGGTCACTGATGTCTTTCGGCTTTCAGATGAAGTAGATAGCCTGCGACAAGAAAATGCAGTACTGCTCAGACGGGTCTTGTATTATGAGGGATACGGTAATCCGCCGACTATAGATACATCAAAATTCGCCTATGATCTTATCCCCGCCAAAGTTATTAATCAGAGCATCAATTCTCGTAATAACTATATGACTATAAATAAAGGTTCAAATGACGGCATAGCCATGGACATGGGGCTGATCTCTCACGATGGCTTATTGGGCATTATAGATAATGTGAATACGAAGTACGCTAGAGCCATCTCAATGCTCAATTCTAACATTAGAATCAGCGCATCAATCAAAAATACAGGTTACTTCGGGAATCTACTTTGGCGTAATAATGATATAGAGCGTATGAACTTAGAGGCTGTACCTAAACATGCTAATATAACAGTAGGCGATAGTATTGTGACGAGCGGCTACTCCACTATCTTCCCAGCAAATATCTTTATCGGAAAGATCGAGACCTTCGATGTCAGGAAGGGAGCTGCTAACTACTCCATTACGGTGAAGCTCAATAATGACCTGAGCCAAACGAAGTACGCATATGTCATCAATAATTATCGGCAAGGTGCACAACAGGAAGTAGAACTGATCCAATAAAAAAACACTTGGCGCAAATACTTACGCCATCAAAGTATAATCGAAATTTCTATACGATGACAAGCTATCAGTTTTAAAGCACTAAATTCATGAATACAGCGGTATCGCAGCACGTCATCAGATTCGTCACCTTGGTCCTCATACAGGTTTTGGTGCTGAAAGGAATCAGTCTCAATCTTGGATTTCTGGTCAAGACATCCTTCTTGATTTATCCCCTATTCATCATGTTATTACCCATCAATATTCAACGGTCATTTTTATTAATTGTAGCATTTTTTCTTGGGCTAAGTGTGGACGTCTTTTATGACTCTCTCGGGGTACACGCAGCGGCGTCAGTCTTGACTGCCTATAGTCGTGACATAGTCTTAAAGCTGATAGAGCCTGTGCAAGGCTATAAGACGGCTGGTAGTCCATCGGCTCATAATTTTGGCTTGAATTGGTTTTTATTATATGCCTCTGTCATGCTATTGATCCATAGTTTTGCTTATTTTTCCATTGATGCCTTTAGCTTTGTGTACATTGGTGATATACTACTTAAGACTTTATTGTGTTTTATATTCTCAATGATTTTTATCATGATGCATCAGATCGTATTCAAAGTAAACTAAAGTGGCTAAGCTAGCACCGAGAAAATATGTGATTCAGGGATCATTCCTATTAGCAGGATTGATCATACTTCTCAATACGGCTAAACTTCAAGTCATAAATTCAGACTTTAAAGATCGAGCCGAGAAGACAACCCTGCACAAACGTACTATATATCCATCCAGAGGCATCATCTACGACCGCAAAGGTAAGCTCATGGTAATCAATGAGCCCATCTATAATATAGAAGTCATCTATAATGAGGTGAGCCCTGATATAGACACGACCCTCTTCTGTAAACTTCTCAATATAGATAAGCAAACCTTCAATAAGAATCTCAAGAAAGACTGGGCCAGCCCCCGATACAGAAAGTCAGTGCCCTTCACCTTTTTGAAGAGGATCAGACCCGAAGAATTTGCTAGCTTTCAAGAGCACCTGCATAAGTTCTCCGGATTCTATCCAGAGGTCAGAAATGTGCGTGCGTATCCTCATCAGAACGCTGCACATATCTTAGGCTATCTCGGTGAGGTAAATGAAAAGCAGATCGAAGAATCAGAGCGAGAGTACGCCTTAGGGGATTATATCGGTCTCACAGGTTTAGAAAAGATGTATGAGACAGAGCTGCGTGGCAAGAAGGGGGTAGAGTATATTCTGAAAGACAATCTCGGCCGAGAAGTGAGTACACTCGCGGAGGGTAGAATGGATTCATTTGCCATAGAAGGTAAAGATATTATATCCACCATTGACCTGCAGCTACAGCAGTATGGAGAGAAGCTTATGTCTAATAAGAGGGGTAGCATAGTTGCCATAGAGCCTAAGACGGGAGAGATACTGACCATGATAAGTACCCCTACCTATGATCCTAATAAGCTGAGGGTAGATAAAAATAGAGGTGAAGCCTTTAATGAGCTGCTCAATGATTCAATCAACCGTCCTTTTTTCGACAGGTCGGTGATGGCTAAATATCCACCAGGTTCCATCTTTAAGCCCATCTTCGCCCTTGTCGCACTACAGGAGGGGATTACCTGGCCATACCGCACGATCTACTGCAATGGTAGCTATGAGTCTAATACCAAAGGCTTTAGTCAGGGCTGTCATAATCACCCGACGCCATACAATATCAAAGTCGCATTGCAGCACTCTTGTAATACTTACTTTTATCAGATCATGCGTGAATTCATCAATGGCAAAAACCCGATGGAGCCAGAGATCGGCATGGATAAGCTGAAAGAGTATTTAACTCATTTTGGTATTGGTAAGAAGCTTGGTGTAGATAATCTATACGAGCACAAAGGCTTCTTTCCTGACGGCAAATTTTTTACCGATCTTTATCGCAAGAGGGGGGAGCGTCGGTGGTACTCTACTATGGTCCTATCACTAGGCATAGGTCAGGGAGAAATAGAACTGACCACTCTACAAATGGCTAATCTCGCAGCCATTTTGGCTAATAGAGGTGAGTATACTACTCCACACCTAATCAGGTCATTTAAAAATAATGACCTTCTGATACCAGAATCATTCAACGAGAAGCATGCTGTGCCGATCGACTCTGTTTACTTTCCACTGGTAGTTGATGGATTAGAAAGAGTGGTCAGGGATGGGACAGCTACCGTAGCCTACGTGCCAGGTCTAGATATCGTGGGTAAGACTGGTACATCACAGAATACTGGTAAAGATCATTCGGTATTTTTCGCCTTCGCGCCCAAAGACGATCCTAAAATAGCCATAGCTGTATACGTAGAGAATGCTGGCTGGGGTGCTCAATATGCTGCTCCGATCGCCAGTCTGATGATCGAAAAATACCTTAACGGTGAGCTAAGAAAAAGAAGAACATATTTAGAAAAGAATATTCTGGACGCAGATTTAATTACTAACCCATAGAACATATGCTCATCAGTGCGATTGTAGCAAAGGCTAAGAATAATGTCATCGGCAAGGACAACGATATACCTTGGTATCTTCCTGCCGATCTAAAATATTTTAAGAGGGTCACTACAGGACATCACATTATCATGGGTCGAAAAGTATACCAAAGCATCGGTAAGCCGCTGCCCAAGCGGACCAATGTCATCGTAACAAGAAATCCCTTCTTTATAGTCTCGAATTGCTTTATCGCTAACAGTATTGAAGAGGGCATTAGTATTGCCCAGGAGAATGGTGACGATGAGGTCATGATCATTGGAGGGGGAGAAATATACAAGCAGACCATGGATCTATGGGACAAGCTATATATTACGGAAGTGGATGCTGTGGTAGCAGGAGATATTTATTTTCCAGAGATGGATCTCGATCAGTGGGCTCTCGTCTCTAAAGAAGATCATCAGAAAGATAGTAAAAATCAATACAACTACTCTTTCCAAGTGTATGACAGAAAAAGGTAATCATGAAGGAAGATTTTCTTCACCATGTATGGAAGTATAAATTATTCGATCAGTCTGAATTGAGAACGACTGATGGAAGAAAAATTTCCATCGTCCAAGCTGGATTTCATAATCATGATGCTGGTCCTGACTTCTCTCAGGCTACAATTCTCATAGATAATATCCAATGGAATGGGAATGTTGAAATACACATTAAGGCGTCAGACTGGCATCGTCATCAACATCAAGATAATGTGGCCTATGATACAGTCATCTTACATGTCGTCTATGAGAGCGATAAGCTCATCACCATTGGTCAAGATGAAGCAGTAGCCTGCCTCGAATTGAAGAATAGAATATCACCTGGTCTACTCAGTAAGTATGAAAGTCTCTTACTAAATAAAAGCTGGATCGCTTGTGAAAATAGTATAGAAAGCATAGACCGAGATAAAATTAAGCTTTGGCTGCACGCGATATCAATACAGCGGCTGCACCTAAAATCTCAACAAGTGATCAAGGACCTGGAGGAGAGCACCTATCACTGGGAGATGGTCTTTCATAAATATTTGTTTAAGGTCTTTGGTCTGAAAGTGAATCAAGAAGCTTTCACTTATTTATTCGAAAGTTTGCCTTTCGAAAGATTGGCACAGGCATCGGATGATGTTTTTCGCATTGAAGCCTTATTATTTGGACAGGCAGGGTTTCTATCAGAGAGTCATAGGGATGATTACCCCCGGGCGTTACTTGAGGAGTATTCATTTTTAAAGCACAAATACGCATTAGTCCCTATTGCGCAGAATTACTGGAAATTTGCTCGGATGCGTCCTGCTAACTTCCCTACCATCAGACTCGCGCAGCTGAGCCAGCTACTACACAGATACCCTCGACTCTTTCAGCATATTTTAGAAGCTGAGGTCAAGTCCATCAGCCCTTTGTTTGCTGATATCGAAGCTTCGCCATACTGGAACACTCATTATAGATTCGATGATTCATCTAAAGCGCGCAGGAAACTACTGGGCAAAAGTCGAATCGATTTGATCATTATTAATGCAGTGGTGCCCATGCTGTTTAGTTATGGAAGTGTCAAAAAGGATGATGTTTATATTGATAAGGCTTTAGACTTATTGGAGCAGATCCCAGCTGAGAAGAATAGCATAATTAATCAGTGGGCCGCATTAGGTATCGACTCTGACTCTGCCCTCCAGTCACAATCTTTACTTCATCTTAAAAAAGAATACTGTGATAAATACAAATGTATACAATGCCAAATAGGCGTCAATATTATAAGCCAGCCCTGAGATGATCCAGTACTGGCTGACGCGCATTTTACTCTCTCCATTCTCACTACTCTATGCAGTGGGTATAGCCCTACGCAACTCGCTGTATGATACTAAGCTGCTGCGATCAATTAGCTTTTCAGTCCCTGTGATCAGCGTTGGTAATCTCTCCATCGGGGGAGCTGGTAAGACGCCGCACGTAGAATACCTCATAGAGATTTTAGCACCCTATATAAATGTAGCTGTCCTCAGCAGGGGCTATAAGCGCAAGAGCAAAGGATTCCGAATCATCAATACGCAGGATCAAGTCTCAGACTCAGGCGATGAGCCACTACAGTATAAGAGGAAATATCAAGACATAGCAGTAGCCGTCTCGGAGAGTAGAGCGACAGGAATACCCGAGCTCATCAAATTCTTTCCAGCCGCACAATGTGTGCTGCTGGATGACGCGTTTCAGCATAGATCAGTGCAGCCTGGGCTCAATATTTTACTGACAGAATATGAGTTGCCATACACGCAAGACTACCTACTGCCTGTCGGGCGGCTCAGGGAAACTCGAAGCGGGGCTCAGCGGGCAGATGTGATCGTCATATCAAAATGTCCAGCAACTATATCGTCAGAGTTAAGGGCTGAGATGGTGAAGGCGATAGCACCGCAAGGGCATCAAATAGTGCTATTCAGTAAGTATAAATACTTCAGGCCATATGCTCTATTCAGTCCTTCAGAAAGAATTACGCTGAATGAAGACACTGTAGTACTACTACTATGCGCTATCGCAGCCAGTGAATATTTAGAAAGTTACATTTCTGAGCAAGTCAGCGAGGTTATCACTTATAAATTTGAGGATCACCATTATTTTACAGACCGTGATTTATCTACGCTGCAGCGATCATTCGACAATCGAACGGAGCAAACTAAGATCATCCTCACTACAGAGAAAGATTCAGTCAGGCTGTGGGAGCACCGCTCATTCATACAGCAGCATCGTCTGCCTATCTACGTATTGCCTATCAAAGTCGATTTCATGGATCATGATGGTGACATTTTCGATAAGTTAGTAAAGGATTATTTACTCAATATGAAGGTATGAAGGCCTGGAGCTTTTCCATATTGGTTATTTGTTTTTTTGTGAACGGATACTTGTCTGGTCAATCATCTCTTTATCCTAGAAATGAGAAAGTCCTACATCTCTTAGATCGCTATGATATCATATACGAGATCGATCATAATTTTCACAGTGCAGTGCAGCAGTATTATCGAAGAGACATTGCGGATATTGCAACGCAAATACAAGATGATTATGGTGATCCGAGCACTTACTACCTTCTAAATGATAATGATGAGTTTAGACAAAAGTGGAACTATTATTCTACTCAGCGCCAGGGTATATTTAATACGTTTTATAAAACGGAAAGTACTTTCTGGGAGGTTGAATCTGACAACTTCCTCATCAAAATCAATCCAGTCATTCATCTGAGCGGAGGCAACACGTCCAGAGGTGACAATCCTGTGTTTCAAAATACGCGCGGTATAGATATCAGAGGCTCCATTGATGATAGAGTGTATTTTTACTCCAGTATTTTCGAGAACCAAAGACGCTTTCTACCCCACATTGAGAATAGAATTTCGACCACAAAAGCTATCCCTGGCAACGGATTTTTTAAACCATATGATAGCGCTGTTATTGATGGTCTCAATGGTTGGGACTACCTGAATGCGGAGGCATACGTAGGATTTCAGATTTCTGAGAGTGTCGGTGTCGAATTTGGACACGGCAAGCATTTTATTGGTCATGGCTACCATTCTTTATTGTTAGGTGACTACGCGCATAATTACTTTTATCTAAAGTTCAACACCAAGTTCTGGAAGCTTCAATATCAAAATATATTTGCTGAGCTGTCAGCTTTCGGTAGTAAGGATAATGTCTCTAACACACTGCTGCCCAAAAAATATATGGCCGCTCACTATTTGGATTATAATATCACCGACAACTTTTCGATTGGTCTATTTGAAACAATTATATTTAATCGTATTAATCACTTTGAATTCCAATATCTTAACCCCGTCATTCTCTATCGTTCGGTGGAACAACTGTTAGATAGCCCTGATAATGTGCTTATTGGTATGACTTCTAGATTGAATCTCTTGGCTCGATTTCAGCTCTACGGACAGTTCATGCTTGATGAATTAGTGATTGGAGAATTGTTCAGCGGAAGCGGCTGGTGGGGTAACAAGTACGGCATCCAAATAGGAGCTAAATATGTGGATGTGCTGAATATACCCCACCTCGATCTACAAGTGGAATACAATATAGTCAGACCATATACTTATGCGCACAGAGGAGACCTGGCAGCATTACCAGAGTTCTCTCCCGCTAGCTACAGTCATTATAATCAGCCGCTAGCACATCCCCTTGGTGCTAATTTTCGAGAGCTTTTGGCCATTATAAGATATCAACCGATCGAGCGACTCTCCGCTAATTTGTTTTTATTCTCAACAAGCTATGGGGAAGACATTGATGATGAAAATCAGGGAGGTAATATTCTACGTAGCTATGAGTCCAGACTAAATGATTTTAATAATACGATAGCTCAGGGATTAGTGACGCGCATAACTCAATACCGCTTAGAATTATCGTATCAAGTTTTTCATAACGCCTATATTGATTTAGACTTGATCAGAAGGGTTCAGTCTAATGCCTCCAGGAATAGCAATTACAATTATGTTGGAGCAGGCCTTCGCCTTAATATCGCGAGACAAAGATTAGATTATTAAGCAAATAGTGATTTATTATTTCTACTTGGTGCTTAACTAGAATATCTTTGCACGCATTATGGCAAAGACACTACAAGACATCGTCAAAGAGCGCATCCTGGTCATGGATGGAGCTATGGGCACGATGATTCAAGAATATACACTCACGGAGGACGACTTTAGAGGAGAGCAGTTCAAAGAATTTCATAAAGATATTAAGGGGAATAATGATATTCTCTCTATCACGCGGCCTGATATCATAGAGGCGATTCACAAAAAGTACTTTGAAGCTGGGAGTGACATTGTGGAGACGAACACCTTTAGTGGCACCTGGATTGCTCAAGAGGATTACGACATGAAAGACCAAGCCTATGCCATAAACTTTGAGTCCGCTAAGATAGCTAAGAGAGCCGCAGCATACTACACAGCACTAACGCCTGATAAGCCCAGATTTGTAGCTGGTGCAATGGGACCGACGAATCGAACAGCTTCACTCTCCCCAGATGTGAATGATCCAGGGTACCGAGCCATCACCTTCGATGAGCTGGTATCAGCCTATCTCGAGCAGGCGAAAGGTCTCTGGGACGGCGATGTGGATATTTATTTAATAGAGACCGTCTTCGATACGCTCAATTGTAAGGCTGCACTATTTGCACTGGATGTACTTTTCGAAGAAAAAGGTGAGAAGCGACCGATCATGGTGTCAGGGACTATTACTGATGCCAGCGGCAGAACACTTAGTGGACAGACGGTGGAAGCATTCTGGATATCAGTGAACCATATGGATTTATTTTCTATTGGACTCAACTGTGCGCTAGGAGCCGAGGAGATGCGACCATACGTGGAGACCTTAGGGAAGATCGCCGACGTCAACGTCAGTGCCTATCCTAATGCAGGCTTGCCTAATGAGTTAGGCGAATATGATCAGGGACCAGATGAAATGAAGCAACATATAAGAGACTTCGCAGCGAGTGGATTTGTGAATATTGTAGGTGGATGCTGCGGATCAACTCCTGATCATATCAAGATGATGGTAGAAGCCATTGAGGGTCTGCCGGCCCGAAAACCGGCTCCTGATACTGGTCTTTCAGAATTTAGCGGATTAGAGCCACTCATTGTCAGAGAGAACTTTAATTTCATCAATATAGGAGAGCGAACTAATGTGACGGGCTCTAGAAAATTCGCTCGACTCATTAAAGAAAAGAACTATGAAGAGGCACTATCAGTTGCCAACCATCAAGTGGAAGGAGGGGCTCAAATCATCGATGTCAATATGGATGAAGGCCTCTTAGATTCAGAAGAAGAAATGAAAACCTTCCTTAATATGGTGATGGCTGAGCCTGACATAGCTAAGCTTCCTATCATGATTGACTCTTCTAAATTCTCAGTGATAGAAGCTGGGCTGAAATGCGTACAAGGCAAATGCATAGTCAATTCTATCTCGATGAAGGAGGGTGTAGATCAATTCATAGAGCAAGCTAAGACCGTCAGGCGATATGGTGCTGCGGCAGTGGTTATGGCATTTGACGAAGAAGGGCAGGCAGACACCATAGAGCGCAAGGTAAGTATATGTAAGAGAGCGTATGACATTTTAGTCGATGAGGTAGGTTTCAAAGCAGAAGACATTATTTTTGATCCTAACATCTTTGCAGTAGCTACAGGAATCGAAGAGCATAATGATTATGCGATTAACTTTATAGAAGCCACACGTCAGATCAAGGCTCTATGCCCTGGTGCTAAAATCAGTGGGGGTGTCAGTAATATATCATTCTCTTACAGAGGTAATAATGTGATCAGGGAGGCTATGCACTCAGCGTTCCTGTACCATGCCATAAAAGCAGGCATGGATATGGGCATCGTCAATGCTGGTATGGTGGAGGTATATGAGGAAATTCCAAAGGAACTTTTGACGCTGGTAGAAGATGTGTTATTCAATAAGCACCCAGGTGCTACAGATGCCCTGACCGCCTACGGCGAAGGGGTGAAAAGCGGCGGTAAGACAATAAAGAAAGACCTCAGCTGGAGAGAAGCACCCGTCAACAAACGATTAGAACACTCATTGGTAAAAGGGATAACAGAATATATAGATGCAGACACAGAGGAAGCCAGACAACAATACGATAGAGCTCTGGAAGTTATTGAGGGTCCTTTAATGGATGGTATGAATATCGTGGGAGATTTATTTGGCTCTGGCAAGATGTTTCTTCCTCAAGTCGTGAAGAGCGCTAGAGTGATGAAAAAATCTGTTGCTTACCTTACACCTTTCATCGAAGAAGAAAAGCAGGGCGCTATCAGTGTGAAGGGAAAGATCCTGATGGCTACGGTGAAAGGTGATGTCCATGATATTGGTAAGAATATCGTGGGAGTCGTCTTAGGATGTAACAACTATGATATTGTCGACATGGGCGTGATGGTGCCTGCAAAAAAAATATTGGATAAGGCCATAGAAGAAAAGGTAGATATCATAGGTTTAAGTGGGCTGATTACACCTTCTCTGGACGAGATGGTCTATGTCGCGAAGGAGATGGAAAGAAGAGGATTCAAAGTGCCACTGCTCATCGGAGGAGCGACTACATCAAAAACGCACACGGCACTTAAAATAGAACCAGAATACTCGGGTGTAACGGTGCATGTGCTTGACGCTTCTAAGAGTGTAGCCGTAGCCAGTCAGCTCACCAGTGATAATGAAGATAGTAAGTCCAATTTCATACTGGATAATAAAACAGAGCTGAAGCGAGTCAGGGATAATTATGGTAAGCGTGATAATTCTAAACATTACATTACGATAGCTGAGGCCAGAGCAAAACCAGCACCAATCAATTGGAAGACTTTTGAACCCATAAAGCCAAAGATGTTAGGCAATAAGGTCTTTGTTCATATTCCACTAGACGAGATAGCTGCATATATTGACTGGACTCCATTTTTCTCTAGCTGGCAGCTGGCAGGCAAGTACCCAGCTATTCTGGCAGATGACGTCGTAGGTGAAGAGGCGACTAGATTATTTGAGGATGCTAAAGAGATGCTGTCCCAGCTCATAGAAGAGAAGTGGCTGACGGCTAATGCTGTGATAGGTATATACCCTGCTAACGCATCCGCGGACGATATTATCGTTTATGACGCAGCCGACCATAGTCAAGAGATCGGCCGTATTTTCGGTCTTCGTCAGCAGCGAAAGAAGTCAGATTCGCTTCCGCAATATAACTTGAGCGACTTCATAGCGCCAGAGTCATCGGGAGTAGAAGATTATATTGGCGGATTCGCAGTGACCACAGGGATCGGTATAGAGGATAGGGTGAAGGCCTTTGAAGATAATCAAGATGATTATAATGCCATATTACTGAAGTCGCTGGCTGATAGATTAGCGGAAGCACTGGCTGAATACATGCACGTGCAAGTGAGAAAAGAGTTATGGGGATACGCTCCAGATGAGTCACTCGAATACAATGATCTTATCGCAGAAAAATATAAGGGTATCCGGCCTGCGCCAGGCTATCCAGCTTGCCCTGATCACACGCAGAAAGAATTTCTCTTTGACTTATTAGAGGTAGAAAAAGTCACGGGGATCAGCCTAACGGAGAGCTTAGCAATGTATCCTGCGGCCTCTGTCAGTGGCTGGTATTTTGCTCATCCAGAGGCCAAGTATTTTGGATTAGGTAAGATAGCGTTAGATCAGGTGCAAGATTACGCAGCTCGAAAGGGCATAGATATTGCAGTAGCTGAGAAGTGGCTAGCACCTGTACTCAGCTACAAGTGATCAAAGGCCTGCAATATCATGTCTGAAAAGCATCGAAATAGTCAGTACCAAGATGAAATAGCTGTCAGGGACTTGATCCTTTTGGCTCGCGCCTATTTATTAGAAATTCTCCGTTCGTGGAAGATCATAGTCTTTACAGTTATAATTAGTACGCTTCTATTCCTGATCAGCTCCATCCGCTCTAATCCCAAATACGGCTCAGAGCTTAGCTTCATGATCAATGAAGACGAAACAACGTCAATCGGAGGAGGCATAGGCAGTCTTATAGGTAATTTTGGTCTTGGAAATCTCGGTGGCAGCTTTAACTTAGATAAGATCCTGTCTTTATCTCAGAGTCGAAGGATCACCAAAGATGCCTTGTTACAGCAAGAGATGATCGATGGTCACACCGATTACTTAGCAAATCACTTCATAAATTATTTGGATACACTCGATCTATGGGAATACCAAGCTTGGTATAGTAAGCCTTTCTTAGAGCAATCCGACATTAAAGACTTTAGATACGCAGACGTGGAACTCGATTCGCTCGATAAGAGAGAGCAAAAAGCATTTAACAAACTACACAAGGTACTCTGCGGTTACGATGGAGAGAGAGGTGTCCTGAGCAGCGAGTATGGAGAGAAAAATGGTATCATGAAGTTATCCTTATGGCTATATCATGAGGAAGTTGCTTACCATATTGTTCATAATTTATTCAATAGCCTCAGCATCTACTATGTGGATAAGAACGTAGAAAAGCAGAAATATACTTATGATGTACTAAAAGTCAAGGCTGATTCTATCTTTAGTGATCTTAGGTCAGCTGAGTACCAGCTTGCTAGCTTTAGTGATGCTAATCGTAATCTTTATTCTACGAAAGATAAAGTGACCCAACTGAGATTAAACCGGGAAGTTCAAAAGTTGTCGATACTCTATGGAGAGGTGGTCAAAAACTTGGAGCTGGCAGATTTCTCTTTAAAAAATAAAACACCATTCATTCAGGTCATTGATGAGCCCAGCTATCCATTGAGAAAGTCACAGCTCAGTCCCATAACGGCGATTATCTATGGCATCTTTTTAGGTGGACTTATCTCAGTGGGATACGTAGTTGCAAGAAAGATGTGGCGCTCTATCTTCCCTAAACACAGTAAAGTCTATAAAAATGAGTAATTTTATTACTCGTTATGTTAGAGGCGCTCATTTCTTCCAAGACCAGAGTCAAACTGCTGTTAAAGTTTTTCCTGAATAGCAATGCTACATCTTATCTGAGAAGTTTAGAAAATGAATTCGGAGGATCTACTAATGGTATACGAGTAGAACTTAATCGATTTGAGGAGGCAGGCATGCTTAGCTCTACGACTAAAGGCAACAAAAAGGTTTTCCAAGCAAACACCCAGCATCCCTTATTCGCTGAAGTGCATAATATTCTGCTGAAGTATGTTGGCTTAGATCAGGTAGTGGAGAATGTAGTTAAACGCATGGGAGATGTTTCTAAGGTATTTTTGGTAGGCGAATTTTCTAAGGGCCTCGATAGTCAGATTATTGACTTGCTCTTTATCGGCAATTTAGATCAGACGTACTTAATTCACCTGATAGAGAAATCTGAAAAGCTAATCAAGAGAAAAATTAGATACATTATATATACAGAAGAAGAGTCCGTAACGATTGATTGGGATAAATATGAACCTAAACCACTACTACTATGGCAAGCTTAAATCATAATATCTACATCCATCCATCGGCAACCGTTGACGAGGGATCAACTATTGGGTCAGGCACTAAAATTTGGCATCAGGTCCACATTATGCCAGAATCTGAAATTGGTGAGGACTGCATCTTAGGTCAAAACGTATTTATTGGTAAAGGTGCTAAAATAGGCAAGGGCGTCAAAATCCAAAATAATGTGTCTGTTTACCAAGGGGTGATTTGTGAAGACCACGTATTCTTAGGGCCATCCATGGTGATGACTAATGTAATCAACCCACGCAGTAATATAGAGCGAAAGGAGGAGATGCAGCAGACCTTGATTCGTGAGGGAGTATCCATAGGTGCCAATGCGACTATTGTATGCGGTATCGAGATTGGTGCATATTCTTTCATAGCAGCGGGTGCTATTGTGGTTAAGGATGTCAGGCCTTTTGAGCTTATTATAGGTAATCCAGGTAGGCCAGTCGGATGGATGAGTCGAGCAGGACAGCGATTAGCATTTGATGGTACTAATATTGCATACTGTAAAGAGATGAATGAATATTATCACTATCAGAATGGAGCGGTCAGTATTAAAAATGAGAAGTAGTGTCAAGACTCACAAGCTTATCAATCATCTACATGAGACAGAGAGAAGATGGTTTGCGGTATACACTAAATATAGGGCCGAAAAGTATATCGTAGATCAACTGAAGGATGTAGGAATTGAAGCTTATATCCCTCTTTTAAAAAAGATGAAGCGCTATGCCAGCAAGATAAAAATATCGCATATACCTCTGATCAGTTCATATGTATTTGTCAGAATTAAAAGATCAGATTATTTAGACGTTCTCAATGTAAATCATGTTTTCGAATTTGTTAAACAAAGAAATAATTTAATCTCAATACCAGGAGAGGAGATAGAAATACTAAAAAAGATCGTAGGGGAGGAATGTCAATTATCGCTAGCTGAAGAAGCATACTCACCTGGAGACAAAGTAGAAGTTATCAGCGGTAATTTGACAGGGCTCAAGGGCAGATCAGTGGCGAATAAGGGAAAACAGAATGTACTTATAGAGTTAGAAAATATAGGCTTTCAATTTTTAGTAGAAGTTGATCGAAGTCTTCTGGTGAAGATAGGATAGAGACGTATAAATAAGCTATTTAATCGCAATAGTCAGTAGACTCATTGGAGGCGAAGCCATAACCTTTTTTTAAACATCATGACTAAAGAAAATCAACCACCCGTAGAATCTCATCTCAGAAGTATCATCAAGGGCCTAACGTGGAGAGTCATTGCCACTTCCACTATTTTCGTTATCACATACGTGACCACTGGAGAAATTAAAACGGCTGCCACCATTGCCAGTATTGAATTTCCCGTGAAGTTGTTGATTTATTACCTGCATGAGAGAGCATGGCTTTTAGTACCGCGAGGGAAAATTAGAAAACTGAATCCTTTTAAATAATCATGACTGATCACATCCATCCTATCTTTGATAGACTTGTTTCACGCAGCGAGAAAGAAAATTTCTTAAATCAAAAGGCAGCTGTATTTTGGTTTACTGGCTTATCAGGTTCTGGTAAGAGTACCATCGCTGAGGCAGTAGAAAGACAGCTATTTAATCAAGGTAGGTTAATACAGGTACTGGATGGTGATAACATCAGGTCGGGCATTTGTCAAAATCTCAGCTTTAGCCTCGAAGACCGAAAAGAGAATATCCGTCGCATATCAGAAGTATCTAAGCTCATGTTAAATGCCGGAATCATTTGCCTAAATAGTTTTGTCAGTCCAACGGACGAAATAAGATCTTACGCTAAGACTATTATTGGGAATAATGACTTCCACCTGATCCACGTAAAAGCATCTGTAGCGGCCTGTGAAAAGCGGGATGTTAAAGGATTATATCAGAAGGCGAGAGCAGGAATTATTAAAGGATTTACAGGCATAGACAGCCCCTTCGATATACCACAAGATGCTGCCTTAACCCTCGACACAGAGACCGAATACAAGGAAGAGTCTGTGTCTAAGGCATTAAACTATATTCTCTCTCACACTTAATAAGCACTGTGGAAGTAACGAATTTCGTAGATTTTTATCACTTTTGCACTTCATTTGAATAAAGCTGATGGATTACAATATTAGTCATCTAAAAGAATTAGAGTCAGAATCTATTTTTATACTCAGAGAAGTGGCTGCTCAGTTCGAGAAGCCTGTTATATTATTCTCCGGAGGTAAGGATAGTATCTTGATGGTATACCTTGCTGTGAAGGCATTTGCACCAGCAAGAGTCCCTTTCCCACTCCTGCATGTGGATACAGGTCATAACTTCCCAGAAACTTTAAAATTTCGTGACTTGCTGGTCGATAAATATAGGCTGAAGCTCAACGTTGGGTATGTTCAAAACGCCATAGATAACGGTCATGTGGTAGAAGAACATGGCTATAATTCAAGCAGAAATGGTCTTCAGATATATACCTTGCTCGATGAATTAGAAAAAGGCAAATATGATGCAGCCATGGGTGGTGGCCGCAGAGACGAAGAAAAGGCCCGTGCCAAAGAAAGATTTTTTTCGCACAGAGACGAATTTGGCCAGTGGGACCCTAAAAATCAAAGGCCTGAGCTGTGGAATCTCTTTAACGGCAAGAAAAACTTTGGAGAGCACTTCAGAGTCTTCCCTATATCTAACTGGACTGAACTGGACGTATGGCAATACCTCGCCATGGAGAACGTGCCTCTGCCCAACCTCTATTTATCACACGAAAGAGATGTCATAGAACGAGATGGCACCCTGCTAGCAGACTCCGAATATTTAGAAAAGAAGCCAGAGGAGAAAGTCTTTAAAGCCCAAGTCAGGTGCCGCACCATAGGTGACATGACTTGTACAGGCGTATGGAAGTCTGACGCGGCTACTGTAGAAGATATCATCCAAGAAATAGCCACGACTAGAATGACTGAGAGAGGAGGTAGAACGGATGATAAGAGAAGTGAAACCAGCATGGAAGACCGCAAAAAAGAGGGCTATTTCTAAGATCTACTCAAAACTGAATAATCATGAGCAAAGCATATAAATACGAAGAGTCAGAATTATTAAGATTCACTACAGCTGGATCAGTGGATGATGGAAAGTCAACACTGATCGGTAGGATGCTATACGATAGTAAATCTATCCACCAAGATCAATACGAACAGTTAAAGGAGACCACCGAAAGAAGGGGAGAGGAAGGTGTCAACTTAGCGTTATTGACGGATGGTCTGAAGGCAGAAAGAGAACAAGGCATCACCATAGATGTAGCCTACCGGTACTTCTCTACACCTAAACGAAAGTTTATCATAGCTGATACTCCTGGTCATATACAGTACACTAGAAACATGGTGACTGGGGCATCCACTGCTAATGTAGCTCTCATACTTATCGATGCGCGTAATGGTGTAGTAGAACAGACCAGAAGACACGCCATCATTGCGAGCCTGTTGCAGATACCCCATGTAGTGGTGTGTATCAATAAAATGGACTTGGTAGATTATGACCAAGCCAGATACGATGAGATTCAAGAAGAATTCGAGAAATTCGCGACTAAGTTGGATGTGAAAGATATCCACTTCATTCCAATCTCAGCTTTAATAGGTGACAACGTGGTGAATCGATCAGATAAGACTTCTTGGTATGAGGGCCCGACGCTCATGTATTTCTTAGAGAATGTACACATCAGTAGTGACCATAATTTCATAGATGTTCGATTTCCAGTACAGTTCGTCATTAGACCGAATACTGATGAATATCATGATTATCGAGGATATGCTGGCAGAGTAGCTGGAGGCGTCCTTAAGAAAGGTGATGAAGTACTCTTACTGCCAACGGGGTTTACAACTAAGATTACAAAAATCATGGGCCCTGATGGTGAACAAAATGAAGCTCACCCACCCGAATCAGTTACCGTCCTGGTTGAGGACAATCTTGACCTGAGTCGGGGAGATATGATCGTCAGACCCAATAATAAACCAGACATTGGTCAGGATATAGAGGTCATGCTCTGTTGGTTTGATCACAATAAATCGCTACAAGAAAACGGTAAATACGCATTGAAACATACATCCCAAGACGTTCGATGTGTAGTCAAAGAAATACGGTACAAACTTGATATTAATACCTTACACCGGGAACTTGAGGATATGACCATCAATATGAACGATATGGCGAGGGTCGTCCTACGTACGACGAAGCCTTTGTTCACAGATGCATATCGTAAGAATAGAATCACAGGAAGTATCATATTAATTGATGAAGGAACTAACAGTACAGTAGCTGCAGGCATGGTGATATAATGTCTCACGAATAATTATACCTGAGTAATCTTAAAGACAAATCCGTCATCGCTGTACTATGGAATAGTGCTGGTGGCTTAGTCGATATCTTTATTACCTTAGGTTTTTCAATTATTTTAGCTCGTGTGCTGACTCCTTCGGACTTTGGTACAGTAGCTGTTGTGATGGTGCTCTATATACTTTCACAAGAGATCATCCGCTTTGGTTTAGATACTGCAATAATTCAGAAGCAAGATGTTGATGAGGAGGCCTACTCGGCAGCCTTCTTTGTGATATGTGGGCTGAGCGTGTGCTTTGCGCTGCTCTTATATACCTTCTCTACATATATCGCTCACTTTTATAATCAAGCAGAATTGATAGTTGTCGCCAAATATTTTGCGGCGATGTATATTATCGATGCGCTGATGCAAATTCAGAAGATTAAACTCAAAAAAAATCTGGATTTCAAAAAATTGAACTTCTTTTTGATTATTTCAAAAATAGTGGCTGGCGTTATCGCTGTTACATTGGCCTTGCATGGTGTAGGCCTGATGTCATTAGTCTACCAGAATATTATAATAGCTACGATTCAGATGGTCTTGATTTCTGCAACAGTAGGCTGGATGCCAAAAAAATTTCTGTCTTTTAAAAGTTTATCAGGACTGGTTGGGTACAGCAAATATATATTTAGTTCTAATTTTATTTACCACATTTCACAGCGATTAGATTCTTTACTAATAGCTAAGTATTTTGATACATCTCTTTTAGGTCTATATGATAAAGGTAAAAACTTGAGTGAACTGAGCCAAAGGTTACCGTCTAACTTTATCATGAAGCCTCTTTTCACATCTATGGCGTCTCTGCAAGACAATATGACAGAGTTACATCGGTTGATGAGGCGAGTATACTTGAGTATTTCCTTTGTTTTTATTCCATTCCTTTTATTCCTTATTTATAATGCTAAAGCCTTAATTGAGTTTGTCTATGGAGCACAGTGGGTGGCTGCTGCCCCCTACTTTGGTTTATTCAGCGTCATGGCCATCTTCTATTTAATGCGCATACCTACTCATTATCTTTTATTAGCCATGGGTAAATCTAAGGAGGTATTTCGTATAGATGTAATTATCAATTTTATTAAGATAACCGTAATTGTTCTATTAGCAGGTATCAATCTTTATCTAATGATTGCATGCCTCATTGGGATTAGGGCCCTTGAGGCTATCATTTATTTTTATTACTGTGATCGAAAATTATCCTTTTCTGCCACAGAGTATATCGGTATCATCAGTCCATATGTTATGATAAGTTTGACTGTAGTCTCGGCTGTCAATTATTTAATGTCTCAAATTTTAATTTTTGATAGTTTATTTATACATCTACTAATCAGTTTTTCTGCATTCAGTTCGATTTATTTGTTGATCAGTTATATCTTGAATATGGACGGCCTGGTATTTCATTGGAATTTGACTAAGCGTTATATCATTAAATCGAAATCTGTTGCATAGTATATTCGTTGGTCTCTCGAGATTGTTCGTCTTACATAAGATCAGCTACTTAAACTTTGCTTCCTTTTTTTTAATTCTTATCATTTTTGGAAATTTAAATGGGGTTGTCAATTTTTACTTTGGAATTGTCGCGCCTTTATCACCCATTATCCTGCTGCTCTGCGGATTTATTACAGCAGTACTATTCAATAAGCAATATGAGAAGGAATCATTACTGCTATGGCTCTTCACGATTTTCTATATTTTGTACTTATATATTTCAACAATCTCATACGTATTAAATCATGGAAATATATATTCTGGCAATAATTACTTACTGACAGTGAGAGGATACTTATCATCAGTAATTATCATCTTGACATTTTATAAAATGACCTCCTGGGCATTGCATAATGGAGAGTACGATAGGATGATTAAAAGAATATTCACATTTATTTGTTTAGGTGTAGGATTTATCTTGATCTCCTCTTTGGGTATATTCCAATTTGCTATAGATGAAGATAGAGCGAGCGGCTTATTTGCCAACCCCAATATGGCATCTGCACTCGTGCTGTATGCATTAGCATTTGTATTATCATTTATGATTCAGGAGAGCGGATACCGCAGACTCTTTTATTTCCTTATGATACCTATTTTATTCTATGCCGTATTTCTGACTTTTTCAAAAGCAGGATTAATTACATTTCCGCTGGTTTTACTTCTATATGTAGGATTATTATTATTACGGTTTCGATCTATATCTCCAAGTCAGAGAAAACTCTTTGTCGGATTCATGGGCATTAGTGTTGTAGCTATTCTGCTGATTGGGTTTAAGTTTTCATCCATAGTAGATCAGCTTAATTGGGGACAGGTCTTAAGGTTACAGCGCACCTTAGCATTTTTATCAGGTGAAGTTAACGAGGCGACGACCTCCGAGCGGTCTACATTATTTGCTATTGGGTTTAAGTTGATTTCAGAGCATCCTATCTTAGGCAATGGCCTGACCTCATTTCATCATTACGATATTCCTGTAAATGGCAAGCATATAGGAGTTCATAATACGTTTCTACTGATTTTAGGAGAGTCAGGGATCTTACCGTTTTTACTATACTTAGGCTTGATAGTTTCGATGACGTATCAGGCATTTAAGCTTAAAAATACAGCAGTCTATGTATTTTGCCTATCTATCCTATTTATTTATGTAATTAGAGTAGCTGGCACTGCTCATACCGCATTAGATGACAGAATAAGCAATTGTCTATTCGGTGTAATATTAGCCTATCTGGCTTTTGCTAAATCAAAATGTAAGGATTGAATTACTTTATTACGGGAGTTGCTGGATTCATAGGAAGTCATGTAGCGGAGCGGCTGTTGGCAGAAGGACATAGCGTTATTGGCATTGATAATTTTGATTCGTTTTATCAGCGTAGTATTAAAGCGATTAATCTATCTATAGCCAAGGAGTATAACAGCTTTACATTTCATGAAGGTGACATACAAGACTACCAATTTTTGACATCAGTCACTCATAATATGGGCATTGATGCTATCATTCACTTGGCAGCTAAAGCTGGTGTACGTCCTTCAATCATTGACCCTATTGGATATCAGCATGTCAATGTTGGAGGTACTCAGAATATTCTGGAGCTGGCAAGACACGTTGGTATTAACAAGGTCATATATGGCTCTTCTAGTAGTGTATACGGTGTTAATCCTAACTGTCCATGGAAAGAATCAGACCACGTGTTGCAGCCAATTAGCCCGTATGCTAGCTCTAAAGTTTCTGGGGAGTTATTAGGTCATGTCTATGCAGAATTATTCCAAATCCAATTTATAGCGTTGCGCTTCTTTACCGTCTATGGGCCACGCCAAAGGCCAGATTTAGCCATACACAAATTCGTCAGTCATATTTTCAGGGGCGATGCCATCCCCGTCTATGGTGATGGGTCTACTGCAAGAGATTACACTTATATTGATGATATTGTAGAAGGGATTGTGAAAGCCACACATTATACTGAGAGTCAGTATGAGATTTTCAATCTAGGAAATCAGAGGACGATTCATCTACATAGATTAATTGAGATAATAGAAGAAGTGATGGACACAAAAGCCATCATCGACCGTCAAGATCAACAAGCGGGTGACGTGCAAATTACTAATGCTGACATCAGTAAGGCTAATCGTTTATTAGGCTATACTCCTAAGACCGATATAAGTTATGGTATTAATCAATTTAAAGATTGGTATTTGAACATGAAGAAACGAGGTATTGTCGTATAAGATGCTTTTCGTAATTGATAGTCTGGGCTCTGGAGGGGCACAAAATCAGCTTACGTTACTGGCGACGTTATTTAAAAAAAATGGAGATGAAGTGACTGTGTTTACCTACCATCCTTCTGATTTCTTTAAATATAGACTGGACCAGTATCACATCCCGATTATCCATCGACCTAAGGTGACCAAGTTGGGATTGGAAGTGATCAGTGGTCTCGGCCAAGTGATAAAAGACAATGGTGTCCAGATAATCATTTCATTTCTGCAGTCGCCTAACTTTTTCGTCAGTTTAGCTATAAGACATTATGGCCTCCAAGTACCACTTATCATATCTGAACGTTTCATAAGTTATGAAGCAAAATGGTCATTTAAATATTGGATGAAGCGATACGCTCATCACGTGGCAGATCATGCGACAACAAATTCTCATCATGAACGACGGCGTATTATAGCAAAATTTTTAAATCAAGAGAATAGCATCTCGACAATCTATAATATGGTCGATTTGAAATATTTTAAGAGGCCTGCTAAAGTGAGAAGTAAAGTATATAAATTGCTGAGCGTCGCAAGCGTGAGCCCCCATAAGAATGGCATGTGTTTAGTAGACGCCATGGCTATATTAAGGGACAGAAAAAAGCTAAACTTTAAGGTAAGCTGGATTGGGAATAAAGTGTACTCTATCAAAAAGCGAAAGGACTACATAGAAGAGATGGAGAGAGCCATTATAGAAAAAGGTCTATCTGATCATTGGCATTGGAAAGAGCCAATGCAAGATATTAGAGCTGACTACCACCTACACGATGCCTTAGTCCATCCTTCATATAGAGAGGGTCTTCCGAATGTCATTTGTGAAGCCTTGTCATCGGGACTCCCTGTCATAGCGAGTGATGTATTAGATCATCCCATTCTACTTAATGAAGAGAGAAATGGATTCTTATTTGACCATCAATCTCCAACGGTATTAGCTGATAAAATTCAAGAATTTTTTGAGCTAAGCGACGACAACATTAATGAGATGAGTCGATGCTCTCGAGCATTTGCTGAAGCCAATTTTTCGGAGGCTCAGTTCTTTTCTAAATATCAGACTATTGTCAATCGACTGGTAAAGAATGTTGAGTAGCATAGTTATCCTATATTCGAAACTGAGGCGTCGACTAAAAATGCTGGCTCTGAGACCTGCATTTAAAAGAAGTGGTGACAATTTTAAATTTGATCCATATGGATTCTACACATACAATAATATTACAGTTGGAAATGATGTTTTTATAGCACAGGGCGCTCACTTTTCAGCAACGCTCAGTAGCATCTCTGTAGGCCATAAAGTGATGATTGGTCCTAATGTGACAGCTATCACGGGTGATCATAACACCTCAGTCATTGGTGCATACATGAAGGATATAGAAAATAAGGAAGACCACCATGATCAACCAATTGTCATAAATGATGATGTCTGGATAGGTGCTTGCGTGACGATATTAAAGGGAGTCACCCTTGGAGAGGGGTCTATCGTGGCAGCTGGCTCATTAGTGCGGACGGACGTATCTCCTTATACTATCGTGGCAGGCGTACCTGCGAAGAAAATTAGGGATCGCTTTACCGCGGAAGAACTCACAGAGCATCTAAATAAGTTATCTAATAAGTTATCTCAGCAATGATTCGAGTTAGACATATATTGATTGCTGTATTTGTTCTATCTGTTGCACTGGCAGATGGCTTTGCAAAAGATATTGTAGTAACGCCATCTTCCGGCTCCATACAAGCGGCAATCGATCTCGCAGATCCAGGGGATGTGATTAAAATTGCAGGAGGTACCTACTATGAATCCTTAGTTATTAAGAAAAGCGGAATCTCCATAATGGCGAATGGTGAAAAACAAGTTAAGATTACCTCAGCATATCCAGAGTATTTTAAGCAAAAGATACAGTGGAAAAAAGAGTACCAAAAAACTCATCAATCATCGGGTAGAGAATACACTGTTTACTCAGCTCCATATCCGGCATATCGTAAGCAGCCTAAAGGGCTCACCTATGGATATATCGCTGATGAAGATGATGGGCTCTATTTTACATACAGAGATAAAATTTCATTTGATTATCAATATGCGCAAAGTGATGATATTAAAGGGGCCTATTTTGATTCTGACAAAGTCTATCTAGCGACAGAAGGTAATCCAAATAACGAACGACTATATGTAAGTGACCGCAGGATATTAGAAATCTATAACGTTGGTGATATCACCATAGATGGGGGGAAGTCAAAAAATATCACCCTCATGCACGGTGGTAGGTACGGCATTATCATTAATAAGTTACAAGGGACGAAATCCATAATACAGAATTTAAAAATAATCAACTCGCATAGTGGGATTTTGGTCAATGGCGTGGCAAGTGGAGAATTGGTTATTCGACAAAATATATTAAATCAATACTTAGAAGAAATGCCTTGGGAATTTCAAAAGACAGGCCTCACCCAAAGGATGGATATGAGACGGCAGGACATCTCGAAAGTAATGAAGTCAAAAAAGACATCCGCCGCTTACATGGAGACTTCAGCTATCTTTGCCTCAAAGAATGAAGCTGGTAAAATAAGCATTCTGCATAATGAGGTGTACGGGTATTTCAATGGAATCGTAAGTACCACACATGATGTTGAAATAGCATATAATACGCTGAGCGAACTCAGAGATGATGCCATAGAGATTGAGGGTAACACTGCTCAAAATATCATCCACCATAATCAAGTGAGTTGCTCCTTTGTCGGGATTAGCTTAGTGCCTATCAGGAAGGGGCCGGTCTATATCTATCAGAATGAACTCATTATGAATAATCCACCACAGATTATCAGAAGAGAAATGAAGTCAAAGAAGCTGAGCTATAGAAATGGTAAAACACTAAAATTTACAAATCTTGGACCAAGAGATGTCTCCTCAGATGTCCACATCTATAATAATCGATTCTTTGCTTTGGATGATGTGCTTAACATTGGTAGTACAGACAAGCCACAATATAATCCGCGAGCCTCTACTTTCTATAATAATGTATTCATCTCCAAAGGCATCATATCAAGTTCTTACGGCAGCGCAAAAGACGGACTCGACTACCAAGGCAATCACTTTAAGTCACTAATGGCTGATAAGCGGAGTATGCAAATTCCAGAACACAAAAGTTGGAAAAATACACTCAGCGAGGGACTGAATTTTAAAACAGGTATTCAAATAAATACCTATAAGAAAATTATTCCTGCCCACTGGCCTGGTGCTAAGGAAATAAATCAAATGTCTGAATAAGTCCCTGCTTATTTTTGGTCAGCAGCCTCCTCCGATTGGTGGTGTGACGAGGCATATTCAGAGATTGCACGATCACATGAAGAGGGATGGAATAGAACACCAATTGATTGGTAAGAATATTTTGTCTTGGCTCATACCGCTTTTCAGTAATGATGTATACCACATTCATTTTTCGAGTGCATTCGCACAGTATCTATTGGCTTTATCAGGTAGGCTGTTCAATAAACCAACTATTATGACTGTACACAGAGATATAGGCAGGTATGAGGGAGCGCATAAGTGGCTTAATCATATGGCTGTTAAGACGGTCTCAAAGCCACTATTGCTTAATCAGAGTAGCTATGAGCTAGCGAGCAAGTTAAATCCAAATGCTGAAAAAGTATCGGCGTTTATCCCACCACTGCACTTTGCAGAACTATCAAGCTCTATTGCGATTAAATTACAATCTTTAAAAAATAACTACAACAAAATTTGTTGCACTAATGCCTTTAATTATGTGCTTGATCAAGATGGAAGGGAAATTTATCAGATTTCACCTTTAGTAGATATGTGGCAGGACGTACCTGCACACGCATTAATTATTTCAGATCCCACAGGTTGTAATTATCAAAATGTAATCGACAAGGGCATTCCTATTTCAAAAAATGTATTATTTATTACAGAGGTCCACGATTTTATTCCTGTTTTACAATTATCTGATGTATTGATAAGGTGTACGACTACGGACGGGGACTCTATTTCAGTGAAAGAAGCCTTGTTTTATCATAAATATGTACTCGCATCAGATTGCGTTGAGAGGCCATCAAATTGCAGATTATTTGATGTCAATAATTTATCGTCGTTAAAGGATTTACTAAATCAGATAGATCAGCTACCAAAATACATATCAAATCCAGCTAATGCTTACACTCGACTGAAAGAAATTTATTACGAATATGGAGTCAAGTAGAAAATGAAGCAAATTATCCAAGACTTAAAAGAGGGCCAAACCTACCTTGAGGAGGTTCCAGCTCCCATGTGTCAGCCTGGATGTATCTTGATAAAAAATTCTTTCTCCGCAGTATCACCGGGTACTGAACGAATGCTGGTAGACTTCGGAAAAGCTAGCTATCTAAATAAAGCGAAGCAGCAGCCAGACAAGGTCAAGCAAGTATTCAATAAGGTAAAGAGCGATGGTATCAGACCTACAATCCATGCAGTGCGACGCAAACTTAATCAACCTATAGCCTTAGGCTACAGCAGCTGTGGTGTCGTAGTAGAAGTAGGTGAAGGGGTACATTCTTTCAGCGTCGGAGACCGCGTCATCAGCAATGGATGTCATGCTGAATATGTGTGTGTCCCTGAAAACCTAGCTGCAGTAATTCCAGATGATGTAGATGACCGAGAAGCTGCATTTGCCGTTATAGCAGCTATTGCGCTGCAAGGTATCAGATTAGTTAAGCCCAGCTTTGGAGAGACAATAGTTGTGATGGGCTTAGGGCTCATTGGTCAGATAGCCATTCAGCTACTTAGAGCTAATGGATGTCAAGTCATCGGCTTCGACATTAATGAGGATAGAATCCGAGTAGCTAAGTCATTGGGTGTCACTGCATTTCACTCTTCTGAAGCGCAGACGATCATAATGGATCTCACTGATCAGCATGGAGCAGATGGTGTCTTGATTGCTGCTTCATCTAAAAGTGATAGGATCATAGCAGAGTCAGCGAAGATCAGTAGAAAGCGAGGCAGAATAGTCTTACTTGGCGTCATAGGCTTAGATATAAGAAGAGCCGATTTTTATGAAAAGGAATTGACATTTCAAGTGTCATGTTCCTATGGTCCAGGACGGTATGAGGCGGACTATGAGATGAAGGGTATGGACTATCCCATAGGCTTTGTGCGCTGGACGGAGCAGCGAAACTTTAAGGCGGTACTAAGCGCCATGGCTTTAGGCCAATTGCATCTGGCACCACTAATTTCTAAGGAGGTAGAGTTAAAAGATTATGCCCGTATTTATGACCAGCTATCTGACGGACTATCCATGGCCTCACTCCTTCGTTATCATCAGGATGATCAGGTATATAAGACCTCGCTTCAGATTGACAGAAGGTCATTCGGAAGTGGAAGCGGCGTCATCGCTATTATAGGAGCTGGTAATTTTACTGATGCCGTGATCTGCCCTATGCTGAAAAAGCTTAAGGCAGATATTAAATACATCACCAGTGCAGACGGGCTTTCAGCTGCCCGACTCGCCAAGAAATATAAAATAGCGCAGGCTTCTACGGACTTTAATCAAGTACTTGCTGATGATCAGGTGGATGCTCTCATCATCGCTACAAGGCACCATCTGCATGCACCCCAAGTTGCGGCTGGACTACAGGCTGATAAACATGTCTTCGTAGAGAAGCCGCTAGCAATTACTTCGTCTGAATTAAATGAAATCAAAGAGACTTATCAGAAGTCCAGCAAATCTCTGACTGTAGGATACAATCGCAGATTTGCACCCGCGGTGAAGGCAGCCCAGTCTGTGCTTTCAGATCAACCTATGAATGTGGTAATCACGGTCAATGCTGGGCATGTCGACAAAAGCCACTGGACGCAGGATCGGGATTTTGGAGGTGGTAGAATAATCGGTGAGCTGTGTCATTTTTTGGATTTAGTAATCAGTCTTACGGGCAGTCTGATCAAGAAAGTCGTGGCTAATGGATTACATGATGATGACCACCTGATGAATGATAATGTCAGCACATTACTTAAATGCCACAACGGATCACAGGCTTCGATTCAGTATTTTTCTAATGGTCATAAATCACACCCCAAAGAAAGAATCGAGATACATCAAGGTGGTAAGACCATTGTGATTGACAATTTTAGAAGAATAGATTTTTATGGGGTGGCTAAAAAGTCAAAAAAATTTGCGCAAGATAAAGGCCATTATCATGAATTACAAGCCTTTGTCGAGATGATCAAAAATGGTAGCGACCCGATAATTCCCTTTGACGAGATTATTAACTCTACTGCGGCTACCTTAGCTATTTCCCAAAGTCTGATTGACAATAATTGGGTTGACCTTGATTAATCAGTTGTTCAGATATTATCAGACGCTCAGACATCTTCAGGCCAGACAGATATACTATAGGTTTTACTATCAATATCTGAAGCGACTTCATCTATCGTATCGTTATAATATGCGTAACAGGCCAGCATACTGTAGTATGAAGCCATACCCGGCAGCCCACCAGGCCATTGAAGGTAAACTTCATTTTTCTTTCTTAAATCAAAGCCATCGATTCTCCGAACAAATTGATTGGAATGAGATGAAATATGGCAAGCTTTGGAATTATCATTTGAATTATTTTGAATTTGCGCACCAAGCGGATATTGATTCAGATTTGATCAAATCTCTGAGCCAAGATCACCTGTCCAAGTATAAATCTTTAAAAGACGGAAGTGACCCATATCCCACTTCATTAAGGATCATTAATTTAGTTAAATTCTTCAGCCAGTACCGCAATGAGAATCAACTTATTGATGAATGGATCGGTCAGCAGTGTTTATCTGTCAAGAAGAGATTGGAATATCACATTCTGGGAAATCATTTATTGGAGAATGCTTTCGCTTTACTATTTGGTGCATACCATTTGCAGGATGAGGAATTTTGGCATACAGGCAGCCATCTATTAGCTGAGCAACTGAAGGTACAGATTTTAGATGACGGCGGGCATATAGAGAGAAGTCCTATGTATCATAATATCATTTTGGCTAGACTATTAGATAGTTTCAATTTGATTAGTCAAAACGATTATTTTGCAGCCAGCTCCCTGAAAGCTCAGATAAAGGATGTGATAGAGAGGATGCTCTCATGGATGTTTCATATGACTCAGGGTAAAGATATCATCATGGTTAATGACTCTTTTCCTAACCAAGCTCACAGCCCCTATATTCTGGACGACTATGCGAAGTCTTTGGGCATCACGCAGCAGTATCTTCCATTAGCTGATTCTGGTTATATCAAAATGATCAATGACGATATGACGTGTGTAGTAGACGTGGGAGAGTTAGGGCCTGCTTATCAGCCAGGCCATGCTCACGCAGATACCCTTCAGGTTTTGTTGTGGATTAATCATCAGGAGGTAATCACTGAGGCAGGCACTTCTATTTACCTCCCAGGTGCTGTACGTGACTACGAGAGATCCACGCCTGCTCATAATACTGTGACCGTGAACGATTGGAATAGCTCAGATGTCTGGTCTACATTCAGAGTAGGCAGAAGAGCCAATGTAGAGATAATCAGAACTGATAACAATTTAGTAGAAGCAACACATACGGGATACGAATATATGGGTGCCACTCATCAGCGAAGTGTAGAACTGCTCCATGACCAATTAGTAATCCGTGATCAAGTCAGTTGTCAAAGGGTTGTGCTTTGTAAGGCTTACTTACATTTTCACCCTGATGATCGGCCGCGCCAGTATGACTCTAAGATCGAATTAAATTCATGCGTCATTCGCATTGAAAATTCGACTAAAATTAAATTGTTGGACTATCAATATGCAACAGGATATAATCGACGAATGACTGCAGTGAAAGCTGAGATTAGTTTTGACACGGAGCTACTGACAACTATAAGCAGGCGCTCGTGAAGATCATCAGCGTCGTCGGTGCTCGGCCTAATTTTATGAAGTTAGCTCCCTTGCAGAGGGCATTCACCAAATATCAGGATATCGAGCACATCATTCTTCATACAGGCCAGCACTATGATGAGAAGATGAGCCGCATCTTTTTTGATCAGCTTGATATTCCGCAGCCTGACTATAATCTGGGTATAGGAGGAGGTAGCCATACCTATCAGAAAGCGGAGGTCATGATGGCATTTGAGAAGGTTCTCACCACAGAGCGACCAGATATAGTACTCGTCATAGGTGATGTCAATGCTACAGCAGCTTGCTCTATCACAGCAGTAAAAATGGGGATTAAACTAATCCACATAGAGGCTGGACTAAGGAGTCATGATAGGCGCATGTCTGAAGAGGTAAATAGAATAGTAACGGATGCTATATCTGATTATTTATTCGTGACTGAGCAATCGGCCATTGATCACCTTGCGTCAGAGGGTGTCTCACCAGAGAAAGTATACTTTGTCGGTAATTTGATGATTGACAACCTCATTCACCTCTTGGATAAGGCGGCCAGTATCAACATCAAGTCTAAACTGGGTGTGTCGGACCATCGCTATATTATATTGACCATGCATCGACCATCTAATGTGGACCATAGATCAGGACTGATGTCGATGATAAAAATGATCAAATTACTGGCTGTACATACGACAGTGATCTTTCCTGTACATCCTCGGACAAAGATGCAATTAGAAGGACATCAGCTCTGGCTGGCATTGATGTCTATTGATAATTTGATAGTAGAAGAACCATTAGGCTATTTAGAATTTTTGAATTTAGTGCAGAGCGCAGCAGCGGTAGTGACGGATTCTGGTGGTATTCAGGAAGAGACTAGCTTCCTCGATGTGCCCTGCATCACCTTCAGAATCTCTACTGAAAGACCAGTGACAATCGATTTGGGTACTAATATTTTAATAGATAGCTTGAGTCCAGATATAGTAAATAGCGAAGTAGAAAAAATCCTATCTGGCAATCGAAAAAAGAGCATCATTCCATTATATTGGGATGGAAAGACTGCTGATAGAATTGCTAGGATCATAGCAAATTTGGATCTCTGAAGATTCTCTTTTTATCAGATAATTTTCCCCCTGAGGTGAATGCGCCTGCGAGCCGGACGTATGAGCATTGCAAAGAATGGGCTGCTCAGGGTCATGAGGTGACAGTGATTACCTGCGTACCTAATTTTCCTCAAGGGAAGATATATAGTGGTTATAAGAATAGAGTGACTCAGACTGAGCAAATGGATGGCATACGAGTGATCAGAGTCTGGAGCTGGGTGGCATCTAATCGGGGAACGCTGATTAGGATCCTTGATTTTCTGAGCTACGCCATAATGGCATTTTGGAGAGGCTTGTTCTTAAGGACAGATGTGATCATAGCTACTTCTCCACAATTTTTCACCGCAGTATCTGGCTACTTGCTGAGTCTATGTAAGCGTAGACCTTGGATTTTCGAAGTGAGAGATTTATGGCCAGAGTCAATTTTAGCCGTGGGTGCTATTCAGGCTAAATATTTAATTGCAGGATTAGAAAAAGTAGAATTATTCTTATACCGTAGAGCTAAGCGCATCGTGGTAGTCTCTGGGAGCTTTAAGAGCGATATGGTACGCAGAGGCATTGATCCAGAGAAAATCCAAGTGATCCGAAATGGGATAGACATCTCTCAAGTCCAAGTCACATCATCGTCAGTAGCATTGAGAGCGAGCTTTGATATTGCTCATACTCATACTGTAGTCGGATACTTTGGCACAATAGGCATGGCTCATGGATTAGATTTTATTCTCAGGTCCATCGAAGGCATAGATGATGTCACCCTGATAATTATAGGGGAGGGAGCAGCTAAGAGAGACCTCATTCAATTGAAAGAGGAGTTAGCTTTACAGCATGTCATAATTTTGGACGCCGTACCAAAAAAGGACATTTATAGTTATATATCAATGATTGATGTAGCGTTAATCAATTTGAAAAAGTCTGATGCATTCAAGAAAGTTATTCCTTCTAAAATATTTGAAAATGCGGCCATGCAGAAGCCTATTTTATTAGGCTTAGCAGGTGAGGCTAAATCGATTATCGAATTTTATCAGGCAGGTATCGCATTTCATCCTGAAGACGAGCAAGATTTTAAGTGCCAGCTAAGCAGACTGATTCAGAATAGAAATCTATACAGCATATGTCAAGAAGGTGGACAACGATTAGCTAATGATCATGATCGAAAAAAATTAGCACATGATATGTTAGACACTATAATTGAGGCTGTCGAAGAAAAATAGCAATATCTTAAGTTCTCATTGTGATTTTAAAATAAAATATAAAAAGGAGAAAATGTCAAATAAAAATTATTACATCGTGATCATGGCGGGTGGTGTCGGTTCAAGATTTTGGCCAGCATCTAAAGAAGAGATGCCAAAACAATTTTTAGATATTTTAAATATTGGTAAGTCACTGATCAGGCTGACTTTTGAGCGCGTGAACCGAGTCGTACCAGCCGAGAATATTCTGATCGCGACCAATCAAAGATATAAAGAACTCTGCTTGGAGCATCTACCAGAGATAAATGAATCTCAAGTTCTACTCGAACCCAGTCGCAATAATACCGCACCCTGTATAGCATATGCTGCTCTAAGAATTAATGCCATGAATCCTGAAGGAGTCTTCGCTGTATTACCCTCGGATGCTGTCATACTTAAAGAGGAGCTATTTTGTAAAAAATTACTTCAAGCTATGAAGTTTGCATCACAAGAAAAAGCTATTGTCACCTTGGGTATTTCTCCCTCAAGACCTGATACCGGATACGGATATATCAAAAAGGTAGAAGGTAAAGACGCGGCGCTAGAGAAACAAGGCATTTATCACGTAGAGCGGTTTACGGAGAAGCCTGACGTCCACACAGCTCAGCAGTATGTAGACTCAGGTGACTATGTGTGGAACGCTGGAATCTTTGTCTGGAGTGTAGAAACTGTCATGCAGAGCTTCGCTGAGAATGCGCCAAGTATACTCAAGGTTTTAAATCGTCAAGCGGACAAGTACAATGGACCAGAAGAGCAAGCCTACATTAATGAGGTATACCCGCAGACAGAAAGTATCTCTGTGGATTATGCCATTTTAGAAAAATCTGACTGCGTGTATACTATTCCTTGTGTTTTAGGGTGGTCGGACTTAGGCACTTGGAATTCGCTTCATGACTATCTTGATAAGGACAAGCATGGAAATGTCGTACAGGCTAATAAGCAATATATTGAAGACGTATCCGATTCACTGATTAGGGCTACCAGTGAGCGCATTATTGTGGTCAAGGGCCTAAAGGACTTTATCGTTGTGGATGAGCCTGGCGCATTACTAATTTACCCTAAGCGTTTGGAGCAAGAGATTAAGGCAGTAGTCAGCCAAGTGAAGGATTTATGATTTATTTTTATAATAATTCTTTTGACTAAGCGAATCGCCATAGTAGCGAACACCACTTGGAATATTTATAATTTCAGACTGAATGTCATCCGCAAGTTTCTGGATGAAGGTTATGAGGTGATTGTATTTTCACCGATTGATAAATACATCGAATATCAAACTAACTTTGCTGAGGTGACACATGTAGCGATTAATCATCTTGATCGAGATGGGACTAATCCACTTCAGGACATCAGCCTTATCGTAGAGCTGTTTAAATATTATAAACATTATCGACCCGACATCACTATTCATTATACCATTAAACCTAATATTTATGGAGCGATAGCATCCAAATTAAGCGGCATACCTTCAGTGGGCATCATTACTGGCTTAGGTTATTCATTTTTGCATCAGGGTCTTATTAGACAGGTGACTAAGCGACTTTATAAGTTGGCCTGCATGTACCATCATCAGGTGATCTTTGAGAATTTAGAAGATAGAGAGTTATTTATTCAGAAGGGATTAGTGTCACCAGAGAAGAGTATTTCTATTAAAGGCTGTGGGGTGAACACATCACACTTCCGACCCATGTCTAATGGGCGCTACCTGCAAAAGACAATTTTTAGTTTTATAGGCCGCTTATTATACGATAAGGGATTAGTAGAATTTGTTGAGGCTGCCAATCGTGTGAAAGCTATTTGTCCTGATGCAGAATTTTGGATCATCGGCGATATTGATGATAAAAATCCAGCTGCAATAAAGAAAGATGATCTTATAAAATGGGTCAAGAGTGATTCGGTGATTTATAAAGGCTACGCATCAGACGTAAGGGAGTATATACGGCACTCTGACTGCATCGTGCTGCCCTCTTATCGAGAAGCTATAGCCAGGTCCCTGACAGAAGCCATGTCTATGGAGAAGCCTATCATTACCACAGATACTGCGGGCTGTCGAGAAGCGGTAGAGGAAGGAAAGAATGGCTTTCTGATCCCCGTGAAGGACAGTACTGCACTTCGTCAGGCGATGATAAAATTTATAAATTGTAGTCCAGCAGACAGGCGGGCTATGGGACGTTATGGAAGAAAGAAAGTTCTATCTGAATTTGACGACCAAAAAATCGCTCAAGATATTTTTGATATTGTTGCCAAAATTTAAGCCCCTGCTAAATTTAATTTATGCAGTAATCTAACGCTATGAAGTAGCTCTCTCATAAGCTTACGTAGCCTTATAGATATTCTAAATTTAAAATGACAAGTACTACTTTTATCAGCGACTTATGTAAATAAAACATCTTGCCTCAGTTAATCACATCAGGCTAGTCGGTTTAAAAATTTTCCGATTCTTTATAAGGAGTGTACGGAGAATACTAATAGATCCATCAGCGCATTAAACAAATGGAAGATCAAAATTACGAGTACTATGTGTATAGCAAGATCTTGCAATTCTTGAAAATTATCACCGGCGTAAGGATGGACTCCTAATAAGTCTTATCAATGGAGATATGTGGTAAGCTGCTTCATTTTTTTTATCATGTGTTATTCACAATAAGTGCATGAATTTTTGTGTATATGTGCAATTAAAAGTCTTGACTTGTGATTAAATTTGGACGTGTCTCGGAGCTTTACTCAGTCTTACTGTGAGATATACGAATGTATAAAATCTAAATTTGCAATAGTTCACGATGAAATTATACCAAGGATATTTAAGACAAACTGTATGACAGAACTAACTGCACGGCTTAGTAAATTTTTGGCTACGAAAACGCATAAACATTTCATCAATGGCGAATATCAGGACAGTACTTCTGGCCAGCAGATTGACGTCATCAACCCTGCTACTGAAGAAGTGATAGGTCACGTGTCTTGTGGTAGCACACAAGATATAGATGAAGCAGTAGCCTCAGCTGCTAAGGCATTTCACCACGCTAGTCCCTGGCGCAGCATGAGTCCTGACGATCGAGGCAAGATCATGTATCGATATGCTGAATTAATAGCTGAGTATACCGAGACCATAGCTCAGCTCGTCACCTTAGAGAATGGTAAATTAATCAAGGATGCCAGAAGCTCGGATGCATCAGGGGCTGCAAAAACCTTTCGGTACTATGCTGGCTGGACTACTAAAATTGAAGGCGAAACCTTAGATATTTCACAAGCTCAGAAAGGAGGGCGAGAGAATTTCGCGTTCACTCGTAGAGAACCCATTGGCGTCGTTGCGGCCATCGTCCCATGGAATTTTCCAGTATCCATTGCAGCGTGGAAGGTAGCTCCGGCATTAGCTGCAGGCTGCACTGTAGTCTTGAAGCCATCAGAGGAGACGCCATTATCAGCTCTTCTTATGGCCGAGCTAGCTGTAGAGGCAGGATTACCTCCAGGTGTGATGAATGTCGTGACTGGTGACGGAGCCACCACAGGCGCTGCACTCACGAGCCATCCTGATGTAAAGAAAATAACGTTCACAGGCTCTACTCACACAGGAAAGTTGATAGGTAAGGCGGCGATGGATAATATTACGGGTGTTTCATTAGAGCTGGGAGGTAAATCACCTGCTGTTGTTTTTGATGACGCGATTGATTACACAGAGGCAGCCAAGGGGGTCGCTGCTGGTATTTTTAGAAATCAGGGTCAGGTGTGTGTTGCGGGATCCCGTGTATATATTCAGAAGAAGGTTTTCGACCGGGTGCTGACAGATATTTGCCATGCTGGAGAGTCCATGAAGATTTCACATGGCTTTGATGAGACCGCTGACTTGGGCCCCTTAGTATCGAGGAGCCATTTGCAGAAAGTGCAGTCCTACATTGATCAGGGGAAAAAGGATGGTGCAGAGCTGATCACAGGTGGGAAAAATCCGATGAACACAGGATATTATATGCAGCCTACTATTTTCAGTGCGACCAATCATCAACAGACCATTATTGCCGAGGAGATCTTTGGACCCGTGTTAGTAGCTGTGCCATTCGATGACATGGATGATGCGCTTAGCAAGGCTAATGACTCAGCTATGGGACTGGCTGCTACAATATGGACTAAGGATATATCAAAAGCTATGACGATGATCAATCGATTAGAAGCAGGTGTGGTTTATGTGAACTCTCCAGTACGCTCGGATCCTAACTTACCCTTAGGAGGATATAAACAGTCCGGAATTGGAAGAGAATTAGGCAAGATAGGTGTCTATAGTTATACAACACTGAAGTCTGTCAATATTGTGTATTGAGAACCAATAAAATTAATGGAAGATCTGTAGAGTCGATAAATATATCATCTAAGTCTTTGATTGTATATGGTTATCGGCTAATAGATATTCAGTCAAAAAATATAAACATATGAGATTAACAGGCGGACAAGCAGTGGTCAGAAGTTTGATCAAGGAAGGAGTCGATACAATATTTGGATTACCTGGAGTACAGAATGATTGGCTATACAATGCCCTGTATGATTATAGAGATGAGATACGAGTCATCCATACGCGACATGAACAGGCGGCTGGTTATATGGCATTAGGTTATCATTTAGCCTCTGGTAAGGTAGGCGTGAGTAGCGTGGTGCCAGGCCCTGGCTTCCTCAATAGTTCAGCTGCTCTTGCTACAGCCTGGGGACTTAACGCTAAGGTACTATCTCTGGTAGGCCAGATACCTCAAAAGGCTCAGGGTAAGGGCCGCGGAGTACTGCACGAAATACCAGATCAGTTAGCCATACAACGCCAACTGACTAAATGGGCGGAGCGTGCCACCTCCCCGAGTGAAGTTCCAGAAATCATGTCTCAAGCCTTTCAGCAGCTTCACACTGGCAGACCTCGACCTGTAGGAGTAGAAGTATCAATGGACGTATTATCTGCAAGTTCTGATATTGATTTTTCTGATTATACACCCGCTCAGGCTGTGTTTCCAGAACTGGATGAATCCGCTATAGCTAAAGCTGCTGAAATGATAGCTGGGGCTAAAGCTCCTTTAATTTTTGTTAGTAGTGGAGCTATGGACGCCAGTGCCGAGGTGAAAGCCTTAGCAGAATTTTTACAAGCACCTACATTTGCCTATCGGACGGGCAAAGGCATATTATCCAGCAGACATCACCTGAGCTATCCAGTGCCAGCAGCACACGAGCTGTGGGCTGATGCAGATGTGGTCATCGGCATAGGTAGTCACGTCCGCATGCCGCTGAGTAAGTGGGGTGTTGATGATGACTTACACTACATCAGTATCAATATAGATGAGACGGCTCACGACCGAATCATACAGCCTGCTCTAAGTATTACAGCGGATGCAGCGCAGGCTACCAAAGCCTTATTGAGTAAGCTATCCGAAATCACCACGGCACGCCCTTCTAAAGAAGTTGAGATGAAGACCTTCCGTCAGTCCTGGGATGAGAAGACAGCATACCTCGAGCCACAGTCCACCATCCTAAATATCATCCGAGAAGAGATTTCTGATGATGGTATTTTAGTTGACGAATTGACTCAAGTCGGTTTTGCTAGCCGCATTGTTTATGATACATACTTACCACGTACGTATTTGTGCACTGGTTTTATGGGCACACTGGGATGGGGATTTCAGACAGCCTTAGGTGCTAAAGTAGCTCGACCTGATGTGCCAGTCATTTCAGTCGCAGGTGATGGTGGATTCATGTTTGGAGTACAGGAACTGGCTACTGCCGTACAGCATAAAATAGGTGTCATCCTCTTACTATTTAATAATAACCTTTATGGAAATGTGCGGGAAATGCAAGAGAAGCTTTATGACAATAGAGTCATTGCTACTGATCTGCATAACCCAGATTTTGTTAAAATGGCACAGTCTTTTGGTGCTAATGCTGTCAGAGTGGAAAATTATGAGGCTATGCGCAAAGAGATTCAGAATGCTAAAGGTGAGAGCCTGCCTACTGTGATAGAAGTACCTATTGGCACTGGACTTCCGAGTACTAACCGATTTAAGGCATTGGCACAAATTAGATAAATGAAGATTGCGATCATCTCCGACATTCATGAAAATTTTCACAATCTCATCTTGGCTCTTCAAGCGATGGAGCAGCATCAGATAGATCAGATCATATGCTTAGGGGATTTAATGAATAGCGGTATCGCCAAATTATTAGCGACTCAGGCTATTCCTGTGTATATGATCTGGGGCAATAATGATGGCGAAAAGGTAGAGATCGTTCAGGCTGCGCTTCAGGAGAAGAGCAATCTGACGGTAAGTACCAATACCTATGATTTTTTAGAAAGAGGAGAAAGAAACATTTTTATTACACACTATGATGATCTGGCTATACCCATGGCACAGTCAGGAGAGTATGATGCTGTCTTCTATGGCCATAACCACATGGAGGCAGTCGATCAAATCGGTGACTGCTGGGTGGTGAATCCTGGTGAGATAGCTGCCAGCAAAACTAAGCGGTCAACTTTCGCGATATACGATACGGAGGAAAATACTGTTGATAAGATAGAGCTTCAAAATACCATTACCCTAAAGACACCGCTCATGGAAGCTTATTTTAAGGAGCATGGTGAAAAAATGGGCTTGAGGTCTAACAAGGCGTTTTCGTTAGAAGATACTGACCTGAATATTATCCCTGTAGAGAGTGCTGTATTCCATACGTTGAGGGAGGCTGCTTTAAGTGCTAAGGCAGTGGTTTTTTCTGGTCTGCCAGGAGTTGGCAAGAGTCTCTACATTAATCAGTTTATGCATACAGCTGCATCAGAAGGTCGACAGGTCACGGTCATTCAGTGGGACGTGGCGCGCAAAGCCTTTGAGACTCCTCTGATTAAAGAGCGATTTCCTATGGGAGCTGGCATCGTGCACGATGGAGTCAAGTTAGCAGCGGGCGCGTGGCTTATGGCGACGATAAAAGATTGGTTGGAATCTTATCAAGATGAAGCAGAGATTTTATTGATCGAGGCACCCCTAGTAGGACATCGCTTTATCGAGTTAGCTATGTTGCAAGAGGATGAGCGACTGGAGTCATTTTTGAGCAGCAGTGATTTTCAAGTGATTTGTCCAATTCCCTCATCAGAGGTTAGAGCGAAAATAGAGGCTGACCGTGCAGCCCAAATTGCGGAGGATGCTCAGGTTTGGTCTGGAGCTAAGGCCTCAGTTATGTTGATGCTGTGGAAGAGAGTCTGTGGTATCGCGAATGAGTTTGGAAGAAATATTCCTATGGATGCTCAGCCACCATATGACCCAGAGGTATATGAGTTCGTGTTTCAGAAAATATTGAAGCATCGCCACTTTAAACCTCTACACATAGACGAAATATTTAAAGTCCATATCGTGGATGAGGCAGCTCTCCATCAAGCAGGAAGCTTACAGACAGATCCAGACACTGCGGATCAATTCGCGCGTATGATTATGGAGCAGTACACTTCAGATCAAGCGCTGTCTGATAAGGTAAATCGCTGGTACTTGACGTAACTTTGATCTCTATTCACATTGTGATATATGTCTTAGTATGGCAGTAGAACATACAGGATTTTACGTATAGAGCAAGGCGTTATTATTTCAATAGTTTCTATAAAGTCTACAGCGCCGTAATTAATACGCCTAGTGGATGCCATCGATCAAGATAATAGAAGCTGAATTTGCTTGTCATTTTTAACACAAGTTAGAAGCACAAATCACGCCCTCGTATCTATCAAAGGAATATGACTAATCTACATTGAAGAATAAAAAAAGGAGGAAATCTTAATGGGTATGAATTACTTCACTCAATATTTAAGACAGTAGTGTCACTGTCCTCAGCGTTATTGATTCTTGATGCAGTAGCTTCAGTCTCCTCCTTCTTATCATCTCCTTTGAAGAACTTGCGGTGAAATAACAAGATACTGACGACGCCGATTGAGATAGCGGAATCTGCTACATTAAAGACGGGCTTAAAGAATCGAAAATATTCGCCACCCCAGATGGGTACCCAATCAGGTAAGGTGGTTTCAATCAGAGGAAAGTAGAACATGTCTACCACCTTGCCGAAAAGCAATGGAGCGTAGCCTCCATCTTCTGGCATGAATACAGCTTTAGGCAGTGTATACCCCGACTCAGAGAATATTACTCCGTAGAAAACACTATCGATAATATTACCAATAGCTCCAGCGATAATCAGAGCGAAACTAATGAGTAGCCCCATAGATTCTCCTTCTTTTATCAGCTTATTGATCATATAGGCTAAGAATCCTACCATCATAATTCTGAAAAGGCTCAAAAATAACTTGCCTGCAGAACCTCCAAAGGTTATACCAAATGCCATGCCTTCATTCTCTACGAAGTGGATTTTAGCCCAATTCAAACCTATGATATCAAACCCATGACCATATTGAAACGATGTCTTGATGTAAAATTTGAGCCATTGATCTATGATGAGGACGGCTAATATGATGAGAATAAGTATGGTTGATTTCTTCAAGTCATCTATTTGAGTGCCAAAAATAGAAATTTATCATGCTTAGTGCAGATACTTAGACAGAATGAATAAATAAGCTGATGAAAAGGCAGTCGTGGCTATCGCCGATTGACATCTTCTTTCGCTTCGATACTGAGTGTGGCGTGAGGAACAGCCTTGAGTCTTTCCTTAGAAATGAGCTTACCAGTCTCGCGGCAGATTCCGAATACTTTGTTCTGAATCCTTAGCTTAGCATTCTCTAAGTGTTGTATGTGCTTTCGCTGCCGATTAGCCATGGTATAAAGTCGTTCATTTTCAGAAGTAGCGTTACCATCATCCAGACCTTTTATTTTAGAATCGGGATTGTGAGCGATCTCCTTTATTTGATTTAGATAAAAGTCCAGTTGACTTTTAGCTTTTTCTATCTTGGCATTAATGATTTTCTCAAATGAAGCTAGCTCTCTATCGGTATACCTAGTCTTTTTCTTTGGCATTAGTCACAGTTTACTGCATTTATAATACGGTCAAGGCCCTAAATAGTTCATTAATGATAGTCCGACGCGCGTAGTTAGCCTTTCTGAGAGCGCAAAATATTATAATTATCGACACTTTCTGCTAAATGCTCTGCATTAACAAATTGATTGCCTTATTAGAATGTGTTCAATAAATTACTTACTTCTGTAAGGAAATTTTAATATGAGAGCGCTACAATTGATATCATTTATCATTAGCGACAACCAAAGATTGGAGTCTATGTCTCTATTATTCATCTATTATACGATTGAGCGTATATTTGTATCTTAATTCATATAGATTACTTATCGCATCACGATTAACTTGCTATTGATTTCATATGAGTAAACAGCTTCATAATAAGGTAAACAAAGAGATCCTTAAACAGCAGCTGCTCGGGAGCCAAGAGGAGAGAACGACACTGTCCTTCTATCAGTATGCTATTATTTCTAATACTTCATTCTTCAGAGATCATCTATATACTCTTCTGACAGAGATCGATGTATATGGTAGGATCTATGTAGCTTCTGAAGGGATCAACGGTCAGATTTCGGTACCTAATATCAGGATGAATTCCTTAAAAAAATGTTTGTATGACATCGCTTTCTTAGAAGGAATCAGGCTAAATATAGCTATAGAGGATGACGGAAAATCTTTCTATAAGTTGGATATAAAAATCAAGAAAAAGATTGTGGCTGATGGGCTTAATGATGATGCATTCGATGTGACAGATCGCGGTAAGCACGTCAATGCAGCAGAATTTAATAAATTATTGGAGTGTGAGGATACCCTTCTGATCGACATGCGTAATCACTACGAATCAGAGGTAGGCCATTTTGAACATGCTATCTGCCCAGATGTGGAAACATTCAGAGAGTCGCTCCCGGTCGTAGAAGATATACTTGATGGCCAGTATGATAAGAATATAGCGATGTACTGCACGGGCGGCATCAGATGCGAAAAGGCGAGCGCTTGGTTCAAACATAAAGGATACCACAACATACATCAGCTTGACGGTGGCATCATTGAGTACAGCAGGAAGGTAGAGGAGCAAGGATTGGAGAATAAGTTCAAAGGAAAAAATTTTGTCTTCGATGAGAGACTGGGAGAGCGCATCTCCAATGAAGTGATCTCCGAATGCCATCAGTGTGGTACTGCTTGTGATACGCACGTGAATTGCATCAATGATGGCTGTCATATTCTCTTCATCCAATGCGATGAATGCAAAGCGAAATATGAATCGACCTGCTCAATGAAGTGTAGGGATTTTATCCAGCTGCCAGCAGAAGAACGCAGTCGGCTTAAGACCAGCCTCAAATTTAATGGAACACAATTCGGCAAAGGCAGATATAAGGCACTGCATCAGCATGATCAATTAGACTTAGATTAAGCGATGGATGAAGCAGAATTAGAATCGTACTGGACGAATCGATATCAAACTAAACTGACAGGTTGGGACATTGGCTATCCATCGACACCAATTAAAACATACATAGATCAGCTAATAAACAAGGACATTGAAATACTCATCCCGGGTGCAGGCCACGGATACGAAGCAGAGTATTGTTTCAGTCAAGGATTTAAGAATATCAACGTGCTTGATATTTCTATAGAACCACTGAAGGCTCTGCAGAAGCGAGTTCCTCTGCTACCTCATGAGCAATTGATTCATGGTGACTTTTGGAATCACGAGGGTCAGTATGATTTGATTATTGAGCAGACTTTCTTTTGTTCATTCGAACCCTCTACTGAGAAAAGAGCTCAGTATGGTGTACGCATGAATCAATTATTAAGGCATGGTGGTAGCTTAGTCGGTCTCTGGTTTAAGCATCCTTTGGATAAAAAGGGCGACCGACCCTTTGGTGGTACGAAAGAAGAGTACTTGTCATATCTACAGCCACATTTTAAGCCCGTGGTTTTTGAGGATTGTTATAACTCTATTGAGCCACGTGCAGGTAAGGAGCTGTTCGGTATATTTAAAAAGCTATAAAGCTTATCGCTGACATCACATTTCAAAAGAAAAGACAGGCTCTTATTAAAAACTATCAGCTTGACTCATCACATACCTGTCGTACGTAATTCAAATTTTTCTTTGTGAAGCTATATGTCTCTCAAAATATTTATTCAAATCTTTCTCGACGCTTTTCTAATGGGAGCATCAGCACAGCAAATCAAATTTTGAAAAATGAAATAAAAGCTAAATACGGGGCGGATCAAATTAATTCAACATGACTTGCCATCATGTAGCACTATACATTTCCATACATCTAAGCCAGCATCAAAAGCACAAACCATTCAATAATTACTCTATTACCGCTGACGACATCCCGTGCACATTTTGAAATTTTTGTGAAATAAACCCAAGGAATTTGTTGGACTGGTGGAGTAATATTGCACTATAACAAAGCACTTCTCTATCCAGTAAGCGATGTAGCACATACGCTCTCTGAGGACAATACTGAAGCTAACTTATCTACCTGCCACTAATTAAAGTCATGGCCCTTAGAATATGTGCTATAAAATCGGGAAAATGGTCAAAATTAGACTGAAAAGCCGATTGATCGGAGTTTACTATGAAGTTGAACTACAGCTGAATGAGGAAAAAAAAGCCAAAGCCTTCAGAAGAAGTTTCGAGTAAGTAACTGATTTCGGTCTATTATCGTACTCTACAGATTGGTTTATTGCAACTAATCCCGAAAGCTTTAGCACATTTAAGCTGTTAGGCTTGAGGCAAATATATATTAAGTTTTTTATATATGAAACCTTTTTTCACATATAGTCGTATTGATACAACTGAAAATTATTGATCTTATTGATTAATAAATCAGCATATTTCTTATTAGTCGCATAGCCACATCTCTTTAATCCAATGGACCAATTTACATAATCAGTCTTGTCATATAGAAAAAGCTCTGCGTACCAGCTCGTATTCATCAGAAAGTTAGAGTGATCAATATAAGAATCTAGCGGTGAGCCATATGCTCTGAAGCAGCTGTCGATAAGCTTACCTTGCTTATTGTAGTCATCATCTTTATGATAAAATGTCTCTCCCCTCCAATAGGATTTACATTTGATACCAAAATGATTGTTAGCGGTAGTCGCCAATCGGCTAGTGCCGTAGCGTGATTCTACCAAGGCCTGAGCCAAGGTCACACTCGCTGGTATACCACTGCGGTGCATCTCTAATATAGCATATTCACTATACATATCTATGTAGGCTTCTGAAGCTGCTCTGGTATCTTCTTCAGCAAAAGAACAAAAGCCAACATAAAGGCATAACAACATAAAAGTTCTGTATACTCGTCTCATCAATAGATCATTCTCAAAGTTAATGGCTAAAACTATGCCAGTCAAAAAGGATATATCAAATAAAGCAATTATTAATCTATCCAAAGATAAGATCTTGGAAAAGATTATAAAACTGACTACTCTTGACATTCAAGTAAATACTTATACCGCATTCGAATCTCTGGTTAAGTCAATAGTATCTCAGCAGCTATCTGTCAAATCTGCAGCTAGTATATACGCTCGCCTAAAACGCTTATTAGAAGATGAGATCAAGGAGATTAGCATTATCGCCACAGATCACGAAGCATTAAGAGCCTGCGGCCTCTCTAATCGAAAAGCTGCGTACATTAGAAACACAGCTACATTCTTCCTGGAGCGTGGGCTGGATGACCTAATGCTCCACTCACTGTCTGACGATGAGATGGTCCAGCTGCTTACTCAAATCAAAGGCGTAGGAGCATGGACAGTTCAGATGCTGCTCATCTTTCATTTCTTACGGGAGGATGTGTTTCCTATAGGTGACCTTGAGATCAGAAAGCAGATGATAGCACACTATAATGTAGAGGAGGAGGGTAAAGATCTTTATCCAGCATTGGAATTGTTAGCGACTAAATGGAAGCCATATCGTAGTATCGCGAGTCGATATTTATGGTCCTATGGCCATTTAGCCAGGTCAACCACAGATGTGAAATGTCGGCATATCACTAAAGAAAATCCACGAATTGTCGATTAATGATCAGTGAAGAGGATAATGCTTATTACCTAAATTACATGTAAAACCCTTATTAGAAGTTCTTCGCTTGTGGAGTAAAACGGTCTATAATCTTGTCATTGGGATTGCACTATTTTAAAGGCAAAAGCATATTGACCTGGCGATCAACATGCTTGCCTTTAAGGTGTAGTGCGTTGACGGGTATTCATATATCGTATTGACCTACACTTCAGTTTAGAGATAGATGGTTCGCTCTGGCAAAAAAGAAGCAGCTCAATTAAGAGCTACTTCTAAGAAATCTGTGAGCGTCATTAATCTTTAGTGCTGATCCATCGATCAGATATTTTTGTTTTTGAAATTTCCACTTTGTGGAAAAATTAGGTTGCAATTTAGAGATGCAGAAGTATATGGTTAGGTAGAAGTTTTCTTGATGAGAAAGGGAAGCCGACCGACTTATGGCCAGCTTCAACTTTCTGTGGGCGTCATTTTAATCTTAATCACTCGCTCTACAACTTAATTTGGGTAATCAACCCTCTATCGCCACACATAAAGACAATCTCAATCACACTGCAGCATTATGAAGTCCAAGTCTTATTGTCACTGATAAATAAACTTATCAGCTGGTTTTGCCACAGCGTTTATCATGACTCTGAACATATATTTCAGAGACGTTAGTCAAGCTTAAAACAGATTAAGGTGGTATAAGGTGTGAACCACAAGGATGCGATTCAAATACAATACAAAGATAGCGCACGACATTTCATCTGATCACTACAGTATTACTACAGTCTATATATGTAGAGTATACACATATAATTAAGTATGCTTAAATTACATGACTAACTGTTTTTAACTTATGAATAGGAGACTGTTTATCTTCCAATCGGGTAGCGCTGGGCTCAGCCTGACACCACTATTTATCAGCGCATGTTCCAGGCGGGCTAACTCTACATCAAGTGAGCGACAAGAGGAAGAGCTCACCATCAAACAGCTTCGCGATGGCTATACGCAGGGATCCTATAGCATTAAGGATATCATTTCGATGTACTTAGATAGAATCGATCAGATAGATGTGAATGGTCCAGCCATCAATTCGATTATTCAAGTGAATCCTGATGCGCTAAAGATAGCTGAGGTGCTCGATATAGAATTCAGTGAAGGAAATGCGAGAGGCCCTATGCACGGAATACCTGTGATTCTAAAAGATAATATAGATACCCATGACAAAATGGACACCACTGCTGGCTCCAGAGCGCTTGTTGGCTCCAGACCGCTGCAGGATAGTGCGGTTGCTGCACAGCTGAGAGCAGCTGGAGCAGTTATTTTGGCTAAGGCGAATCTTAGTGAGTGGGCTAACTTCAGAGGCGAGATGTCTACTAGTGGATGGAGTGGTCATGGAGGTCTCACTAAGAATCCATACATCTTAGATCGCAATACCTGCGGCTCTAGTGCCGGATCTGGAGCATCCGTTGCAGCTAATCTGACAATCATCGCGATTGGCACAGAGACTAATGGCTCTATTGTTTGTCCCTCTACGACTAATGGCATCGTTGGGATAAAACCTACGGTGGGACTCATCAGTCGATCAGGCATAGTACCCATATCATCTTCTCAAGATACTGCCGGGCCGATGGCTAGAACAGTTACTGACGCAGCCATCTGTCTTGGGGTGCTGACCAACAGAGATGACGCTGATCAAAAAACCTTAGATCAGTCTGCTACTATATTAAAAGACTACACTGTCGCTCTCAATAGTGAAGGTCTACGGGGTAAGCGGCTAGGATACGATACATCCACTAGAGATGGACATAAAGCTGTAGACCAGCTGATGGACCGAGCTATCATGGATCTGAAAAAGCAGGGTGCCGAGGTGATAGAGTTAGAGCGTGTCATAGAGGGGAGCATAGGTAGACATTCCTTCAATGTGATGCTGTACGAATATAAGCAGGGCCTGAACGACTACTTCGCTTCTTTAGGTAGTGCAGCCAAAATAAAATCATTAAAAGACCTGATAGAATATAACAAACAGGATAAGGTGGAACTCGAATTCTTTCAGCAAGAGTATCTGGAGATGGCGCAGGAGAAAGGTTCTTTAACTGATCCTGAATATTTGGAGGACCTGGCCAAAATGCACAGAGGGAGTCGTGGAGATGGAATCGATAAAGTTATGGCAGCGCATCAGCTTGATGCCATAATCGCACCCACTGGAGGGCCTGCTTGGAAAACCGACCTAATCAATGGTGATAATTTCAGCGTCGGTAGTTCGTCGCCTGCGGCTATCGCTGGCTATCCTAATATCACGGTGCCGATGGGCTTCATTAAAGGCTTACCTGTGGGTATATCTATTTATGGTGGTGCGTGGACAGAAGCTAAGCTAATTGAGATAGCCTACGCCTATGAGCAAGCCACCTTGCATCGTAAACCTCCAAAGTATCTGAAAGGGTAAATAATTAAGCTGTGAGAGGAGCTAATTATTTTTGAGTTTAACTTTTTACATGCTGTGCATTGAGTTTGGCTATCAAATTGTATAATTTTAAATTGATGATTAGCGGAAAACATATAAGATAATATCATTATCATAATTAGATATTCAAATATATATATGGATATTTTTAATTGTGCACTTTAATATTTGGAGACCCCATGCTTTGCGCTTATTTAGAGATAACAAAAACATCATATTATAATCAGCAAAACATCGAATAATGAAATACTTTTGTTTACTTAAGTTATAACTCTTAAATCTTGTACCTATGTCTATTCAAAAAAAATACAATAAATCTAAAGAAAGTTATCAAGTGAAATTCGCGCTAGCTGAACATTCTAACCCTGAGGGCCAAGAAGTGAAAGTAGTAGGTGATTTCAATAACTGGGATCCTGCTAAAGCACCTGTGTTAAAGGCATCTGGCGGTCAGTATCAGACTAGCCTAGAGCTGCCAGCTGGTCAGAGATATGAGTTTAGGTATCTGCTGGGACAGCATAACTGGATGAATGATGATAAAGCTGATGGCTATACACCATCACCTTTCGGATACGCTGACAACTGTGTTTTGGATCTGACTAAAAAGCCAAAAAAGAAGAAGAGCACTACTAAGAAGTCTGAGGCTTCTAAGGCTTCTGTTAAAGGGAAAGCGACTAAGGACAAATCTACTACTACAGATTTTAAGAAGATAGAAGGAGTAGGTCCGAAAATTGCGGGCATATTAAAGTCAGCTGGTTACAGCAGTTTTGAGCTTTTAGCTAAGGCAAAGAAAAAGGATCTACTAAGTATTTTGGAAGATGCTGGTAGTCGATATAAAATGCATGATCCAAGTAGCTGGGCAAAGCAGGCGAAGTTATTGGCCAACAACAAACTGGATAAATTAAAAGAACTGCAAGCACAACTTAAAGGCGGTAAATAAACCGTACTTAAGATGAGGTTTTACTTAAAGCTTTTAGTTTGACAATTGTGGTATTATTGATTAGATGAATATAGTGTTAGTGCATCTATATATAATCTAAGTGGTATTTTTCATTAATTGCTGTAAATTGGTATCAAGGCTAAGACTGTCGTTAGATTAATTTATCAGTCTAATTAATGTCTACATAACTACACCATTATTTATGAGATGACATTCAATCATAATCACTCCTGAAGGAAATAATTTTAACAGATATGAGGAATGAAAAGCTAATTAATTAGTCACACTCTAATAGCTAAAGACTAAGTTTTGTACAAAATTGCTATAATGAGGCATGTTCAGTAGTAGTAAATAAATTCAGAAGTAAGAGAACTGTTTGTCAAGCTGCTATGACTTTAGCACTTTTAGGTCAAAATCTGATCAAATACTTGGGTTATAATTTAAGTCTGTCAAATACCGTTTAGGTTGCTTTTTATCTGGATTAGATTCGTTACCCCGTTTATTGCCAAAAACCCTTAAAAGCGAGGTAATAATTC
>ENA-ORXR01000387-ORXR01000387.1-marine-metagenome-genome-assembly--contig:-NODE-387-length-61839-cov-5.270134_pt1 | contig 61839 bp, 49 predicted proteins | sample MGYA00237866_ERZ511479 | MGnify/ENA metagenome assembly ERZ511479 | reverse complement strand
GGCGTCGACGTCGGCACCGCTGTGGGGTCCGGCGTCGACGTGGCGGCGGGCACGGGGGTGGACGTGGGTTCCGGCGTTGACGTGGGCTCCGTCGTCGCCGTGGCCGCTGGCTCCGGGGTGGCCATCGCGGTGGGGTCCGGGGTCGCCAGGGGCTGCGGGGTCAATGTTGCAGTCGGCTCCGGTGTTGCTGTGGGTTCCGGTGTTGCTGTGGGTTCTGGCGTTGACGTTGGCACCGGCGATGCAGTGGCGGCAGGGGTGGACGTTGGCATCGGCGATGCAGTGGCGGCAGGGGTGGAAGTCGGCGTGCTGGTTGCAACCGGCGTGGCGCTGGGCGGGACCGGCGTTGCGGTCGCGGTGGCCGTTGGCGTTGGCGTTGCCGTTGCTGCAATGACAGTGGCACTGACCACTGGTGTCGCCGTGGCGGCCGGTTCCGCCGTCGCCGTGGCGGTCGGTTCCGCCGTCGCCGTGGCGGTCGGTTCCGGGGTTGCCGTCGCCGTTGGCGGTGTCGCTGATGGGGTCGCTGTGGCCGTTGGAGTACCGGTGGGAACCGCAGCGGCGGTTGGTGTTGGGCTCGGGGCGATCGGCGTGCTCGTGGGTTGGGGGGCTGGCGTTGGACTCGGAGCCGGCTGCACGCCAACGGTGCTGTCGTCCTCGTTGTTGGTGTCGTCAGGATCGTCAATTCCCGGCGGATTGGTTGCCAAAGCCGAGTTGACCAACACCCCACCAATCGGTAGCTGGACGGTGGCGTCGATCTCAATGGAGATCAGCGCGCCCGGATCCAGGTCAACAGACAGGTTCACATTGCCGGCACCAGACGGCGTACCGCAATTGCCGACGCCCGAAATGACCGAGCAGATCCAGGTTGGATTCACCAGACCGAAAGGAAACACGTCGGTCACGCTGGCGGAACCAACAGCCGACGGGCCGAGGTTCTCAACGGTGACGGTCCAACCGACCGGTCCCCCGTTGGTGATGATTGATTGGTCCGCCACCTTCGTGAGTTTGAGATCCGCTTGACCCCGGCTGGGGTTGATGTCTTCGGCTTCGTTGTTGGAAGGGTCGGGGTCGGTGACCCCGTCGGGCGCGCGAACCGTCGCCACGTTGGACAGGTCGCCTACCTGTTGGGCATCGACGACGCCGTCGATGGTGATGGTTGCCGATTCTCCCGCCGCCAGATCAAGCAGGAACTCCAGGTTCGGATGAGTGGAGTTGTCCACACACGCACCGGCGCCATCAACTGCGCAACTCCAGACCGGCTCTCCAACCCCGGCGGGGAGACTGTCCTGAACCAGAGCCGCACTCACATCCGACGGACCGTCATTGCTGACAACGATCGTGTAGGTGATCGGTCCACCGGCAATCAGCGGATCAGGCTGGCTGGTTTTGGTTATGGACAGGTCGGCTACGACACCAACGGGGGTGTCCTCATCGTCATTGTTGTTGTCGGGATCCGGATCCGGAGTTGAACTCACAACATCGGCACTGTTGACCAGTGTTGCGAGTCCTGATGCGGGTACCAGTACCTCGATCTGGAACGTCACGGTGTTGCCCACCGCCAAGGTCGACACCGAACACGTGACGGTTTCCGCTCCGCTGCACTCGGGCGACAAGGTGGTGGCCACCAAGCCCGCTGGCAGCGTGTCGGTCACCGTGACAGCGGCCGCATCTGATGGTCCAGAATTGCTGACAGTCACCAACCATGTGAAGGGCTGACCGGCCACTGCGGTGGTCGAAGATCCAGCCTTGGAAACCGACACATCCGCTGACTCCACCACCTCAGGTGAATCGGTATCGGTGTTGTCGGGATCCGGGTCCGGTTCATCTGAGTCAACCGTTGCCGTGTTGGTGATGTCACTGCCAGCCGGCAGGTTGGCGTCGACCACCACCCCGACCTGCACTGCGGTTGTTGCACCGTTTGCCATGGTGCCGATAGCACAGGTGACAAGTCCACCTGAGGCGTTGCAACCCGGCGTTGAAGTGGAAGCATCAAAGCTCACGCCGGCTGGAAGCAGGTCGGTGACCGTCACGTTGTTGGCAGCCGATGGTCCGTCATTGACCACGGTAACGGTCCAGACAAACGGGGCTCCGGCCACCGCCTGACCGGTGCTGGTCTTGGCGATCTGAAGGTCCGCCGACCGGACCACATCGGTGTTGGTACTGTCACCGTTGTTGGTCTCGTCCGGATCGTCCTCGTCGGCCGACGCAGAAGCAGCGTTGGTGATCGTGGAGCCGCCAGCGACGCCGGAATCAACCAGCGTCTCCACCTCGATCGAGATCGACTGACCCACGGGCAGCGACGCAATCGTGCACGACACCGACGGGTCCGCCGCCGAACAGGAGAGCACCGCCGTTGGCGAAGGCAAACTCACCAGGCTCAACATCGTGGGGAGCACGTCACTTACAACCACATTGCTGGCATCGGAAGGGCCATCGTTGGTCACGGTGAGGGTGTAGGTAAGGCTCTCTCCGGCAACCACCGGCTCAGGCGCCGCTGTCTTGAGCAGCGAGATGTCCGCGCTACGACTCACCGGTGTCTGTTCGGTTGCGTTGGTCGGGTCGGTTTCGTTGGAGTCCACGGTTGCCGTGTTGACCAACGTGTCGGTGGCCGTCAGGTCCTGGTCGACGGTCACCATGATGGTGATTTCCACATCATCGCCCGGGTTCAATTCGAAGTCTGATGCCGTCCCAACATCACAGGACACCACCCCGGCCGCTTCGGTACACGCTGCGGTCTCGGTGCCGCCGGTCGCTACCGCGGAAACGAATGTCGTGGTGGCGGGAAGCGCATCCACAATGCTTACACCGGACGCAACCGATGAGCCGGTGTTGGACAGCGTCAGGAGCCAGCTGAAGGGGTCGCCGGCAACCGCCCGGCTTGAGAGAGCTTCCTTGGTCAGGAAGAGCCCGGGCTCCCTGTTTACCTGGGTGTCTTCTTCGTCGTCGTCATTGTCAGGGTTCGGATCGGTGCCGTCCTGGTCGGTGACAGCGGCCGCGTTGGTGATCACGGTTCCGTCGGGCAGCGACGCATCGATGGACGCTGTGATGACAACCGGTGCCGACCCGCCGGCTGCAAGGTTTGGAATTTGGCAGGTAACCGTCGCTCCCGCCGCTCCGGCTGGAGCATCGCTGCAGGCGACGCCGATGCTTCCAACCCCCGAGACGAAGGTCACGCCAGCGGGGAGCACGTCCTGCACCACAATGTTTGATGTATCCGACGGACCGTCGTTGGTCACCACCAGCTGCCAGGCGACGTCTTCCCCGGCCGCAACCGGATCAACGATGTCGGTCTTCACCAACCCCAGATCGGCCACCTTCGAAACCTCGGTTGTTTCGTCGCCCTCGTTGTTGGTGTTGTCGGGGTCGATTTCGTCGGCCGTTACCTCGGCCTCGTTGAAGATTGACGTTCCAGCCGGTGTTTCGGAGTCAAGATCGCCAGCGATGATCACTGATGCGTTGGAACCCGCCGAAAGGCTGGCGATGAAGCAGGTGACCACACTGCCACTGGCGGTACATGCCGGTGATGACGAAGCGCTGTTGAACGTAACCCACGTGGGCATGACGTCGGTGATCACGATCGACGTTGCATCGGAGGAGCCCAGATTCGTGATCTCGAGCTCCCAGATAATGGTGCCGCCTGCAGGAACCGGGTCGGTCATGTCCGTCTTGGTGATTGCCAGGTCGGCCTCCCGCTCCACGTCAACCGAGTCCGAGGCATCGGCCGGGTCGCCTTCATCCCAGGTGACCGTGGCGGTATTTGCCACGTTGGCGCCGTCGGCCAGGTTCGATGACGTGTCGGCCATGATGGTGACAGTTGCTGAACCATTGCGCGCCAGCGATCCAACAGTGCAGGTGACCAGCCCACCGGCCTCCGCACAGCTCCCGGCACTTGCCGACGCCGAAGAGAAGGTCGCTCCGAGCGGAATCGGGTCGGTGATCACCACGTTTGTGGCGGTCGACGGCCCATCGTTGGTCACGGTGACGGTCCAGGTCACCGGGTCTCCGGCCACCACCGGATCCGGCGATGCCACCTTGGTGATCCGGACGCCGGCTTCCCGCTCCACATCAGCGGCTCCGTCGCCGTCGTTGTTGCCGGGGTCCGGGTCAGGCGTATCTGAGACAACGCTTGCAGTGTTCTGGATCTGGTCAGCGAGAGCCGGATCAATGTCCACACCGATCGTGACGGTGGCGGTCGCCCCGTTCACCACGGTTCCCACCGGACACGAGACAACGCCGGCGGCCAGCACACATCCGGGCGTTGACGTTGTCGGATCAAAGGTGAGTCCCGCGGGCAACGGATCACGTACAACAACGTTGGCGGCATCGGACGGGCCGTCGTTGCGCACCGTGAGTACCCACGTCATCGACTGGCCAGCGGTGACCGGATCAGCGTTTGCCGTCTTGGCCACGAAGACCAGGTCGGCCGACGACTCAACATTGGTTTCGCTGCTCGAGATGCCATCGGTCGGGTCCGTTGGCGATGTGACCGTCGCAGTGTTCACAATGGGACCCGCGCTTCCAGACCCAACCTGGGCGTCGAAACTCAAGACGATTGTCGAACCCGCAGGCACGCTGCCAAGCGAACAGAACAAGGTTCCGCCAGGGCTCCCACCGGAGTGGGAGCAGCTCGAGATCCCCGACACCGGCGCCCACGACACGAAGGTGAGGTCGGCCGAAAGGGGATCTGAAATCGTGACCGCCTGCGCGGTTGAAGGACCGTTGTTGGTGACCGAGAGTGTGTAGGTCACGTTGGAACCCGCCAGGACCGGGTCCGGGCTGTCGGTCTTGACCAGGGTCAGGTCAGCCAGGGTCGTGATGTTTACCGGTGCATCATCGTCATTGTTGGCGGGATCGGGGTCGTCGGTGGTCGAACTGACTCCGGCGTCATTGGTCAGCGACAACGACGAGGTGTTGCTGTCCACCGTCACCACCAGTTCCACCTGGACCGATGCGCCGTTGGCAATGGGACCAAACGCACACGTCACAATCCCTCCGGCGGCGGCGCCGTCGTGACCACAGGTTCCTGTTCCCGCTACAACCGCAGAACTCACGTACGCGGAAGCTGCAGGTAACGAGTCAGTAATGACGGCGTCGGCGGCATCGGAAGGCCCGTCGTTCGTCACGGTCAGAAGGTAGGTGACCTGTTGCCCGGCCACCACGGGATCTGGAGTGGCAGTCTTGGTCATAGTCAAATCCGCCTGAGCGATCACCGGTGTGACGTCGGTGCTCTGGTTGTTGTCGCCGTCGGGGTCGGTGGTGTCAGAATCGGTTGTCGCCGTGTTCGTAAGCGATCCGGTAGCCGAGGGGTCCACCAGAACCGAGACTTCAATCGTGGACACGTCATCGGGTGCCAACGTTCCGAGTGAGCAGGTGAGGGTGCCACCGGGGTTGACGCCGTCATGAGCGCAGGATGCACCGGCCCCGCCACCGGTAACCACCGCCGCTTGGAACGTCACGCTGGCCGGAAGCACGTCGGACACGATGGCGTTCACCGCATCGGACGGGCCGTTGTTCTCCACCCCTATGGACCAATTGAACGAAGTGCCGGGCACCGCCGGCCCCGGAGCCGTTTTCAGGACGCTCAGATCTGCCTCGGTTTCGATGATTGTGTTCTCGGAGTCGACTGCGCCAACCAGATCCTCATCGGAGGTCACCGTTGCCGTGTTGGTGAATGTCGTGTTGTCCGGTGTGGCCGGATCCACATCAAACGCAATCACCGCTGTGGCGGTTCCGTTGGGAACAATGGTCCCAAGACTGCACGTCACCGGCGACGGAGTCGTGGAACAGCCGCTGGACGAGAGCGCCGGATTGAAGGTCAGTAGCGGATCGGGGACCGGGTCAGAAATCACCACGTTGTTGGCGTCAGAAGGTCCCCGGTTGGTCACTTCGATCGTGTAGTAGACAGTGCCTCCGGCGACCACCGGGTCACTGACATCGACCTTGGTTATGCCAAGGTCAACCACCGTCTGCACATCGACGTCGACGCGGTCGACATCGTTATCCGGATTGGGATCGGGTTCGTTGCCGTTGACACTGGCCGAGTTGGCCAAGGTGTCAACCCCGGGCGGCATGCTGGCGTCTACGAGCACGGCGAAGACCAACTGAGCTGTCGCTCCGGCAGCAAGAACCCCGACCGAGCAGGTGATAGTGCCGCTGACATCGGCACAGCCCGCGGGCAGCGGACTCTGGATCGTGGCCTGCGACGGAAGCGCGTCCAGCGAGGCCACCCCGGAAGCATCAGACGGACCGAAGTTGGTTATGTCGAGGGTGTAGGTCAACGTCGAGCCGGCGGTGGCGGGGTCCGGCAAAGCGCTCTTGATGACGCCGAGGTCCGCAGATCTTGTGACGGTGGTCGCAGCATCGGCGGTCACGTCGTCTGCCCCGTCAGCCGAGCCGGTCACCCGGTTCACGATGGTCGCGCCGTCGGCCAGTGAGGACGACAACGTGACCAGAATCTCCACGGTCATCACGCCACCGGCAGCAAGGGTTCCTCCGGCCGGCACACAGGTCACGTTCCCCCCTGCCGCCGCGCCGTCATGGGTGCAGGTTCCTCCGCCCGCGGTGATGGTCGAAGAGTCAAAGGCGACATCGAAGGGGAGCGCGTCCACAAACTGGGCGGCGTTGGCAACACTGGGCCCCGCATTGCTGAAGGTCACCGTGTAGGTGAGCTGTTCACCAGCCACGACCGGATCGGGGGCTGCGGTCTTGCCGATGCTCAGATCAACCACGTTCCGCACATTGGTGGTCTCGTCGTCGGTGACACCGGTGGAGTCTTCGGCGGCGGTGACGGTTGCGGTGTTGGACAGCACGGTGCCGTCGGGAAGGCCAGCCGGCACGCTCACCACGATCTGAACTGTCTCGCTGGCACCATTGGCCAGGACGCCGCCGGTGGGGGTGCAGGTCACGACCCCGCCGGTTGCGGATCCGTCATGGCTGCATAACCCAAGACCGCTCGGCCAACTGGCACTCACAAATGAAACCGCAGCCGGAAGGGTGTCGGTCAGGGTTACGCCGCTGGCGTCGGATGGTCCGGAGTTGCCGAAGGTCAGGTTCCACGTGAGGTTTTGGCCGGCCGCTACCGGGTCAGCCACGTCGGACTTCCCAATGGACAGATTGATCAGCCGTTCGATGGTGGTGTCCTCGGTCGCTGTTGCTCCCGTTGCGTCCTCGGTTGCCGTAACCGTTGCCGTGTTGGTCACGGTTTGGGGGTTGGCCGAGCTGGGGATGGCGGCCGAGATGGTGACCGAGGCCGCTCCACCGTCCACCAGCGTTCCGATGGTGCAGACGACCTCGTTGGGCCCGGTACCAGCGACACAACCGGCGCTGGAGTTGGCCGGGTCGAAGACCAATGGCGCGGGCAGAGTGTCAGTGATGACAACACCGCTGGCGTCGGATGGACCCGTGTTGCCTGCGGTCAGCGCCCAGGTCACGGTCTGTCCGGCGTTGACCGGGTCCACAAGGTCCGTCTTGGTGAGGGTGAGCTCCACATCTCGGACAACCTCGGTATCGACCTTTGATGTGTTGTTGCTGTCATCGGGATCCGGGGTTTCCGATTCTACTTTGGCGCCATTGGGCAGCACCGTGCCACTTGCGGTGCTGCTGTCCACATCCACCACCACGGTGATGGTCTCCACCGCGCCCGGTGCCAGCGTCCCCAACGAACAGGTGACCGGCGCCGAAGCTGCACACGTACCAACCGATGGCACCGACGACACCCAGGTGACGCCCGTTGGAAGACTGTCCACCACCGTGGTTCCAACTGCGTCCGATGGTCCACCGTTGGCCACGGTCAAGGTGTAGGTGATTGAATCACCAGCGTTGACGCTCGGGTCCGGTGACGCCTTCTTTACGATCTTGAGATCTGCGCTGCGGATGATCTCGGTGGTCTCGGCTCCGGTGTTGTTGGTGCCATCACCTTCAGGGGTGTCAGAGCTGGTGTTCACCTTGTTGACCACGGTCCTTGCGCCTGCGGCCGGATCCACCTCAACGGTGAACGTGGCGCTTGCGGTTGCCCCCGCTGCGAGCGGCGTTGGCAAAGAGCAGGTCACGGTCCCGCTGGCGTCACTGCATCCGGTGCCGGAAACGAACGAAATGCCGGCGGGCAGCGGATCGGTGATGATGGCGTTGAGGGCCGGTGAAGGACCGTCGTTGCGAACGGTCACGGTGTAGTCGAAGGCCTGCCCCGCGATGACAGGATCCGCGCTGTCCACCTTCGAGACCAGCACCAGATCTGATTCGGATGCGACCACGATGTCATCACTGCCGGTCACGGCGAACGGGGTGCCAACGGTCTCGCCTTTGTAGTCGAGCCTGGCTTCGTTGGGAATCGTCTGAAACTCGGTGCCGGCGTCAACGGTGACCTGAAAGCTGATCTCGAAGGAATCACCAATCGGGATACGACCGCCCGGGCTGGGATAGGTGGCCGAGTCATTGTCGCCAAGTTGGAACTCGACCTGGGTTCCATTGAAGCCGCCTCCGTCAGTGGCAATGTTCGCCATGGAGTCGTCCGGAGTTGTTCCGGAGAACAGGCCGGGGTCGTCGATGATCGCCAGCGAGCCGGGGACATAGGTCGTTCCGGCGGGGATCGAGTCAGTAATCACGGTGTCCACCGAAGGGTCCTGACCGGTGTTGGTTGTCTTGATCACGTATTCGATGACGTCACCGGGCAGCACGGTGCCGCCGTTCACATCGACGGCAGTTTTGGACAGGTCCGCGTCAAGGTCGGGGACAAAGATATCGATGGCGGTGGCCGCCATGCCGGGGTAATACCAGTCGCCGGCGGACGAGAACTGCAAGGTCGCCGAGGTCTGGCTGTTGGCGAGGAGTCCGGTGACGTCGATGCGGGACGAGTCATAGCCAAGTTGGTCCACGTAGTCCGGACTCTTGTTGGTGAATAATGCGCCGTCTTTGGAAATGCGGCTGTTGAAGAAGTTGGTGGCCGGATGCGTGGCGTCCGACAAGACGTTGCCTTCGAAGAGAAGCTGATCGCCGGTGAACCCCTCATCGCCCTCATAGGCGATGGTGGTCAGTTTGGCCGTCACCGGTCCGGTGACCGGGGTCAGGAAACCAGTAACGGTCACCGACACCGGGTTGGCCGAGTTCACCTGGGCGAACCCGTCAAAGACGGTGAGATTGCGAAACGGAAGCGTGGTGTCCTCGTAGGCCACGACGATGCTCCACCCGCCATGCTGGCCGCCGCCCAGGGTCCCTTCAACATTGGCCACGGTGTAGTTCGTATTGCCCGCGGCCTGGACAATGCTGGTGATGTCGCTGACCCCCTGATACAGGCTGCCGCTGGCCTGCAACTCGTCGGCGGTGATGGCCTGGTACCCGGCTCCGGGGCCGGCTTCGAGTTGGACCGTGTTCCGGGTGGCGGCGGCGCTACGGGACCCCCAGTACAAGCCAGCCCACAGCACGTTGGCGCCCGCCGGCAGGGTCATGGTGGAGCTGCTGGAGTTGAAGGTTGTGGGGTCGGCGTCAACATCCACGTAGACCATGGAAAACTGGTTGTTGGATGCGCCGTTGCCGCCCTGAGCGGCAGCACACGTTGCGACCGTGGCCGCGCAGGTCATCGTGGTGTTGGCGATGAAGTCAATGTCGCCTTTGGCATTGGTTTGGAAACGCGAGGCGAACGGGTCGAAGACCTGCGCCTCGGCGGTCGGGGTCGAGGTCAACGAGGGAACGACGAGGGTGGCCAGCATCGCCATCGACGCCACGATGGCGGCCAGGCGCAGCCGGGCTGGGATGCTCAACCGACTCGACGGTGTGAACGCCGGTCTGATCGCAGGTCTCTTCATAGACCGAACTTCGGCCGCTGACCCCCGTAGTTGAGCCGGCGACTATTGGTTAGCGAAGTATCCACGTTGGTCATGGACAATTGCCCAATACGTTGGGCCCATGGACAACGCACCTGCGGAGGGCTCTACCGGTCACTGGCCGGAACCACCCGAAAAGCTGGTGGACTGCGCCCATCATGGAGCCGGTTCAGGCTCCGAACTCATCATCGCCGAAGGTGATTCGGCTGCCGACCTGATCACGGCCAACTGTGATCGAACCTGGCAGGCAGTGATGCCGGTCCAAGGCAAGCCAATGAACGCCGCGCAGGCGTCCGCGTTGCGAGTTCGCAAGAATGTCCAACTGGCCGCGGTCCGCGATGCGATCGGCGCCGGTTGGGACGATCCAGACAATGATCAGCGTTTCGATGCCGAGGCCCGCCGCTACGACCGGGTGGTGTTGCTGTTCGATCCCGATCCGGACGGAATTCACAGCCGCGCGCTGTTGCTGTTGTTCTTCCACCAGTGGATGAAGCCACTCCTTGACCTCAACCTCTTGTTTACGTGCAGGCCTCCACTGTGGGAGTTCACCGCAGCGAGATTGGCGACGCCGGTGGCCGCTTACACCGATCACCACGCCAAGAACCTTCGGACCGAACTGGACGCCAAAGGGGTCTCATCCGCCGAGTCCGTGAGGTTCCGCGGCATTGCCTCCATGAGCGACGAAACGCTGAGCCGGACCTGTCTCTCCCCGGAGACTCGAATTCTCTCCCCGCTCACCAGCACCCACGCCGAATCGGCGCTCGCAAGTTTCGCGCGCCTGAAGGCCCGGTAGCAACCCTCCGCTTGACTCGCTAATTCACCTGCTTTTCCATCGATTCCCAGTAGGGGGCGCGGAGTTTGTACTTCTGGAGTTTGCCGGTGGCGGTTCGTTCAAGCTCGCCACGAAACTCCACCGAGCTCGGGCACTTGTAATGGGCGAGGCGATCGCGGCAATGGTTGATCAGGTCAATCTCGGAAATCTCACTTCCCTCGTTGAGCACCACCAGCGCTTTGGGCGTCTCGCCCCACTTCTCATGAGGTACGCCAATAACCGCGACCTCCAACACGTCGGGGTGGTTGAACAACGCGTCCTCGACTTCGATGGAGCTGACGTTCTCACCGCCGGTGATGATCACATCCTTCTTCCGGTCGGTGATGCTGAAGTACCCCTCTTCGTCCTGCACGCCGCCGTCGCCAGTGTGGAACCATCCGCCTTCAAGCGCCTGCGCGGTGGCGTCGGGCTGGTCCCAGTAGGACTTGAGCACCACGTTGCCTTTGGCCAACAACTCACCCGATTTACTCACCTTCATTTCCACGCCCAGGGCGGGTACGCCGGCTCGAACGAGCTTTGACGCTCGATCGTGGTCAGAAAGCTCGTCCCACTCGCTGCGGCAGCGGTTCATGGTGAGGTAGGGGGCCGTCTCGGTAAGGCCATAGAGCTGGATGAACTCCCACTCAAGTTCCCGTTCCATCCGCACGATCGTGGAGGTCGGCGGCGGAGCCCCGGCGACGACCATACGTACCTTGTTGGCCCCGGGAATGGGTCCGTCCCAGGTTGCAGCTGCGTCCAAGGTTGCCGCTACCACCGCCGGAGCGCCACACATGTACGTGAGGTTGTGTTCCTCTACCCGACGAAGGATCTCCCCACCGTCGATCTTGCGGATAACAACCTGCGGCACACCTTGACCCGTCAACGTGAACGGCATGCCCCACCCATTGCAGTGAAACATCGGCAATGTGTGCAGATACCCGTCACGCGGATTCACTCCCGCATCCCAGCCAAAGGTGGTGGCGTTGACCCACAACGAGCGATGGGTCTGCTCCACCCCCTTGGGTCGGGCCGTGGTGCCTGATGTGTAATTGATCACCGCGGTGGCATTCTCGTCCTGCTCCCACGGTTGCGGCTCGACGCCGTCGAGGTACAGCACCTTGTCCGACTCGGCACCGATCACAAACTTGTTGGGGCACTCCACGTCGGCCAGGTCGTCGGCCAACTCCGGGTCGATGAGCAACATCGATGCGCCGCAGTGATCCACGATGTAGCGGATCTCCTCGCGGTTGAGTCGGAAGTTGATCGGCACACAGATGCGCCCGGCGGCCGGGACGGCCAACAGTGAGACCAGAAGTCGAGCCGAGTTGTGGGACACGATGGCCACCCGCTCCCCCAGACCAATGCCAAGCGCGTCCAGTCCGGCCGCCTGTGCCCGCGCCTTGGCGGCAATCTCGCCATAGGTCATGGTGCCCCAGGACTCGGCCGGTTGATTCGGTTCGTCAACCAGGCCAATGCGGTCGGGATAGACGCGCTCCGCTCGATCAATGAAGTGGTTGGTCGTTAACGGAACGATCATGATTCCCCCAGGGGTAGACAGCGGCCTCGGCTGCGCCGCCCATGATTGACCGCACGGCGCGTCAGAAAATCTAGTCTCTTCGGGGCAGGGCCATGAACGGAGAAGTCATGAAGATACGCATCGGGTTTGGGCTCGGCACCCAGACCGCCGCGGGGAACCGAGTCGAGTTCAACGAAATCGTGGACGGGTTGGAAGATCTTCGCTTCGATTCGCTGTGGATGTCCGAACGCGTCAACGGTCCCGCCCCGGATCCAATGGTGGCCATGACCTGGGCCGCCGCGCGGACTGAACGACTCAAGATCGGCGCCGGCGTCATGGTCCTTCCGGGCCGCAATCCAGTCCTGCTGGCCAAGGCCGTCGCGTCACTGGACGTCTTGTCCAACGGCCGGATGCTGCCCGCGTTTGGGCTGGGCATCGCAGACGCCGCTGAGCAGCAGGCCTTCGGGGTGCACCGCAAAGAACGAGCGGCGTGGTTCAACGAAGCTCTCCCCCTGTTGCGCCGACTCTGGACCGAAGAGTCGGTGACCCATAGCGGCGATCGGTTCACCATCGAAGATGCCCGGGTGCTGCCCAAGCCGGTCCAGGATCCGTTGGAGGTCTGGATGGGCGGCCGTGCGCCTTCGGAGTTGCGCCGCGTCGGCCAGTACAGCGACGGCTGGCTCCCGTCGTTCACCACACCCGATGAGATGGCCGAGGGCATGGAGATCGTGAACGGGCATGCGAAGGACGCGGACCGCAAGATAGACGATGAACACTTCGGCGTGCTGGTCGCCTACACCGGTGAGGGCACCGAAATGCATCCCCGCATGAAGGCACTGGCCGAGAAGCGCCATCCTGGACGAGACCCGCGCGACATCATTCCCGCTGGACATGGGGAGCTTCGCGATCGCTTGGAAGGTTTCATCAAGGTGGGCGCGTCAAAGTTCGTTGTTCTTCCCGTTGACGAGCCAACCGATTGGGCGAGCGAACTGGAGACGCTGGCCGCAGCTGTTCTCCCGTTGGAGAACTGAGCTTTACGCGTCTGGTGAACGAACCGAGTATGGCGGCGCTGACCTCAGCCCAGAGCGCGCTCGAGGTCCACAATCAGGTCGTCGATCGATTCGATGCCCACCGAGATGCGGACCAGATCAGGTCGCACCTCCAGTGGCGAGCCGGCAGTGGATCCGTGGGTCATACCGGCGGGCACCTCGATCAGCGACTCGACCGCGCCCAGCGACTCTGCCAGGGTGAAGATCTCGGTGGAAGTGACCACCCGGTGGGCGGCTTCGACGCCGCCCTTGGGGATGAAGGAGATCATGCCGCCAAAGTTGGCCATCTGACTGGTGGCCACATCGTGGCCGGGATGACCGGGGAGACCGGGGTAGAGCACCGTCTCAATGTTTGGATGGGCGGTCAACATCTCCACCACTTCCATTGCGTTCTGGCAGTGACGGTCCATCCGAATGCCCAGGGTCTTGAGACCCCGCAGGAGCAGGTAGCAGTCAAAGGGGCTGGGCACCGCTCCAACACCGTTCTGGACAAAGCCCAAACGTTCGTCCATGGCCGCGCTGTTGGTTCCAACGAAACCGCCGACCACATCGGAGTGGCCGCCCAGATACTTGGTCGCCGAGTGGATCACCGCGTCGGCACCCAGCGGCACGGGGTTCTGCAGGTACGGCGTTGCGAAGGTGTTGTCCACAATGCACAAGCCGCCGTGGCTGTGGGCGACATCGGCGACCGCCGAAATGTCGAACACGGTGAGGTTGGGGTTGGTTGGCGTCTCCAGCCATACCATCTTTGTGGCTGGCGTCCAGGCGGCCGCCACCGCATCGAGGTCATTGAGGTCCACGGCGGTCCAGGTAACGCCAACCGGTCCGTAAACCTTGTCGATCAGACGGAACGTTCCGCCGTAGGCGTCATTACCCAGCAGGATGTGATCGCCCGGCACAAGCATTCGAAGAATGGCATCTTCGGCGGCCATGCCGCTGGCGAATGACCGACCGTAGGTACAGCGTTCCAACGACGCCATCGACGTTTCCAGGGCCCGGCGAGTTGGGTTGCCGGTTCGGGAGTACTCAAACCCCTTGTGCGAGTTGACGCCGGCCTGTTGGTAGGTGGTCGCCAGATGAATGGGGACGGTGACCGCTCCAGTTTGTTCGTCGGCGTGTTGGCCGTCGTGGATGGCGCGGGTTTCGAACCCGGCGATTGGACGCTTGTCTTCGGGGCCGCTGGTGAGGTCAGACATGGATTCAGCCGCCGTGGGAGAGGAAAGAGAGAACGTCGCTTCGGGAGACAACGGCGCGGGGGCGTCCGCCGTCGAGCACCAGCAGCGCTCGACCGGCGTTGAGCATTTCGACCGCCAGCGCCACGGGCTGACCGACGCCGATGGTGGCCAGCTTCGGTCCCATGATCTCTTCCACCTTGACGTTCATCACTGCGGCTTCATTGAAGCTCTGCTGCATGAGAGCCAACTCGTCCACCGAACCCATCACTTCGGCGGCCGACAACGGCATCTCGCCTTTGGCGACCGGGAGCTGCGATACGCCGTAGCTTCGCATCATCTCGAAGGCGTCTCGGGCGGTGGTTTCGGGCTGCACGTAGACCATGTCCGGCACATCGTCGGGGCGGGTCCCAAGAACGTCGCGAATGGTGGGCCCATCCGACTCCAGAAACCCAAACGACGCCATCCACTCATCGTTGAACACTTTGGAGAGATAGCCGCGGCCAGAGTCTGGTGTCAGCACCACGATGAGGTCGGTGGGCTTGGCGGTCCGGCCCACTTCGAGCGCGGCCGCCACTGCGGTTCCGCACGACCCGCCGATCAGCAGGCCCTCCTGTTGACTTACTTCCCGAGCCATACGGAACGAGTCGGCATCACTGATGGCGATCACCCGGTCCACCAACGACGGGTCATAGGTCTCGGGCCAGAAATCTTCGCCCACACCTTCGACCAGGTACGGACGGCCCGAACCACCCGAGTACACCGACCCTTCCGGATCGGCGGCAATCGTCTGGATGGCTGCGTTCTGTTCCTTCAGGTACCGGCTCACTCCCGCGAGCGTTCCACCAGTGCCGGCGCCCGCAACAAAGTGCGTCACTGTGCCATTGGTCTGCTCCCAGATCTCGGGCCCCGTCGATTCGTAGTGAGACGCAGGGTTGGCCGGGTTGGCGTACTGGTTTGGCCGATAGGCGCCCGGGATCTCCTTTACCAGCCGCTCAGCAACCGAGTAGTACGACTGCGGATCCTCTGGCGGAACAGCCACCGGGCACACCACAACCTCGGCCCCATAGGCCCGAAGCAGGTCAACCTTTTCCGGCGAGACCTTGTCGGTCATCACGAACACACACTTGTAGCCCCGATTGGCAGCCACGATCGCCAGCCCCACGCCCGTGTTACCCGATGTCGGTTCCACAATGGTGCCGCCCGGCTTCAGTTCACCCGAACGCTCCGCCGCGTCAATCATGGTCAACGCGGGGCGGTCTTTTGAACTGCCGCCAGGGTTGGACATCTCCAACTTGGCGACAATGGGACACGCTGACTGTTCACTCACTCGGTTCAGCCGCACAAGCGGGGTGTTTCCGATGAGATCTATTGCCGAGTTTGCGATGTCCACAGGTGCAGGCTACCCGTTGCGAATTCAACAATCCGCCACGCTTCCGGTGGCTCAGCGGACCGTCACCAGGCGTCCACCATCGTCGGTGACGTGGATGATGCGCACCGGACGATCGGGGTCCATCCGGGACTGCGCAGACAGGCTGACCGGACCCGAAAGCAGGGTTTCGTCTGAGAATCCCTCCAGCGTCAGCCCGACCGATCGACCGTCCACTGACCCGCTTCGGTTGACGGCGATCTCGTAGGCCCGAATGACGTCGGCGCCATGGGCCGACCACCCTCGGGCCAGCGGAATGAGTTCGGCGTCGTTGATGGCGCTGGCCAGCATTCTGATTGAATCTTCCGGGTCATCACCCCAAATCGATGAGGGGGTCACGACAAAAAGGTCCCCAAGAACCGGAACCAGATTCAACCAGTTTGGCCCGTCGAGCGTGGAGCTTGCCAGGAAGGGAACGGTGATTCCCTCCTCCCGTACCAGCCGAATCACATCCGGCGCCCCGCTGGTCCCACCAGGAGCATGGGTGCACAGCAGCACCGATTCCATGGACCGCGGCCGTTCCTTCAGCCGGTCCTCAAAGGGGTCGAGCGAGTCGAAGGTGAAGGAGTCGAAGAAGGTGATGGAACCGCCGAGGTCGGTGAAAGCCGACTCGAAGGCCGAACAGAAGTCCTCCACCTCGGGATTGGTTTTGTCCAACAGAACCGCAGTCGAGGAGTACCCGTTGTCCACTGCCCACGACGCCAGTTCTCGGCCTTCGTGGGCGGCGCTTACGCCAAACGAAAACACCAGCGGGCCAATGTCGCCCCACTGTTCGTCCGCGCCGCACGGGGTCACAGTCAGGACGCCAAACTCCTGGGCAATCTCGATGGCCGGCTGAGCAAACGCCAGGTCACAGGTGACGATCAGAAGATCGACGCCGCGACGCATCAGTTCCTCGGCTCCGGTCTGGGTTGCCGACCTTCGAGACGTGGTGTCGATCTCCACCAATTCCAGCTCTCGCCCAAGTAGACCGCCCCCACCGTTGATCCGATCGACCTCCACCCGAATGGCCTCAAGCGCCGGCACGTCGCGTTGGTCCATGACACCAGTGCTTGCCATCAACGCACCGATGATGATCGGACCCTGGCCCGAATCCGGAATGGCAGGGGTGGGCGTGGGCAGGGGCGGGGTGGTTGGGGTGGGCGGAACCGGGGTCCCGGTTGGCACCTCGGTGGGCTCCAGGTCTCCTTCGACGGCTTCGCCACTGGAGCAGGAGACAAGAAGTCCGATGATCCCCAGGAGTCCAACCAGGACGGCCGCCAAATTCTTCACTGGAGCAGATTAGGTAAAGACGCAACGCAAGCGCGGGAGCGAGGTCAGAAAGATCGATCAACCACAAATTGCGCGACTGTCGCCAACTCAGCTGCGGCCGCCTTCTGAAGATGATCCGATGACGCCGCTTCGAGGGCCAGCCCAAGATGGTCGGCCGCAATCTGTTCGGTGATGGAGCGACCACCGGCGTCAGCAATCATGTCCGCCAGCTTCTCAACGCTGAATTCTGTGTCCGTCCCGGTATACATCGCGGCCAGTTGGATTGCAGTCTCACCGCCGCCTTCAAGTACCGCCGCAACCGGCATGGACCGTTTGCGTTCGCGTAGATCGTTGCCCGCCGCTTTCCCGGTCACGCTCGGGTCGCCCCAGATACCGAGGACATCGTCCACGGCCTGAAAGGCAATGCCCAGGTGGTGACCGTAGGTCTCCAGAACTTCAACCGTTGCGGCTGGCGCTCCGGCCAGGACCGCGCCAACCGACGCCGCAAAGGAGAGCAGGGCGCCGGTCTTCCTGGCCTCCATCTCCAGACAGTCGGCCAGGGTCACCTGGGGTCGGCGGTCAAAGGACATGTCGTCACTCTGACCGGCGATCATGGCACTGGTTCCACGAGCCAGGCGCTGGGCCGCGGCCACTCGCTCCGGGGTGGTCTCGTCCAGTAACAACTCAAAGGCCAGAGTATGAAGTGCGTCGCCCACAATCACCGCATCGCCGACCGACCATGCGGCCCAGACCGTGGGCTGATGTCGACGCTCGGTGTCGTCGTCGATGATGTCGTCATGCACCAGCGAAAAGTTGTGAATCAGCTCCACGGCGGCGCCGCCGAGGGCGCCCACCTCGCCAGCGGCGCCGGCCGCTTCAGCCGAAAGCACCGCCAGCGCCGGTCGAATGCCTTTGCCGCCACCGTCGGGAATGGGATTGCCTTCCCGGTCCATCCAGCCAAAGTGATACGCCGCTGGCAGGCGCATTTCATCGGTGAGTGAATCCACCGCGGTTTTGAGAATGGGCGTGACCAGTTGTCGGGCTCGGCCCAGAACCTCCGGAACCGCGGTCACGTAGCGCTGCTGGACAGAGCGGACTGGGGCCCGCGAATGAGGCGACCGGGTCGCTGGCCGGTGAACTCGCCATGTTCGGCGACCACCTCTCCGGCGCAAACGGTTGCCACATAGCCCGAGCCGTGCTGCACAAACCGGGGCGCCCCCGACGGTAGATCATGGGCCATCTCGGGGCGGGTCACGCCCAGCGCGTCGAAGTCAATCACATTGAGGTCGGCCCGACGCCCGGGGGCTATCACACCCCGATCATGGAGGCCGTAGTGCAGCGCCGTGCCACTTGTCTGACGGGCAACCACGTACTCAAGCGGCAGCTGTTTGCCCCGCTGCCGATCCCGAGCCCAATAGGAGAGCATGAACGTTGGCATCGCCCCGTCACAGATGGTGGCGCAATGCGCGCCGGCATCAGCAAGACCCATGCGCGTGCGCGGGTGGCGATGCATCTCCATCAGAGGGTCCAGATTGTTTTCGCTGTAGTTGAACAACGGGAAATAGAGCACGCCATGACCGCCTTCGGTCAACAGGTGGTCATAGGCCAGCGCGGCGGCATCGGTTTCCAGACGGCCGGCGACCGCGGCCACCGACTCGTGGGGCTCGGGCTCGTAGTCGGCGTCGCTGTGCATCGGCCACATCTTGTTCCAGCTGCGGGATAGAAAACGCACGAAGCGGCTGGCCTCGGCCATACCCACCCCGTCACTGACCTGTTGGAGAATGGCAGCTCGACGTTCGGGCCGCTGGAGCTCGACCATTCGGTCCGCCAACGCCAGGTCAGCAATCTCCCGATAGGCGGGTTCCAGCCGGAACGGATGCATGGTCGAGTCCCAGGACTGCAGCACTCCAATGGGCCGCCCCGTGCACTGACCCCAAATGGACAGACCGTCGGCTGCCGCCTGCTCCAGATGACCAAGGACCTCTCGCCACAGGTTCGGGGCCTGGTCGGTCTGCACGAAGTTGAACGTCACCGGCGCACCGGTGATGGTGGCAACCTGGCGAAACCAGTCGAACGAGGCGGGGACATCGGGATGATGCACCGCACATTGGAAGACCCCGTGGCCCGCGTCCGCCATGGCCTGGGCAATGCCAACAATCTCGTCCACCGACGCCGTCGTACCGGGTACCAGCACGCCATCGATGGACTTGTGCAGCGGGGTACGGGAGGTACTGAAGCCCAGGGCGCCGGCGCGCAACGCTTCCTCAACCAACCCCGCCATCGCCAGGATGTCGTCGGGGGTGGCGTCTTCGTTGGCCGCACCGCGCTCCCCCATCACATAAGCCCGGACGGCCCCGTGGGGGATCTGGGTCGCCAGATCCATGACCCAGCGGTGCTGACTGAGGGTGTCGAGATATTCGGGGAACGACTCCCACCCCCACGAGATTCCTTCGTGCATGGCGGCGCCAGGAATGTCCTCCACGCCCTCCATCAAACCAATGAGCCAGTCATGACGGTCGGGTGCGACCGGAGCAAAGCCGACCCCACAGTTGCCAACAACAACCGTGGTCACACCGTGCCAACCCGAGGGCGTGAGTTCGGGGTCCCACGTGGCCTGGGCGTCATAGTGGGTGTGCATGTCGACCCAGCCAGGCGTCACCAGCCGGTCGCAGGCGTCGATCTCTCGACGGCCCGGCCCGACGTCACCGCCAACGGCAACGATCCGGCCATCGGCGACCGCCACATCAGCCACGAAGCGGTCGGCGCCGGTGCCGTCCACCACTGTTCCGGATCTGAGTACCAAATCGTGCATGGCCCAACGGTACTTGCTCAGCGGCGGCTACTCCGAAGTGAGCGACGCCGGGTTGCAGGTTCCCAGATCTGTTGGAATCGAAGTGCCGGGCCGCAGCTGGGTAGCGGGAATTGGTTCAATCACCCCTTGAGGGGTTTGCCACTCCAACTTGAGACGACTGCTGCCATCGCGATCCACATAGGTGATGGAGAAGTCGTGCCACCCGCCGGTGACCTCCATGGCGGAAAGGCTCTGGTCGGCCTGGCCGTCGGCCGAGACCCGCGAAACCAGCTGTTGATCCAAACGAACTTCGGTCTCATCATCAGATGAAGCCATAAACCGGTACTCGCCCGGGTCAGGAATCAGAATGGCTCCACTCCACACCGTGGTGTACGGCCGACCCGATGGCAACGCGTGCCACCGCAGTTGAAAGTTCGAATCGATGGCGTAGGAGAGCACCTGAGATGGGTCGGCGATTCCTGACTCCGGCGCCGCCTCACCCGAATAGCGACGGGCCAACAGGCCGCCCGCCAACCGGTCGGCGGCCAACAGGTTTTGAACGGGAATGGGCTCCCATTGTCCGATCCCCTGATGCTGCCATTCAAGAGCGCGGGCCACCGCGGCGTCATCGGCGCGAATTGCCACCGTGTGCAGGCCAGGACCCAGCACCAGCGATTCGGTCTCGGCTGCGCAGATACTGCGGACCTGGCCGTCCACCACGATGCTCGACGGACGGTCAGGGATGCGGAACACATAGCTGGCCAACCGGTCCGCAATCAGCGTCGCGGTCACCCACGCTTCGCCGTCCTGGTCCAACAGCTGCGGCCCAGCCGCATGCGCGGCGGCTACCGCATGGGCCGGGATTCGTATCTCAAACAACTCGGTGAAGTTGTCCACCGGATGCGCCATCACCGTTGCTTCCGGGTAGAGCTGACGGGCCTGTTCGACCAGTGGCAGAGAGTCGGGCACTGTGAGGATGAGCACGTCCTTGCCCGGGACAAACGAGAACGGCAGTTGGGTGTCGGTGTCAAACCATCCGTCAACCGGACGATTCTGCGTGAACCACTCCATGGTCTTTTGACCTTGGAAGAATCCGACGGACCAGACATCGGTGGACGGCGGGGCCTTCGCCACCAGACGACCGGCGATGGTTTCGCGGGTTGAATGCTGCGCCCACACCCCAAAGTCGTCGGCCTGCGGACCGAAATAGGTTCGAACATCCACCACAGAGTGCCAACCGAGGAGCAGCGCACAGCAGGCCGTGGCCGCCGTCAGCCATACGACCGACAGCGCCCGGACCGCGGATCCAGCGGTGGCCAAGAGCGCGGCCAGCGCGCTTGCGGCCAACAGGAAGACCACGGGCTGGACGCCAACCGAGCGCAGTGAATTGGGAGCCTCGAACGGCAACGACAGCGCGCCGGGCAACCAACCAAAAGGCAACCACACCGCCGCCAGGACCAACAACAGCCGGTACCGCTTGCGGGTGGCCGCCGCCAGACCCAGCAGCGACAACCCCGCAACGACACTGGACACCATGGGTTCGCCCGGGAAGTTGTGCCGACCGTTGCCGTCGCCTTCCCAGTGCGTCATCCCCACATAGGCCCGCAGGTTCTGTTTGGTTGCCTCCCATCGGCCATCGGCATCGGGAACGTTCTCCCACAGTGAGGTCACCCGTTGACGGTCCAGATACGTGTCGGTTTCGGTGAGCGCAAACATCGCCAGCGGAGCCACCACCACCAGCGCAGCGAGCACCGCACCCACGATGCGGGGCAGCGTCCACCGCAGGCGCTCGGGCGAGGTAACCGCCATGATTGCGCCAAACGCGGCCACGGCCAGAACGGTGCCGGCCATTGCGGAGTAGAACAGCATTCCGGCCCCCGCGGCGAGCCCGGCGATCACCCAGTCAAGGGTGCTCTTTCGTCGCCAACCCCGCAGCATGAATCCGAGCATCGTCAGCCCGAAGAACGGAACGGTGACGTTGAACATGGCGATGCGGCTGAGGCTGATTGGCCAACGCCCAAAGGCCATCAGCGCCGCAAACAGCAGGCCGGCCGAGCGCCCCAACAATTCCCGACCCACCAGGTACGCGGCGGCAACCGTGCCCACGCCAAAGAAAACGCTGACCATCCGAATGGTGGCCACGGATTCGCCGAACGCCCAGGACATCGCCGCCACCAGGTAGGCGTGCCACGCGGGCACGATCCCGCCCCGGATGGTCTGACTGGTTGGCGCCCACCCCGAGAAGCTGAGCCGTTCACTTGGGAGCGGATCCAACTCAGTGCCGGCGACAAAGATCGGTCGCCACGTGGGGTCGTTCAGAATCTTGCGTGCCATCATGCCAACGTCGGCTTCATCGAACCAGAAGCCAAACGGCAACCCGTGAAGGTTCCACACCCGCACCGCCACGGCGCCGAGCAGGATCGCGCCCACTCCGCCCATGGCGACACCGGGGCTGGCTTCAAGCCGTCCACTCATCGCCGGACGCAGCCGCAGGCTCTGAAGCCGGTCGTCGGCCAGCCAGTCCATCCACCAGGCGCCGATCAGCAACAACAGGACCGCACCCCCCTGCATCACCCAGTCAATGAACCGCAGGTGATGGACATCAAGACCCACGACCAGAACACCGCAGAGGGCCGCAGCGGCCACAAACATGGCGCTCGGCCCCCATCGATCAAGGTTGGACCGCGGCCCATGAGTCGGTGTCGGCGTGACGTCGAGACTGGCTTCTTCATCCGGATCCAGCGGACCGGCCGGACCGGCCGGACCGGGTTCGTCCGATGCGTCGCCCAGAGACCACCAGAAGAGAATCATGGCGACAACGGTGAGCACCGTGCCGGTCATCCAACCGCCGGGGATCGAGTCTGGCCGCCGCACGAGGAACTGCGATCCAACGCCAAGCACCACCGACAGCAAGCTGAGGGCGAGCGCCCTCCTAGGATGATCGCCGATGCGCATATTGGCGGCCGACTACTCCTTCACCGATCTCCTCAATTTTGACACGACCGGGGATGATCAGTTTGTCGCCCGCAGTGCCACCTACCCGTGGGGGCGAGTCTACGGCGGGCAGGTGGCCGCACAGGCGCTTTGGGCCGCGGGCCAAACGGTGGATGAGGCCCGCCTTCCGCATTCGATCCACCTGTACTTCATCCGCGGTGGCGTCAGCGACCAGCCCATCACCCTCAACGTTGAACGCACCCGCGACGGGCGTTCTTTCACGACTCGACGAGTCACGGCCGAACAGCCCGATTCGCGCACCGGCGAGATGCGAACGATCATGTCCATGACCGCGTCCTTCCACATCCCCGAGCCCGAGGAGGCGATGCTCATTACGCCGTCCTCATCGTCGCCCCCGCCCATCGACGGCGTGTCTCCGGAGTGGGCGCCGTTCTACGAGCGGCGCGGACTGGATCGTGGGGTCGGGATGACGTCCACGTGGGGTCGTTCACGCACCGAGTTGACCAGTTCCGCTCTCATGCGAGCCTGCTGGCTGACGTGGATGTCTGATGATGTCCCAACCGAAGCGGTCATGGTGCTCCACCCGGTGTTTCGGGATCGGCATATGCAGATCAACACGATGGATGAGCTGGACGAGGACGACCACCGAGGGTGGATGAGTGCGAGTCTCGACCATGCGGTGTGGTTTCATCGAGAGCTTCCCGAACCATCGGCCTGGCAGTTGCATCACTTCACCAGTGAGGTGCTCGGTTTCGGCCGAGGCCTCGCTCAGGGACGGGTCTTCAACACCGACGGCCAACTTACGGCCACGGTCATGCAGGAGATTGTGATTCGGGAACTTCGTTAACTGCTTCGCTCAGCGGCGGCCTGGAGTCGGGCTCCGAGTTCGTCAGCCGCCGGGTTGGGATGGCGGTTCGGACGCCGGGCCAGGACCAGTTGCCGTTGGGTGATGGGAGTCTTTCGAGCCGGCTCCAGACCGTGAGGGCCGTGCTCGGCTTCGACCGCCGGCAGGACCGCCCAGCCGACCCCGAGGTACACCATCTCGCGCAGCACGTCGGGCTGTGAGGACTCAGCCACCACATCAAAGTCGGCCCCGAGTTGCCGTAAAGCCCGACCAATGGACTCCCGGCTGTGAGAGTCACTCGAAAACGAAACCCACGGTCCCCACTGCGTTGGATTCTTTCGTTCCTGACCGGGTGGTGCGTAGACGTAAAGCGGCTCGGTGACCAGCGGCGTCCAGGACAGCGACGGATCGTGCATCGAATCCCGCAGGACGCAGACAGCGACATCCACCGCGCCGCTCTGCAGCCGGTCCAGCAATTGCGCGGATGGGGCCACAGTCAGGCGCAGGTCGACATCGGGATGGTCAGTGCGGTAGCCGGCCAGTACGTCACCAAACCAGTGAATGGCCGCCGCGTCGATCATGCCGACCGACAGTCGGCCCGTGGACCCGGACCGGAGCCGCTCAGCCCATAAAGAAAGATCTCGGGTTTCGGCCAGCACCCGACGCGCATACGCAACCACCGGCGCGGCTTCCGGTCGAGCAGTTTGTCGCCGACCGTCCCGTTCAAAGAGCGTCAATCCCAGCCGCCGCTGCAATTCAGCCAGCCCCTGAGACAGGGCAGAGGCGCTGACCCCAACAGCCTGTCCCGCCTTGGCCCAGGTCTCGTGTTCATCCACTGCAACCAGGTATTCGAGCTGGGCGATTGACAGATGCGGCAGCTGCCCCGGGACGTCGTTCAGATTCACCGTTGCAATGATAAGTCTTCCTTTACTGAAGCGAGCAATTCCAAATCAAGTCTTATCTTTGAGCCATGACAACAAACCCCACCACCATCCCGCCCGCATCGGGCAAGCTCGGCGTGCTGACGCCCGGGCTGGGCGCCGTCGCCTCCACCTTCATCGCCGGCGTCATCGCCGCCCGTCAAGGGTTGGGCGCCCCTATCGGCTCGGTCAGTCAGATGGCCCACATTCGCCTGGGCAAGCGTGATGAGAACCGCAATCCCCTGATTCGTGAGTTTGTGCCGCTTGCTGAACTCGACGACCTGGTCTTTGGTGGTTGGGACCCCATCTCGCCCAATGTGCTGGAGGCCGCCCGCACCGCCGGTGTCATGTCGGAGACCGATCTGGCCCCGCTGAGCAGCGAGCTGGAAGGCATCGTCGCCATGGATGCGGTGTTTGAGAAGCGGTGGGTCGAACGTCTTGACGGCACTCGCGTCAAGAAGATCACGTCCAAAGCCCAACAGGCAGAAGCGCTCATGGCCGATATCGAGCGGTTCCGCACCGAGAATGAGTGCGACCGCCTGGTCATGGTCTGGTGCGGTTCGACCGAGGCGTATCAGGAACCCTCTGCGGTCCATGACACCGTCGCCGCCTTCGAAGCCGGGCTGCAGAACAACGACGACAACATTTCTCCCGGACAGATCTACGCCTACGCCGCGTTGATGTCTGATGTCCCCTTTGCCAACGGCGCCCCCAACCTGACCGTGGACCTGCCGTGCATGATCGAACTGGCCGAACAGCGCGGCATCCCGATTGCCGGCAAGGACTTCAAGACGGGTCAGACGCTCATCAAGACGCTCCTGGCTCCCGGGCTGAAAGCTCGAATGCTCGGACTGGAAGGTTGGTACTCAACCAACATCCTGGGCAACCGGGATGGCGAGGTACTGGACAACCCCGAGAACTTCAAGACCAAAGAAGGATCCAAGCTGGGCGTGCTGGGCACCATCCTTCAGCCCGAGGTCTACCCCGACCTCTACGGCGACATCGAACACGTGGTCCGCATCAACTACTACAAGCCCCGCGGCGACAACAAGGAGGGCTGGGATGCGGTGGACATCTTCGGTTGGCTCAACTACAAGATGCAGATCAAGATCGACTTCCTGTGCCGGGACTCCATCCTGGCCGCCCCGATTGTTCTGGACCTGGCTTTGTTCATGGACCTCGCCGCTCGTGCCGGCTCAAGCGGTGTACAGGAGTGGCTCAGCTTCTACTTCAAAGCTCCGCAGGTGGCCAATGATGAGCTCACCCCCGAGCACGACCTTTTCATCCAGCAGACCAAACTGAAGAACACCCTGCGCGAATGGATGGGCGAAGCCGCCGTGACCCACAGCGAAGCTGGTTGATACCGCGAAGCTGGTTGATACAGCGAAGCTGGTTGATACAGCGAAGCTGAGCAGAGCTCAGCCGAGCCGGTCGAACCCGATCTCGCCGCCGCCATCAACGGTGATGGTCTGGCCGGTGATCCAGGACGAGGCGTCGCTGGCCAGGAACATCGCGGCGCCGGCAATGTCGTGGGGTTCGCCGAGTCGCTTGAGCGGGTAGGCCTTGGCCACCTCCTCGCCCTTACCGTCTTCCCAGAGAAACTTGGCAAAGTCGGTCTTCACCAGACCCGGGGCAATGGCGTTGACGCGGACGCCGGGGCTGAGTTCAGCTGCCAGCTGTTCGGTCAGATGAATGACTGCGGACTTGGTGATGTCGTACACGCCCAGATAGGCGTTGGTGTTGAACGCGCCCACCGATGACAGGTTGATGATCGATCCGCCACTGTCCTTCATGGTTCGCTGCCACACGTGCTGGCACCACCGAAGGGGACCGGTCAGGTTGGTGTCAAAGGTCTTCTCCCAGCGGGCGATGTCCACGTCTATGACCGGACCGGCGTACGGATTGGTGGCGGCGTTGTTGACCAGGATGTCGATTCCCCCGAAGCGATCCATGGTGGCGTCCAGCACTCGGGCGATGTCGTCCTCGCGCCCGGCGTGACCGGCGATCCACGCGCAGTCGTGTCCGATCTCGGTGGCCGCAGTTTCGAGCGTCTCGGCGGTACGACTGGTGATCATCACCCGAGCCCCCGCTTCGGCGAAGGCCTGGGCAATCGACCGGCCGATGCCGCGTGAACCGCCGGTGATGATTGCGACTTTGCCGTGCAGTGAAAGTTCCATAGGTCGAAACAATATTCGACTGCGGTTCGTCCGCGCGCCGCCGCGTTGAGCCGCTACTCTCCCACCATGGCTTCAGAAACGCGCTACTCGGTCAGCATCACCTACTGCATGAGTTGAGATTATTCAAGCTACGCCGTGCGCGCAGCGAATGATCTGCTCACCAACTACCAGCACGTCATCGACGATTTAACGTTGATCACCGGTGCCAGCGGCGTGTTTGATGTGGTCGTCAACGACACCACCATCTTCTCCAAGCACGAAGTCAATCGCCACGACAACGAAGGCGAAGTCCTCGAGAACTTCACGGCGCTGGTGGGCCCTGACGTCCGCCGCTACGGCACCTGATCTCACCGGCGCGGCCTGATCAGCGCACCCCGAGGGCCCCGAGACCGATGCCTACGGTGACCGTTTCCTGCGATGCGCCGCCATAACGAACATTGGTGGTCGCTCCGCCGGGCGGCGTGACCGAGATCGACCCCGACCCAAGCTGAGACAGGACGACCTGGCCCGCCGAGTCAGTGGTGCCGGACGCACTCCAACTCCCGCTCAGAAGCGAACCTCCAGCAACCGCAGAGCTGGAGATACCCCCCCTCACCGTCGTTGATGCCCCGGACACCCGCGCCCCCAGAGGGCCCACCACGCTGACCGTCACCGGCGCCGGGTCAGGCAGAACAACTTTGACTGAGCTGCCCGATCTGACGCTGATCCGCAGCGAAACGTTGACTCCGTTTATCGATGATTCGTAAGTAATGACCGCCGTACCGTTGCTCACCGGCACCCGCGCTCGGCCGTTGACCAACTCTCGCGAACTCGAAGGCGCCCCCCCGACATTGACGGTTCCGCCCAATGGTTGGCCCGACGCCAGCCGGATGCTCACCGAGACCACTTCCACTGCAGGGATGCTCGTCGGCGAAGGGTCCCGAGTTGGCAACAGCGTCGGCGGCGGTAGCGGAACCGGGGTTGGAGGCGACGACGGCGGCCGTGTTGGAGACGTTGTCGGAGGAGTCGTCGCCGGGATCCGGGTGGGCGTTGGCGGGATCGGCGTTGCCGAAGGACGAGGCGTGCTCGTTGGACGCGGCGTACTCGTCGGCACCGGACTCGGCGTGCTCGTAGGACGCGACGTACTCGTCGGCACCGGACTCGGCGTACTCGTCGGCACCGGACTCGGGGTACTCGTAGGACGCGGCGTACTCGTTGGCACCGGACTCGGCGTACTCGTAGGACGCGACGTACTCGTTGGCACCGGACTCGGCGTACTCGTAGGACGCGACGTACTCGTCGGCACCGGACTCGGCGTACTCGTAGGACGCGACGTACTCGTCGGCACCGGAGTCGGCGTACTCGTAGGACGCGGCGTACTCGTTGGACGCGACGCACTCGACGCCACCGGACTCGGCGCACTCGTCGCCACCGGACTCGGCGTACTCGTAGGACGCGACGTACTCGTCGCCACCGGGCGCGCCGTACTCGTGGGACGCGGGGTGCTGGTTGGTCGCGGCGTGGGTGTTGCCACCGGGCGCGCCGTGCTGGTTGGTCGCGGCGTATTGGTCACGCCGGGTTCGGGCGTACTTGTTGGACGAATCGGCGGCGGTGTACTCGTCGGACGCGACGTGCTCGTAGGCCGCGGTGTACTGGTCGGACGAGGGCGAGGAGTACTGGTCGCTCTGACCAGAGTTGGCGTCGTGGTGGGGCGAATTGTCGCACGGGCAGTCTGACGCGACGTCGCCGTTGGCCGAGGAGTGTCGGTCGGGACCGGTGTCGCTGTCGCACGCGGACCAGACGGAGCACCCGGTCCCACGTCGGCTTGCGGCGTGCTGGTTGGGCGAGCGGTGGCCGACGGACGCGATGTGGCGGACGGGCGAGGCGTCGACGACGGTGATATCGATCCAGCTGCTGTCGCGGCTTTCGGGGGGACCGCCACCGCAGGCAATGCGGTTGCGGTTGGCTGAATTGCGGTCACGGCCGACGACGGTAATGGCACCGTGGTGCCTGTTCCGGCACGCGGCGTTGCGGCCGGACCCGAAGCTGGAGCTGCGGTTGGCGATGCGGTCGCCGTTGATGTCGAAAGGGCTGCACCGTCGGCCTCCAAAACAGTGGCCGTTGCCGGGGTGGCGGACGCTGAGTCGTCGGCCTCAATGCTTGTTGGAATTGGCGTTGGTGTTGTCGCCTCAGCTACTCCCGGGACGTCTACGGCGTCGCCAGCTGCGGCCGGGTCAGACGAATCGCCACCATTGGACGCATCGACTTCACTATCGACAGGTGACTCATCAACCTCGTTGGCTTCACTATCGACAGGGGACTCATCAACCGCAGCGGCCTCTTCGGCGGCCGCGGCTTCGTTGGCGACGGCAACATCTTCTGCAGCTATCAAGATGCCGTCGGCGACCTCGATCTGTTCGCTGGTCTCAAGCTGCAGCGACGAACGGATCAGACCCAGTGAGGCAAAGATAACCAGCAAGACCCCGGCCAATCCCATGGTGGCGGTCTGGCGGCGGGTCCGCCGAACTGCCGCTTCGCAGAGCGCGCCGGCCGGTGGAAGCACGATGTCTTTTTCGGCATCGGCGAACGCTTCAAAGATGCGGGATTCGAGCTGACCACTCATCCGAACCCACCCCCCGCTTCCCACAACTCGGCGTAGACCGTAGTGGGATCATTTTTCTGAATCTTGCTCAGGGAGACGGTCTCCTCAAAGGCGATCACGTTCTCGTTTACGGTGCCGTTCTCTTCGCCGACCAAGGACTGACCGTTGGTAGAACCCTCACCCGAGGCGTTGCCCTTGGCGTGTATCTCAGTGCTGGACCACAGTCGTTCATCGGAAGACCGACTACCGTTCAACGACCCGTCACCGTTGGGCAACGACGTCTCGGCGGATGCGATGCGGGCCGGCGTCGCCCGGGGTCCGCGGTCCTCGTACCCTTCAGTTCCCTCCAACAGGCTCCGCAGCCGCTTCAGCCCACGCGTCTGACGACTTCGCACTGTCCCTTCAGGGATATCGAGCGCGACGCTTGTTTCCCGAACCGACCAGTCCATCCAGATACGAAGCACCACCACTTCGCGCTGTTGATCCGGCAGTGAATGGATGGCGTCAACCAATGCCTGGTCAGGTCGCTCTTCTCCGGCGGCGACCGCATTGATCGACATTGGTTCGTCGCTCGAGACTTCGCGACGCCGTTTGCGCCATCGACTGGTGGCCCAGTTCATACCTACCCGGTAGCACCAGCCCGACGGGTTGTCGTATTCACCAATCTTGTTCCACCGCTGGCAGGCTCGAAGCATGGCTTCCTGGGCCGTGTCTTCGGCCAGCCGTTGATCGCCCAGGGCGCTGGTGAAGGCCACCACGAGTTGGCGATAGTTTTGGTCGTAGAAGGCCGCAAACTGGGCATTGCATGCAGGAGCCAGACCTTCGGCAGCCTCGGCCATCGGAGCGGTTTCGTTGGCATCTCCGGGCCCAACGGTGCGGCTGGCCATCAACAACAGCTGTTCGCGCGCGTGCGCGGACGAGCGAAACGGCATGCTCGGCAGATGTCGACTCACTGCGGTCATGGTCTGAGCTTGCGGGTCCCTGATTTGCCCTTGGAATGTGCCTTGTCAACCGGCCCGGGACGGCCGGCGGCGATGAAAGGAGCGGGCGTCATTCCCGCCTTCCTCCCAGTACACGCCAAACGGAGCGACTTTGTTTCACTTTGCTCGAAAATATTTCAAGAAATCCCATCCCCCCGTGCAGGGGCCGCCGTGCGCAATGATGGGCGCATGCGAATTGCGCTTGGATCAGATCACGCCGGCTACGAGCTGAAACGGCATCTTGTGGGATATTTGACCACCACTGGCCACACAGTTCTGGACTGCGGGACCGACTCCACCGAATCGGTGGACTATCCCGCCTTCTGTGCGGCGGCTGCCCGGAAAGTATCGGCCGGCGACGCGGACCGGGCGATGGTGTTTGGCGGTTCCGGCCAGGGTGAACAGATCGTTGCAAACAAGATTCAGGGCATTCGGGCAGCGTTGTGCCACAACGTCACGATGGCCGAACTTTCACGTCAGCACAACGATGCCAACGTTCTGGCCATGGGGGGCCGCATGGTGTCCACCTGGATGGCCGAGCAGATCGTGGCCGTGTGGTTGGCCTCCGACTTCGACGGTGGACGACATCAGGCGCGCATTGACCAGATCACCGAGATCGACAACCGCTGACCACCAGGGCCGTTGGCCCCGGTCCTACCAGGCCCGTGGGCCTCTGAACGCAATCAGGTGGGCTCGCCGCCGGCGGCTTCGCTCTGAAGCTCGGCAAAGACAAGCAGCAGATAGGCATGGGACGGATCGAATTGCTCCGGCAGATCGGCCATCCCCACCGGGTACACGATGGCGACTGCGGACTGACTGGCCTGGTCAACCAGGGCCTGGTTGAACACCGACGGAAACGCCCTCGTGCCGGCAATCATCTCGGTCGCCTGCTCCTGGTCATAGGTGGTCTCCACCAGTGAACCGTCGGACAGATTGAACATGTCCCAGTCCACAAACAGGGGTGAGCCGGAGACCATCGGCGCTCCGGGCCCGGCCCCGATCACTCGGAAGTCGGCCCGGGTGGGCGCAACACCGTCCAGGAAGAACTGCGCCTCGCCGTCTTCGATAACCAGCGAGTCAAAGATCAAGGCCGGGTCGGTGTCAGGAAGACCCGAAGCCCGTGTTGGGGCGGCGGTCGCTTCACTTCGAGGCGCTGGCGTGGCCGTTGTTTCGGCTACGCCGCGGGGCACCGGCGTGGCGGTTGCTTCGGCTGCGGCGCGTGGCACCGGCGTGGCGGTTGCTTCGACTTCGCCGCGGGCGGCGGCGGTGGGCTCGGCCGTCGATTCGGAACGGGACTCTGCAGTGGGTTCTGAGGTTGGCTCCGAAGCAGGTTCTGAGGTCGCCGGCTCGGGATCTACGGCCCGGGTTTCAGCGGTCGGTTCGGTCTGCGGAGCTGGCACCAGGGTTGCGCCACTTCGTTCGGAGAACTCTTCCCGACTTTTGGGAGCGTCATCGTCACCGTCAGCGTCAGCGTCATCTTCAGCGTCAGCGTCAGCGGGCTCGGGCTCGGGCGTTTCCTCAACCTCGGCTGGTTCCGGTGTTGGGGGCTCAGGCGTGGCGGCTGGCTCTGTCTCCTCCTCCGTTCCCTCCCCCATGGACTCGGACAGCTCTTCTCGGAACTCACCGTCGGAGTTGGCGGGGTCATCGGTTGCGGTTGATTCGACCGCGTCTCGACCAATCGACCGGGCATCGTCGGGGTCAGTGCCACCGATAACAGCCGAGCCGCTGACCTCAACGGTCTCGGAGGCAATCGAGACATCGTCGCTGGAAGATTGGAACCGCAGATACCACCCGATTGCCGCCACAACGATCGCCATGGTCAACGCCGCAACGAGCGGCCAATACAGACGATCGCTGGCGCTCGGCCGGTGTCCATGTGAGGTGGAGCGGCGGGCCGACCCACTGTTTCCCCGTCGGTTGCGGTTTCTCGAATTCATGGGAACTCTTCTCCGTGGTTCTCATCCCGACAACCCAAGCGCATACTGTCCGAGGATAGCCATTCGCGTTGTTCTAGCGAGGTCGGCCGACGCCGACAATCGCCCTTCTATGCCCCAGTCGTCGGCACAAATCAGCCGTAAATCAACCAGACGCCGCGGGAACCACGTCGATGATGGCAAAACTTGGTCGGGAACCGAAGCGAATCTGGGGAGCCTGCCCCCGTTCCAAACCCACCCCGGTGGTGACGTAGAGGGACGCGCCGTTCACCTCGTGAAGGCCACCGGCGCCCACCGACCCCGACACCTCAGAGAAAGTCACCGGCGCACCGAAAAGCGGAATCGCAACCTGTCCCCCATGGGTATGGCCCGCAATCACCAGATCCGGTACGGCGCCGTCCAGTTCGAAGACAACGTTGGGGGTGTGCGCCAGAAGAATGGAGAAATCTGTTCGCTGCTCGGTGACGAACTCCAGTGTGTCAGCTCGCCGAGGAGTGGCATCGGGGAACAGGGCCAGTCCACCAATGCGGAGCCCCTGACCGTTGACTTCGGTTTCGATGCCTTCGTCCCACAGCACCAGTCCGCCCCCAGCCGCGCTGACCAGCCAGTCGTAACCATCAATGAAGTCACCGTGGCCTTCGACCATCACCACCAGTGGGACCCCGTCCACCAACCGCGCAAGCAACTCCGCAAACTCGTGACGACGCTCGCCCCACTGGTCGCTGGCTTCCATCTGCCAGAGGTCACCGGCCATCAGAACGATGTCCGGATTCGCGGCGATGATCCGGTCGATGGCGTCGCGTTCGTAGTCGCCAACTTCAGAGTTCTGAATGTCAGAGACCACCGCGAGGCGAAAGTTGTTGGTCACCCGCGGCGAGGTGAAGTTGACCTCGTCAACTCGCAACCAGAATGGTTCGACATGGGTCGCATAGATTCCGGTTGCGGCCAATAATCCGCCGATGGCCAGGAGCACCGAAGAAGCACCGCGTTTACCCGGTTCGGCCCAGGCCGTCAGTGCCCGGATCACCGCAGTGATCGGCAAACTGACCACCGCCGCCAGGTACAGAATGTGCACGATCCCAAAAAAGTCGAGGTTGTGCAAGGCGGCGGCCGCCGTCGTTGTCAGGAACCAGATGACGGCGCCAGCCAACGCTCCAACAAACCAGTTGAATCGCCACCACAGCAGGCCCGACACACCGCCCGCAGTCAACGATCCCACCAGCAGCAGCGAACTCAGTCCCATCTGCCCTGAGGGTAAAGGCTCACCGTCACCAATACGGCTACCGTCGGCGTATGACTACCGCCCTCCCAGCGACCAACCCGAATCTTGTTCTGGTGGTGGACGACGAACCCATGGTCCGCGAGGTCCTCCGTGAGTATCTGACCCAGGACGGCTTTGAGGTGGTCGAAGCCGCCGACGGGTCACAGGCAATCGAAACCTTTACCGACCAGCGACCAGCCCTCATCCTGCTGGATCTGATGCTGCCCATCATGAATGGTTTGGATGTGCTGCGGCGGGTTCGAGCCGTTGGAGATACGCCAGTGATTCTGCTTACGGCGCGAGGGGCCGAATCTGACCGGGTGGCTGGCTTGGAGCTGGGCGCCGACGACTACGTTGTCAAACCGTTCTCGCCTCGGGAAGTCGCGGCGCGGGTTCGTTCGGTGCTCCGACGGTCATCGGGCTCGACCGGCGGTCAGACCGAGGTCACCTTTGGCGACTGCGTTGTGGACCTCGCACGTCGGACCGTCACCAACGGCGGCACGTCCGTTGATCTCACCCGGAAAGAGTTTGATCTGCTGTCCCATTTCACCAGCAACCCCGGCCAGGTGATCGACCGCAACCGACTGCTGGCTGAGGTGTGGGGATCATCGGAAGAATGGCAGGATCCAAGCACGGTGACGGTGCACGTCAGCCGGCTTCGACAGAAGCTGGAAGTCGACCCGTCAAACCCGCTGCACTTCGTCACGGTGTACGGCGTCGGCTACCGGTTCGAGTCTTGACCGAGCCGCACCAACCCCATCGTGTTGGGTCCGCCGGGGACACCTTGCAGATCCACGAGGGGCCGCGAAAGGGTTTCAGCTGGCGGCTGATGGTCGCGGTTGCCTTGTACGCCGGTGCCGCCGCCGTGGCCGCATGGATCTTCACCATCCTCACCATGACGCCGTCGGGTGCGGAGCGAAACACCATCATTCTGATGTTTGCGGTCTTTGCGCTCGTCACCGTCGCCGTCGCGGCGGCACTGCAGTGGTTCACGCTGCGCTCGCTAGACCGCCGCATCCTGGCCACCGCGCTCGCCGGCCCCCTCCTGGTCGCAGTAGCCACCTTGTTTGGGTCCCGGTCCATGTTCATCTCCGGGCATGACAGCCAGTTTGTGATTGTTCTGGTCGGACTGGCCACCGTCCTCGCCGTGGGAATCGTCCAGACGCTTGCTCGCCCTCTCCTGATGGACCTCGCACGCATTCGCCGCGTCGCCGAAACGGTTGGTCGTGGCGATCTGCAACATCGCACCCAGGTGCACCGCCCCGACGAGGTCGGCGATCTGGCACACTCCATCGACGCAATGATCGACCGGCTGGCCGCTGCGGAGTCGGCGCGGGATCGCGCAGAACGGGAGCGTTCGGTCATGTTGGCCTCGCTGGGGCACGACGCCCGGACGCCGCTGACGGCGATGCGAGCCGCACTGGAGGCGGTTCAGGACGGCATCTCGCCGGACCCGGACCGCTATCTGGCCAGTATCGAACACGACCTCACCGCCGTCGAGAATCTGATCGACAACATCTTTCTGTTGGGCCAGATTGAGGCGGGTCGGGTTGCTGTGAGCGCCGCGGTCGTGGACGTGGAGGGCCTGGCCCACATCTGCGTTGAAACCATGACTCCGCTGGCCCGACAGCGCGGGGTGCGACTCACCGTCAACTCAGAATCCGAGGCCCGGGCCTGGGCCGACCGAAACGCGACGCTGAGGGTCCTGCACAACCTCGTCAGTAACGCCATACGCCACACTCCCGATCACGGTGAGGTCACCATCGCTGTAACCAACCAAAGCGCCAACCTGGCCATCTCGGTTGCCGACAGCGGCGCCGGTTTCGAGTCGGGTTTCATTGCCGCCGCCTTCGACCAGTTCACCCGAGCCGAGGATGCGCGAGACCGAGCCCACGGTGGAGCAGGCCTGGGTTTGGCCGTCTCCAAAGGACTGGTGCAGGCCCAGGCAGGCACCATCGAGGCCAAACCGGGTCCCGGCGGCTGGGTGCAGTTCACCCTTCCCACCAAAGGCCTTCCAACCAGTTCGGTGCCAGCCACCGAGCCGACACCAGGCTGATTCGTCAGCACCTTGGTGGCTGCGATCTACGCTTGGGGTATGTCTGATCGAATTTCGGTTTCCATTACCAACGGCGTTGCCGACGTCCGCCTGAATCGGCCGGAAAAGATGAATGCGCTGGACGGCGCCATGTTCTCGGCGCTGCTGCAGACCGCGGACTCGCTGGCTACCGAGAAGTCGGTCCGAGCGGTCGTTCTCTCGGGCGAGGGCCGGGCATTCTGCGCCGGTTTGGACTTCAGCGGCTTCACCGCCATGGCGAAGTCCTCCGATGACAAGTTGGAAAACGCCGGGCCGAATGCGCTTGGCGCGGAGCAGGAAGGCCGCATCACCCACCGGGCCCAGCAGGCCGTATACGGATGGACCCAGCTGCGGGTACCGGTGATCGCCGCCATCCACGGGGTCGCACTGGGCGGCGGCATTCAGTTGGCATTGGGCGCCGACATTCGGATCATCGCTCCCGACGCGCGCATGTCGGTGCTGGAGATCCGGTGGGGCATAGTGCCGGACATGACCGGCACCCGGCGCCTGGCCGAGATTGTTGGGACCGACGTGGCCAAGGAGCTGATCTGGAGCGGACGCATGGTCGAAGGCACCGAGGCCGTACAGCTTGGACTGGCAACAAAACTTGCGGACGACCCTCGAGAGGCTGCATTGGAAATGGCCAACGACTTCGCCAGCAAATCACCGCAGGCCATTCAAGCCGGAAAGCGTCTGGCCAACGGCGCAACACAGCTCGATGATGCAGCCGGCTTTGCGGCGGAACGGGCCGAGATCGCCGCGCTGATTGGCTCGCCCAATCAGGCCGAAGCGGTGCAGGCATACTTCGAGAAGCGGGACGCCACCTACACCGATCCGGAAATCTGAGCATGGCCAGCGGCTACCCGAAGTAGCCCCCGTCGTGCCCACCCGTACTATCAGCGATGATCGAGCGCTTTCCGTAGATGGGCGATGTGGTCGGGGGTGATGCCACAGCAGCCGCCCACGATCTGCACGCCGCGTTCGATCCAACCCATGGCGTACCCGGTGTAGACCGCGGGCGGCACCACGTCTTCAAACACCCAGTTGGGCGGGATGAAGCCGCCGGATTGGGCGTAGGCCCCTCGCGGCAGATCCCCGGCGATCTGGTCCACCAGGTCGAGGCCGTCGGCCATTTCTGACTGCTCGGTGTGCATCAACATCACCGCATCCACGCCCTCGGTGCCAACCTCGACCATGTAGCGCGCCAGGTTCTTGTCGTTCCAGGCGGTGGTGAGATCACCGTCGTCGTCGCGGAACGCTGACCATCCCATCCAGATCGGCAGGTTTGTTGCCCGGGCGCCGTCGAGCAGCGCTATCGAGTGCTCGGCATCACGAAGCATCTCCACCAGAAGAAGATCCGCGCCGGCGTCTTCCAGAATCAGGGCCTGCTCCCGATAGTTGGGCGCGGTCACCGAGACGGGCGGAACTTCCCGGTACTGATTGGTTGGCGACATCGATCCGGCGACCGCAACGTGGGTTGCATTGGTCGCATCCCGAGCCGCAATCGCCACCGCGAGCGCAGACCGGTTTGCTTCTTCGAAGCGGTCACCCTCGCCCACCTGCTCCATCACGTGACGCGATGATGCGTAGGTGTTGGCGGCAATGACTTCGGCCCCGGCCCCGATGAATGACTCGTGCACCGCCTGCACCAGGTCCGGGTGAGTGATGGTGCCGCAGCCACACCAGGCGCCGTCCACCATCGGCACGCCGACTCGCTCCATCTCGGTCCCGGTTCCGCCGTCCATGAGGACGACCTGACCCGTGGCCAGCCGGTCCGCCAACCGGGCCGCCGCCGGGGTGAGATTCTGCGCATTGGTCACGCCGAGATGGTGGCAAAACCCGACAGCGAGCGCAAGGGGTTATGCGGACGATGTTTCCGCAAGGAACTGCGCTCCGTCAGGGATCCACGATGAGTACACTTTCGGTATCGGTCAGTTCACCGAAGGGAGAGCCGATGTACATTCAAGATGACGTAAACGGAATCGCCTCGGCTCCTGCTGGAGAAGCACTGCTTCGCCAGTTCTGCCAACTAAACGATGATTTGGCCGCTCTCACCGTCGGTGAACTCATCGCCTTTGGGGCCCCAGTCTTCCCCTCCGATCGCGACCGCGCGGCGCTCGTCGGCGCTGCGTTTTCGTATCGCTACGCGAGATCGCCCCTACCACTTCCAAACTGGTTGGAATCCCCCAGACTGGTTGCGGATGAGCCACTGTGTCTGGTTCCGGCCCTACAACACCTGATTGAACGGGAAACACCCCCGGTCGTGCGTCGGCATAATGTGTTGTTCGACGCCCCATCGTTTGAGAGTGTGTGAGGTCACCCCACCCTTGCGGGTGCTGAACAGCGAACGACTCGCCGAGCTTCTGGAGGAGTTCACGTATCGGCTGGGCGAGACGGGTGAAGCGTTCAACTGCATTGTCGTTGGCGGGGCTGCGTTGGCGCTGAGCGTGCGGCCAGATCGTCCTGCCACCGAGGACGTCGACGTGTTCGCTCAACTGACTCCGGCAGCCACAAGGCTGGTCAAGACGATGGCCCAAGAGCACAACCTCAGGGACCCCGAGTGGCTGAACGCCAAAGCACAGACCTTCATGTCACCCACCGCCTCCCATAATGAGCAAGATTTGGCGGTGATCTTTCAGCACCGAAACGTTGTCGTGCGGGTTCTTGATGCACCCTCGCTGTTCGCCATGAAGTGCCGAGCTGGGCGAATCTCAAAGGACGGAGGCGACCTGGTGGCCCTCGCTGACCGGCTCCAGATCACATCGATCGACGAAGCCACCCGGGTGATGGACGACTACTACGACGGGGAGGAACTCATGAAACCCCACGCTCGTGAGATCCTCAAACACCACTTCAGAGCCACGAGGGACCCGGCAACGTAGGTACACCTGCCCGGTCCCCACTACGGGCTGGCCTGATGATCTCGAAGGACCTGCAAGGCATCATCGGCGTGCTGGGTCATGTTTGTCTCGCTCGTGATCGCGGCCAACAGCTTGGCGTCGGTCCCGATCACGAAGGTGGCGCGCTTGGATGGCAACGGGCCCATCCGCTTGACGCCGAACTGCTTGGCGATCGAGCGGTCCTCGTCACTGAGCAGCGGAAAGCCAAGGTTGTTGGTCTGGTCAAACTCGTTCTGCCGACTCACCGAGTCAGCGCTGATTCCCACTCGCTGGGCACCGAGTTCGGCGAACTCGGCCCCCAGGTCACGGAAGTGACAGCTCTCCTTCGTTCAACCCGGGGTCATGGCCTTCGGGTAGAAGAACAGGACCAGGGCCCCGTCAGCCAGCAGGCTGCTCAGAGACATGGTCTCTCCCGCTTGATTGGGTGCCGAGAATTCCTTGACGGTGTCGCCGACCTTCATGTTCCTGTCCATTCCGGTGCCCGCTTCTCAGCGAACGCCTTTGGTCCTTCTTTGGCGTCGTTGGAGGTGAAGACCCCCATCAACGAGTCCTGAACCGGCCAGAAGTCTTCCTCGGTCTGGTTGACCGCCGTCCAGATCAGCTTCTTGGATGCCGCAACCGCCAGCGGAGCGTTGACCGCAACCGCCTCGGCCAGCTCGATCGCCACCTCGACGGCGGTTCCCGGCTCGGCGACCCGAGCGACCATGCCCGCGTCTTTGGCTTCTTCGGCCAGGATCGGATCGCCGGTGATGGCCATTTCCATGGCCCGGCTGAAACCAACGCGGGCGGGAAGTCGCTGCAGGCCGCCGCCAGCAGCAAAGAGGCCGACCTTGACTTCGCGGATCCCGAGTTTGGCACCCGCCGCCGCAACCAGAAGGTCACAGGTCAGGGCCAGCTCCAGACCACCGGCAACGGCGAACCCTTCGACCGCGCCAATCAGCGGCTTGTTTGATCCGTTCTTGATGAATTCCATCATCGGCCCAACGTTCTCGCCTTTGGCGAACGCCTTGAGGTCCATGCCGGAGCTGAAACCCTTACCGGCGCCGGTGAGCACGCCCACGGTCAGACCAGGGTCGTTGTCCAGCTGATCGATGGCGGCGACCAGTCCGGTGGAGAGCGCGCCGTTGATGGCATTGCGGGCCTCGGGACGGTTGAGCGTGATGACCAGGATTCGGCCCCGTTGCTCGGTGAGTACTGCCGGCTCGCCGGCTTCGTTGGTGGTGTCGCTCACGGCGACTACTTCGGAGGCATCCGAATGCCACCATCCACGCGGATGGTCTCAGCATTCATGTACGGGTTGGTGATGAGTTCGATGACCATCGAGGCCAGCTCATCGCCGCTACCAAGACGGGGCGGGAACAAAACCGACTTGCCAAGATGGGCTTTGAACTGGTCGGACTGCTCACCTTCGCCATAGATGGGCGTGTCGATGAGGCCGGGAGCAATGGTGTTGACCCGGATGCCGGCGACGGAGAGATCACGGGCGATGGGCAGCGTCATGCCAACCACGCCGCCTTTGGAGGCGGAGTAGCTGTTCTGGCCAATCTGGCCGTCGAACGCGGCAACCGACGCCATGTTCACAATGGCACCTCGCTGGCCGTCCGCGTCGGGCTCCGTCTTGGCCATGGCCGAGGCGCAAAGCCGCAGCATGTTGAACGAACCCACCAGGTTGATGTTGATCACCATTTGGAAGATTTTGAGGTCCATTGGTTCGTTCTCACGATTGATGGTGCGACCCGCCATGCCAATACCGGCGCTGTTGACCAGTGCCCGCATGGGACCCATGTCCGAGGCGGCCGCAACCGCGGCAAGTCCATCCTCTTCGCTGGTGACATCAGTTTTGACGAAGATGCCACCGATGTCTTTGGCGACGGCGGCGCCTTTCTCCTCATTCAGGTCAGCGACCACAACGCGGCAGCCGAGCGCGGCCAACTGCCGAGCGCTGGCTTCGCCGATACCCGAAGCTCCACCGGTGACAACCGCGGACTTCTCATTCAAATCAAGTCGGTACATCAGGCGTCGATCCTTTCGATGATCGTTGCATTGGCGAGGCCGCCGCCCTCGCACATGGTCTGGAGACCGTAGCGACCACCGGTACGTTCCAGCTCGTTGACCAGGGTAGTCATGAGCTTGGCTCCTGAGCAGCCCAGTGGGTGCCCAAGAGCAATGGCACCACCGTTGACATTGACCTTGTCCATATCGGCGCCAAGTTCTTTCTGCCACGCCATAGGAACCGAGGCGAACGCTTCGTTGACCTCGAACAGGTCGATGTCGTCGATGCTCATGCCACTGCGTTCCAGGATCTTCTGGGTGGCCGGAATCGGACCTTTGAGCATGGTCACCGGATCGGTGCCGGCAACGGAGAAAGCGTGGAAGCGGGCGCGTGGCTTGAGGCCCAGCTCCCTGGCCTTCTCTTCGCTCATGATGAGCACCGCAGCTGCGCCATCGGTGATCTGGCTGGAGTTGGCCGCAGTGATCTTCGGGTACTCGTCACCAAAGGCCGGCTTCAGTTTGGCCAGGCCCTCAGCGGTCGTGCCGGGGCGAATGCCTTCGTCGCGATTGACCGTTTCGGTTTGGCCGTCGACTTCGATCTCCACCGGAATGATCTCATTGTCAAAGCGACCTTCGGCGCTGGCCTGCTCGGCCAGTTGCTGACTCCGCGCCCCGAACGCATCCAGGTCTTCACGACTGAAGCCGTACTCATCGGCAATCATGTGCGCACCCACGCCCTGGGGCGGGAGGTTGTTGTCGTAGCGCTCGCGCATGCTCTTGGGGAAGGGGTGCCCCATCTCGCCTTTGACCACCGAGGAACCCATTGGGGTGGTGCTCATGACTTCAACCCCGGCGGCCACGACGATGTCGTACGCGCCCGACATCACCCCCTGGGCGGCGAAGTGGATGGCCTGCTGGCTACTGCCGCACTGGCGATCGACGGTGGTGGCCGGGACCGACTCGGGCCAACCGGCTGCGAGTACGGCGCTTCGGCCGATGTTCAGCGACTGCATGCCAACCTGCATCACGCAGCCCATGATGACGTCATCGACCATTTCCGGATCGAGGTTGTTGCGCTCCTGAAGCGCCTTCAGGGTGAGTGCGGCAAGGTCGGCGGGATGCCAATCCTTGAGCTGACCGTTTCGCTTGCCGCCCGGGGTCCGGACCGCGTCGACGATGACTGCATTCTGCATAGATGATTCCTGTCTGTGAGTGATGTTGTTGAATGGTGGTGATTTGATGGGCTAGTTGGATTTGGATTGGGCAGAGGTGGATTGAGCGGCGGGTGGGTCTTCAAGGATCTCGTCCAGGTTCTGCTGGAGCCGTTCGAGGATGCGCGCCAGCTGTTGGCGCTCCTCCTTTGTAATGCCGGAGCGAAGCTGGGTGCTCAATTCGGTGTCGAGGCGACGAACTTCTTCACTCATCGCCCGACCGGCGTCAGTCACCGACACCTGCCACACGCGACGGTCAGCAGGGTCGGGGTCGCGGTGAATGAGTTGACGAGACTCCAGGTGGTCGATGCAGGTTCCGGTTGCCGCACGACCCAGTCTGAGGCGATCCGCAATCTGGGTTTGGGTGTGGGGTCCGAATTCGGCAAGAAAGGCAATGAGCGTTGCTTGGGAGAGATTGAGATCAAGGGGGGCGAACCGCCGATCGAAAGCCTGCCGGACGCTACGAGCGGTACTGACCAACCCGGGTTCAACCCGGGACCAGGGGAACCGGTTGCTGCGCATCACCTTCGACAAGTACTCCCCCACTCCATCTGTACCGGCGCCCCTCGATTTCCCCGGGGTCAGCCATAACGCTGGCTCCACTTTGTATGGAGTCATACTACATGGGGTCGTACCAATTCGTCGAACTCGCCGGCGGCGTCAAGCCCAAGCCGTCAACTCCACCACGCAAAAGCGGTGTGGGTGCCCGGCGCCACTTCGGTGAAGCCTCCGTCGCGGATCTCTATCGACCCTGCGGGTGGCTCTGAGCACAATCGCGCCCAGAGCTCCGCATCGGGGTGAAGAACCGTGACCGGCGAGCCAACCCCAACCCAGGTTTCGCGGATTGCCACCTCGGTTGATTGCCACAGCACCTGCGCCGCGTGCGCGGATTGGGCGCCCTGCTTGCCCCACGACATGGGAGGATCGGGGGTGAGCGCAATCAGCATCGCGGTATGGCCCGTAAGTTCGGGCACCAAACTGGTTGGTGGTGCCGGCGGCAACGGCGACGACTGGATCTGCAGTTTGGTGAGCGGCGCCGGGACCTGATCCATCGGACAGGGCACATACGCCCGGACCGCGGCGCTTCCCACCACCCGAGTCGCCCCCGCCGGCTCCTGGGCGCGTTCCCAATTGGCGCCCCGGGCCCGCCGCAGGAGTTTGCGAATACGCCCCTCCTCCTGCCAGGCCGCCAGCGCTTCGGACCACTCGCCGCCCTCGACGGCCCGCTCGTCGGAAACGAACGCGGTAACGGCCTGGGCGGCGGCGGCACAGATATCGGCCACCTCCGGAGGGTCGACCTTCTCAACTCGGGCCACCAGTTGCATCGCCCATTGGGAACGATCCGCACTCATTGGATGGACTGCGCCAGACGGCCCCACTCGAGGACGTCAAGTTCTTCCGGGCGCGATTGGGGATTCACCCCGGCGCGAGCAAACCCCTCAGCATCCACCCGCCCACCAAGGGACTTCCGAAGCATTTTTCGGCGCTGACCAAAGGCCTGCTTCACCAGCGAGAACAGCACCTGAGGGTCTGCCTCAACCGCAGGTTGCGGCCGGCGAATGATGCGCACGACCGCGGACTCCACCCGGGGCCGAGGCAGAAACACCGACGCCGGCACCCGCGCCACGACTTCGGCCGTCGCCCAGTACGCAACCTTCACCGACGGGATGCCATAGGCCTGCGACCCAACCGTGGCGGCCAGGCGCTCAGCCACTTCGCGCTGCAACATCACGGTGAGGTCGGTGATCTGCGGAACCTCATCGAGCACATCCAGGACCATTGGCGTACCAACGTTGTACGGGAGGTTGGCGACCATGCGCCACGGCGAGCCCGGGCACACCTCATCCCACCGCACCGTCATGGCGTCCGCGTTCACCACGCGAACCGCATGGTCGCGGGTCTGCTCGGAGACGATGGCCGCCAGCGTGTCATCGAGCTCAACCGCCACCACCTGGTCAGCAATCTCGGCCAGCGCCACGGTCATCGCCCCCAATCCCGGGCCGACTTCGACCACCCGATCACCGGGGGTGGTGCCCGACAGGCGAACGATGCGATCAACGGTGTTGGGGTCGATCAGGAAGTTCTGGCCCAGCGCGCGCTTGGGCTCCAACCCGTGGGCCGCCATTAGCTCTGCTGTCTCCCGGGGACCCCGTGTCACGTCAGGGCAGAACTCGCCCACAGGTAGGCCACTGACCTTTGCCGCCCCACGGCTGGTCATAGAGAATTTGCGCCATCTGGTCCTGGTCGGCCGGACTGGCATTGTGAGGCAGGACGCCAACCAGATCCGGGCGGAACCGTTCGGCGATGAAGTTCCAGGTCACGGGCGAGAACTGGTATGCCCCGTAGTAGCCGTTGCCGGTATTGATTGTGTAATCGTTGGTCGACTCACACATCCGGACGTGAAACCATTGCTCGGCCGTCGGGCCACCTGCAGCCGGCGGCGGAGTTGGCGTCGCCGGCTCCGTCGTCTCGGTGGTGGTTGTGGACTCGGTGGCGGTTGTGACCGTTGGTTCGGGGGTGGCAGTGGTTTCCGGAGTCGGCTGAGTGGACGACAGGAAGCGGAAGGCAACCCAGCCATCGATTGGTTCGGCCAGACTCACCCACCGATGCCCCTCGGCGTCATCCCACGCAGTGCCAGAAATGGTGACGACCTGTTCATCGCCGAGGACCGCAAGTTTGCGATCGGTGTCGGCGGGAGTGAATCGAATGTTGAGGCCAGTCTCGCCGTCCACCCAGTAAACCCCGGAGTCAACCACATAGGTCTGCGATGCGTCGTAGACCCGCGACGTGAGAACCGCCTCGGTTGGGAGTGGTGTGACCGTCGGGTCGCCAACGATGGTGTCTGACGCCAAGTCGACGGTGTTATCGCTGCTCAATGCGTCAGCCTCGCTGGTTGGCGTGACAGTTGCGGTCGGCCCCATTGACATCGCCGTCGCCGTTTCACTGGCCGATTCGGCCGAGGTGACCGTCGGCGTTGTTGTGGGCGAGACGGGTACCGCGGTCGCTTCGGGAGTGGCCGTTGCTTCGGGGGCGGTTGTTGCTTCGGGGGCGGTTGTTGGCACCGCGGTGGGCTCGGTTGTCGGCTCCACCGTTGCGGTGGCGGGGACCTCGGCGGCTGGCTCCGCAGTAGCGGTTGGCTCCAGGCTGCCGGTGGCCTCCACCTCGGTTGGAACCGTGGTCACGGTTGGTGTGGGAGTGCCAGCAGGTTCAGGAGTCGCGGTGGGTTCAGGGGATGCGGTGGGAGCTGCGGTGGGTTCAGGAGCTGCGGTGGGTTCAGGAGTTGCGGTGGGTTCAGGAGTCGCGGTGGGCAGCGGTGTGGAGGTGGCGGTCGGCGTTGGCGGAACGTCGATCAAAGGTAGAGCCGTTGGTACTGCGGTTGGCTCCGTAATGACAGCGGTGTTTGGAACGACCGGGTCCGGTACCACCGTGACTCGGAGCCCAGCGGCACTGTCGGCATCGTCAATCCCAGCTTCATCAACTGCGGTCCCGTCAGCAGTCGTGAGGTTGACGGCCACATCAACATCGGAGCTGGCTTCGGGCAGACCAACCAACAACAGGTACGCCATGAATCCAACTACCGCCAGCCCCACGAAGCTGAAGAATTGGATGACGTGCTTGTTCGTCATGTTCGGACCCTCATTGACTGCCTGTTCATTGACTGCCTGTTCACTGACTGCGGTTCTCGGCGCATCAACGGTGCGTTGCTGCACCGATGAGGCGACCATCTCCGGCAAGCGCCGTGTCCGACACCGCCAAGGTGCCGTAACAGAAATGAAATACTACCGACCGAAATATAGCCGAACTTCGACATTAGTGGCTTCGCCAGCCACAATTCGATCACCAGACGCCACTCAAACCGGCATGGTGCTGCGGTTTTGGTCACTTCTCACGCGAAGGACCAGTTCGTTAAGGTCAGGTAACGCTACCCGGCCAGCTTCGGATAGGCGGCGTGCGCGTTGTCCCAAGTTGCTGCCGCCAGGTCAGCCACCGGATACCGGCCCTGGCCTGCGGGCCATTGCACACAGTTGACGGCCAGAAACTCCCCGACCACGGTGACCCATGCCGGCTGATTGGGTTGACCGCGGTGCGGTACCGGCGCCAGATACGGCGAATCGGTTTCTACCAGCAGCCGGTCCACCGGAGTCATCGCCGCCGCTTCTCGCAGTTCGGTGGCGGATGTGAACGTGACAATGCCGCTGAAAGACAACCAGGCGTTGAGATCCAAAGCCCGTCGGGCTTCGGTTGGCCCGCCGGTGAAGCAGTGAAAGACAACCCGATCGGGAACCCCAACGGCCGCCAGAATGTCAAAGGTCTCATCCCAGGCATCGCGGGTGTGAATCACCAGAGTGGCGTCATGGTCGTGCGCCAGCCCAATCTGGTCCGCAAAGACCTGACGCTGCTCTTCCCGCGGCGAGTGGTCATAGAAATAATCCAAGCCGCACTCCCCCACGGCCACGACTCGCTTGCGTGTCAACAACGCGGCGATCTCATCGATCCCGGTGGATCCGGAACCGGCGTACCGCTCAGCTTCGTGCGGATGAATCCCCGCAGTCGCAAAGATGCGATCGTCGGCTTCGGCTCGTTCGGCGGCCGCCCGTGAACCATCCAGGTCACAACCGACGTCGATGAACTTCTCAACGCCAAGCGCCTCAGCCTCAACCAGCCAGACTGCCGCCTCCTCACCAAGGTGACAATGATTATCGATCCAACGGGGGTTATTTATCCCATGGGGGTTATCGATCCAACGGGGATTATCGATCCCATGGGGGTCGGTCATGCCAGATCAGCCAGCCTTGATGCGCGGGAACAGCGGCTCGCCGGCAACCAACGCAATGCCGCCCGGGTACTGACCCCACACCACGTCGTCGGGCACCCGCTGCTGATCCACGGTTCCGGACAGGCCAAGGCGACGCCAGGCTTCGGCGGCCGCCGTCGGAATCGCAGGACTCGCCAGGATCGTGGCGATGCGCAGCGCTTCCACGGCATCGCCCATGACCGCGTTCACCTCCGCGCCAGGCTCCATCTTCCATGGTTCGTTGGCTTGGAGGTACTCGTTGGTTTCCCGCACCAGGCGCCATGTCGCTTCAAGCGCCAGGGCGGCGCGGGTCTGGGACCAGGCCCGGGTTGCATCGGCCACGCTCGCGGCCGCCACCGCCGCCAGCGGACTGTTTGGCTGCGGGGCTGGGCCAAGCCCGTCACACTTCTTGCCCACCACCGTGATGACGCGCTGCAGCAGGTTGCCGTAGGCATTGGCGAGGTCACCGTTGTATCGGGTCAGCAGATTTTCATAGCTGAATTCGCTGTCGGGGCCGAAGGGGTTGTCGCGCAATATCGAATAGCGGAATCCGTCCACGCCAAACTCGTCAACCATTTCGGCCGGCGAGATGGCGGTGACGTTGCCGGACTTGGACATCTTTTCGCCGCCGAGCAACAGGAATCCATGAACCCGCACATTGGGCAGGTCGGTGACCCCTGCGGCCAGCAGCATGGCTGGCCAGTAGACACAGTGAAAACGAAGGATGTCCTTGCCAATGACGTGGGTACACGCCGGCCACCACCGAGCAAACCGCTCGGGGTCGGCGTCGTAGCCAACGGCGGTGGCGTAGTTGATCAGTGCGTCGTACCAGACGTAGAAGACATGGTCCTGGTCCCACGGCACCGGGACGCCCCAGTCAATGCTGGAGCGCGAGATGGATACGTCACGCAAGCCACCGTTGATGATGCCCAGCGCCTCATTGCGGTACCCGTCGGGGGCCACGGCGTTGGGATTGTCTGCGTACCACTGGCGCAACGGTTCCTCAAACTCGGACAACGCAAAGAACCAGTTGTCTTCGACCATGTGCTCAGCCGGCCGTTGATGGACGCGGCAGTTGCCATCGTCCAGATCTTCATCGTCGTAGTAGGCCTCGCACCCAACGCAGTACCAGCCTTCGTAGGTGCCCTTCCGGATCCAGCCGTTGTCCTTGGCGGCGGTCAGCAGGGCCTGCACCGCCTGGTGATGACGAGGTTCGGTGGTCCGGATGAAGTCGTTGTTGGAGACGTTGAGCAGGTCCCAAGCGTCTCGAAATCGGGCCGAGTTGACATTGGCCTGCTCCAGCGGGGTTCGTCCGTTCTCCTCGGCGGATCTGGCAACCTTGAGCCCGTGCTCATCGGTTCCGGTCAGGAACCACACGTCAGAGCCCAGCAGTCGATGCCAGCGCGCCACCGCATCCGCATTCAGCGCCGTGTAGGCATGACCCACGTGCGGCGCATCATTGACATAGAAGATGGGGGTGGTCACATAGAACCGGCTCATGAACGCTCCGCCGGGCTGGGCGTGGTGCCCAAAGGAAGCAGCCATGGCCGAACGACGGCTCGCGTCGACCAGGGGTCATTGGGCACGAAAAAGAGCGTGACCGCCTGATCGGGGCCACCCGAAACGCCCCAGGTGGGATCGAAGGTCTCGATGGAACGATCCGCTACATCGTCTTCGATGGCATCCCGGACGCCGGTGACCGCGGCCGTAGCCAGCGCAACGCCGGCCGCATGTCCACGCAGACTTCGTCGGGGCTCGCCCGGCTCGACCACCGGCCCGGTGCCCGAAGGCGGCCATGTCAGAACTCGGTCAATGCGGTCCAGGATGTCGCCCGGGTACACCGCCTCAAGCGGATCCGGTGCGACGTCGACATCGCTCGGGTCGATATCGCACAGTTCAATGTTGCGAGGGTTGATCACCCCGCCAGCGTACGCCTTCTGTCCAATGATTTTTGGCCTTCGCCCGGCGTTCTCCGGGTGTCGCGCGTCAGAGCTCGTTGGCCAGCTCATAGGCCCGATTCCGGGCCACGCCCAGCCGGGCCGCAACACTGGCGACAGCGTCCCGGGTGGACTCGCCATCGGCCAACGCCGCCCGCAGCTGGGCCACAACGTCATCGTCGGTCGCCGCCTCGGGCGCCGGCGCGCCCGCAACGACCACGACCATCTCCCCCTTGAGTACGGTCTGTGCGTCATCGCCAAATCGATCCGCGCCGATGGCCAGGGTCCCGCGCCACCACTCTTCGTGCAGCTTGGTCAGTTCCCGGGCCACCGCCACCGGGCGGTCCAGTCCGCACACATTGGCCAGGTCGGTCAGCGTGCGACCGACTCGGCGGGGTGACTCGTACACCACAATCGTCCGACGCTCAGAGGCCAACTCCAACAGGCGTTCGGCTCGAGCGCGTCCTTTGCGAGGAAGGAATCCTTCAAACACATACCTGCTGGTTGGCAGCCCGCTGCCAACCAACGCCGTCACGCCCGCCGATGGACCGGGGATCACGGTCACAACATGTCCGGCCGCGATGGCGGCGGCCGCCATAACCTCCCCCGGGTCAGAGATCCCAGGCAGGCCCGCGTCGGTGACCACCGCCACGCACTGGCCAGCATCCAACAGCTCCACAACCTTTTGAGCTGCGGCTGCTTCAGTGTGATCGTTGGCCACCATCAACGTTCGCTCGGTGATTCCGGCGTGGGCCAACAGCCTGCCGGTTCGTCGGGTGTCTTCGCAGGCAATGACGTCCGCAGTATTCAGTGTCTCCATCGCCCGCGGCGAAAGGTCGCCAAGATTTCCAATGGGGGTGGCAACGAGGAACAAGGTCATGGCGCACTCTCTTGTTGAGCGTCTCGGCCACCATCGACTCCCCTACGGAACTCCAGTGCATCGCCGACCTCTATGCCCATCCGGGAACAGGCGCCCGCCCGCATTTCAATGACGGCGTGGGATCGGAGTCGGGGTCGGCCAATTCGGTTTTGAGCCATGGTGACAATGTCGAGCACCTCAACGTGGCGCAGGCCGTTCCGCTCACCCGGGCGCTCGGCGTCGGCATCTTCGGTGCGGCGACAGAACACCACATCGATGGGGAACTTCATGCCCACCGTGTGCACCGACCGCGCCGGCACCAACACCACTGCGCCATCGAGCGAGGATCGCCCCAACAAGCCCCGCCGTCGCGTTCGACGAGTGTCCATGACTTCGACCGACGCAAGTACCTGCTCGCCCGAAACCAACCATGACCCCGAAACCAACCGTGACCCCGAACCCAACCGTGACCCCGAACCCAACCATGACATCGTCTCAGCTTGCCATACGCCGGGTGGCTCACGTCGTGCATCAAATGTCACGGTTCGGCCACGATTTCGGGCGGTGCGCAGTATCACCGGCGTGACCAGTGTGTTCACCACGGTGTTCCACCAGTGTTCAGCAAGTGTTCCACCGGTGTTCCATCATGTGGAATCGGCCTGCCATGCGGGAGATCATCGGCGCACCTTGAGCACGACAGGCCCTATGAATAGGGTAACGTCCAGACCGTCTTGGCGAGTCAGCGGTGTGCACGCTACGTTCTAAGACTCCGGGCAACAGTCTTACCCGGGACCGAAAATAAGTGGGGGTATATGTCGACAGTGCACACAGACGCTGGCAACAACGACGCCGGCAACAACGACGCCAGCAAAAACATGGCTGGTAAAGCAACACGGTTGGCAAAACCGGAATGAGCAGCGCTGACAAGATCATTGAGCTTGACAGCGTCTACAAGATCTTCGGACCGCAGCCTCGGGGCCGGGCGTTGGAATTGGCCAAGTCCGGACTGACCAAGAACGAAGTGCAGGCTGCGACCGACCACGTTGTGGGCATGACCGATGTGAGCTTCGACGTCAAGCGCGGCGAGACCTTTGTGCTGATGGGACTCTCGGGGTCCGGTAAGTCCACCGCCATTCGCACGGTGAACCAGCTCCACGACATCACCGACGGCCACGTCTATGTGGACGGCACCGATGTGGCGAAGCTTCAGGGCAAGGCGCTTCAGGCGTTCCGCCGGGAAAAGATGGGCATGGTGTTCCAGCACTTTGCGCTGTTCCCGCACCACAGCGTGATTGACAACACCGGATACGGCCTCAAGGTGCAGGGCGTGGACAAGTCATCCCGCGACCGGGCATCGCTCGAAGCCCTCGACCTGGTGGGGCTGACCGCCTTCGCCAACAGCTATCCCCATGAACTTTCCGGCGGCATGCAGCAGCGGGTTGGCTTGGCCCGGGCGCTGGCCGCCGACCCCGACATCCTCCTGATGGACGAGGCCTTCTCCGCACTCGATCCGCTGATTCGTCGCCAGATGCAGGATGAGATGCTCGCCATCCAGGAACAGCTGCAGAAGACGATTCTCTTCATCACCCACGACCTCAATGAGGCGCTTCGTATCGGCGACCGGGTGTGCATCATGAAAGATGGCGCCGTGGTGCAGATCGGTACACCAGATCAGATACTGACCCAACCGGCAACCGGCTATGTGGCTGAGTTTGTCCAGGACGTGGACCAGGGTCGGGTCATCGACGTACAGACCATCATGCGCGATCCGGTCACCATCGATTCGTCGTTGGGCCTGGTCGCTGCGCTGGATGCCATGGGCGACCAACCCGGTGCCTTCGTGGTCGACGCCAACGGCTTGCCGAACGGCCTGCTGACCCCCGACGACGCCAATCGAGTGCTGCGCATGGGGTCCGATGACCTCAGTTCCGCCCTCCGGACTGATTTTGAGTCCGCCCGGCCGGACGCAACGTTCAACTCGTTGTATGCCGAAGCCGGACGAGGACTCGCACTGGCGGTAGTGAATGAGCAGGGGGCGCTCATCGGCGCACTTCACCCCCGGGAAATGATGGAAGAACTGGGACGAGTGGAGCGACTCGTTGATGGCTTCGAGCGAGAGGTGTTCATGTAATGCAGGTACTTGCACAAGACGAGGGGCCAGGGTTTTTCGACCCCGAAGTTCTCAACGAATTCCTGATTCCATTCGGTGAATGGGTCAAGCAGATGGTGTTCTGGACCGACCAGAACCTCGGCGACACCGACAACGCCATCTTCGACTTCCTCGGCATCATCCGGGCACCATTCGCCTTCTTCATGGATCTCATCGTCTCGAAGGATCCGTCTATCAGCTCCATCCCCTGGGTTTGGGTTGTCATTGCCATGTTCCTGGTGGCCTCGTTCACCCGCAACGTCAAAGTCGGCGTGATGGTGGCCGCCATGTTGACCTTGTGCGGTCTCCTTGGCCCCGACTACTGGGAGGAGACCTCGCGGACGATTGGCATGATCTTTGTGGCGGTGTTGCTCTCGGCAATCATCGGTATTCCGCTGGGCATTCTCTCGGGTCGCTTCGACTCGGTCTGGAACGTGGTCCGACCCACCCTTGACGGCATGCAGGTGGTGCACTCATTCGTATACATGTTGCCGTTCGTGTTCTTCTGGGGCATCGGCGAAGTCTCCGCAACCATGGTGACGATGGTGTTCGCGCTGCCGCCGCTGGTCCGCCTCACCAACCTGGGCATCAGGCAGGTACCCGAAGATGTGGTGGAAGCTGCCCGAGCGTTCGGTGCACCTGAATCCCGCGTATTGACCGATGTTCAGCTCCCCCTGGCTCGTCCGGCCATCATGACCGGCCTCAACCAGACGCTGTTGCTTGCCATCTCCATGCTTGGCATCGCGGCCATCATGGGCGCCAGCGGTCTTGGCCTCCTGGTCTTCCGTGCCATCAACAACTCCAGCCCCAGCCTGGCCGCTTCGGCCGGCCTTGCCCTGTTCCTTGTCGCCGTTGTGCTCGACCGCATGACCCAGCCCGAAGACGGCGATGGTCAGAGTCTGTGGGCCAACGTGCGTGACGCATGGGCCTTCCGTAAAGACCCGGAGGGCATGTACAACGCCAAGATGGCCGACACCGAAGAGGCCGCAGCCGCTGCCGCAGCCGCAGCTCAACAAAACCTCGACGACGCGGGCGTTCCTGCGCCGGTTGGTCCCACCGAGCGTATTGCGCTGGTGGTCGCCGCAATTGGTGGTCTGGTAGCGGGCCTCAGTGTCCTGCTCCCCTGGGGCAACGACTCGGGTCTCATCTCCGGTTGGGCTCGCCGCATCGACCAGGACCTGGCGGGCGAGTCCTTCAGCGGTCTCGGCGCCTCAGGCGGTTCGTGGTTTGGCATTCTGACCCTCGCCTTCGGTGCGGTTGGAGTTCTCTGGGCGGTCTTCAATATGGTGAAGGTGCCAGCCGGAGTTCTCAGCGCACTTGCCAAGCTGCAGGGCGTTCTACTCGGCGCACTTGGCGTCCTGCTGGTCATCATGGCATTCCTCGGTTTGCTCAACATCGACGTGGGCGCCTTCGGCGACATCACCCTCGGAGTGTTCGCCGTACTCGCAGTGATCATCGCCGCCAACATCTATCTGGCCGGCATGGACCGAGCCGGCGCCGACGGCATCACCCTGGTGGGTTTCGGCGCTCTCGCCTCGGCCCTGGCCTACGCGCTGGTCGGCCAGAATGAGCTCAACGTCGCGTACTCGCACGGCATTGGCGTGTGGGTTGCGGTCCTGGGCGCCGCCCTTCTGTTGGGCGGCGGCCTTCTGGCCATGACCAAAGCCCCGTATACGCCTCGTCGGCCGCTTCCCGCCAACGTGTCGTGGGCTCGCATGCTTGGAGCCACCGCCGGCCTGCTGCTGGTGCTCGTTGGCGCCTTCTCCGGTTGGTCCTTTGACTCCCGCCAGGACGCGGTCATCACCCCGGAGATTCAGCAGGAGATTGATGACCTTCGAGCCGAAGCAGACGAGGATCCCACCAAGGCGCCAATCAACGCTTCGTTGATCCAGAACCTGGTCAACAGCGCTCGCAGTCAGGACGAAATCATCTTTGACGGCTTCCGCGGCGACGGCACCGGCTTCGGCTGGCTCTCGCTCGTCGTGTCCGCGCTGGCGGTGGCCGCATCGGCTGGAGCCGCTGGACTGCTCGGCGGTGGCGAGAGTCGCCGCTGGCAATTCTCCACCCTGGTCGCGGGCCTTGGTCTTGCCGTACTCACCATTTCTGTTGCGTGGATTGTGAGTATCGCTCGGGTCGCCGATCCCCGGTTCATTTCCGGCGCAGGGGCGTTCATCAGTGGGGTTGGTGGCTATGTCATCTACGCCTCGACCAAGGGCGTTCTGGCCGAATTCCGTCGGGCCCGGGTCTATCAGCAGCGTGGCCGGTCCACCTCAATTGATGGCACCACCGCCCCGACCATCGTCGACGACATCTCTGTCGAACAGGATCTTGCTCTCTCGGGAGCAGGTAGCTAACACAAACGGACATTTGGTGCTGCTGTGTGCGGTGGCCCTGAACCCGAACCGAGAACCAAAACCCATACATCCAACCAAGACTTTGTCCACCGCGCCGCCGATTCGGGGGTGCACTGCACTACGGTCAAATTTGAAGATAGATCCCTGGAGGGGAAAATGAGAAGAAGCAAGAGCCTCTGGCTCGTGCTGGCTGCGTTCGCAATGTTCGCTGCCGCATGTGGCTCAGACAGTGTTGTAGATACCGTTGCCGACGCCGCTGGCGATGCCGCCGATACCGCTGGTGATGCAGCTGGCGATGTCGCCGACGCCGCCGGTGATGCAGCTGGCGATGTCGCCGACGCCGCTGGCGATGCCGCCGACGCCGTAACCGGCGATGACGGCGATGCCATGGCTGCCATGCCGGGCGAAGGCGTGTCAGTAACCATGGCCCGTGCCGACTGGGCATCGGGCTACATCCAGGCTGAGCTGTACCGTCAGGTACTCCTTGAGCTTGGCTACGACGTAAGCAACCCTGCCGACCTTGAGCTCGGCCCCCAGCTCGCCTACCAGCAGATGGCCGAAGGCGAAATCGACTTCTGGACCAACAGCTGGTACCCGGGTCACACCACCTGGTGGGAGCAGGAGACCACCGACGGCGGTCTCTCCGGCGACAACCTCGTCAAGGTTGATGGCCTGTTCGCCGACTCCGGCGTTCAAGGCTGGCTCGTTACCAAGAGCTGGGTTGATGAGAACAACATCACCACCCTTGATGACATCAACGCCGACCCTGAATTGGCTGCTCAGCTGCCCGACACCGATGGTGACGGCGTAGGCGAAGTATTTACCTGCCAGGAAAGCTGGACCTGCGATGACATCCAGGCCAACCAGTTCGTGTTCGCCGGCTGGGACAACATCCAGCCGCTGAAGGCTGGCTATGACGCCATGTTCGCTCAGTTCGCTGACCTCGTGAAGGCCGGCGAGCCTGCGGTCATCTACACCTGGACCCCAGCGTCCTACGTGACCCAGACCATCCCGGGTGTTGACGTGTACTGGCTCAGCGTTGAAGCTGACTCGGTCCTCGACGACTCCAACCCACTCGGTCTTGAGGGTGGCGAAAACCACGCTCAGCCTGTGCCGTTCACCGGCTTCGGTGCCGATGTTTGCACTCAGGGCCCAGATGGCTGCAACCTTGGTTGGGAAGCTGCTGACATTCAGGTCACCGCCAACAAGGCGTTTGCTGAAGCCAACCCCGATCTGATCGCCATGTTCGAGCAGATGCGCCCATCGGTGGTCGACGTGTCGATCATGCAGGTTGACCAGACCAATGGCGACGGCTCACAGGCCGCGGTTGAAGACATTGTTGCCAAGTACATGGCCGACAACCGCGACCTTGTCGACAGCTGGAAGGCCATCGTGACGGGTTGATAGCCTTTGTCCTGCTGCCTCACGATCCGCGCTTCGGCGATGCTCGGTTGAGGGAGTAGCAATTCCGCAGAAGCCGGGGCTCAGGCCCCGGCTTCTTGCGTTTTGCGGCTGCGGCACCTTCGTGGCCCGTGCTTGCACGTCAGGCTGAATTAGGGTGAGACGATGGGATCCAATCGGTGTGTCACGTGTGGCCAGCCGACATCGGGATCCACTGGCGGCAATTCTCCTGAGTGGTTGGACCTCGGCAGTGAGGACGATCCGTGGGGCGCTGCATCGGACTCGTCCGCCGTTGCTTCGTCCCGCCAGCCTCGCCTTATTGCTGCCGCCGCGGTCACGATTCTGGCGCTGTTTGTTGCGGGGCGGATCGCCTCGGCCCTGGTGTTCGGCGAAGACACTGCAGAGGATCAGGCGACGCCGGTCGATGAAGTCATTGAGGAGGTCGTGGTTCCGGAGCCTGAAGCGGCACTGTCGGTTGCCGAGTTCTTCCGCACCAATGTGGACCAGGGTTCCACCCGGTATGCGGTCGCGTTTTCCCGGGGCGGTGAGGTGGAGGTGTTGAGTGCCGAAGGTCAGTCCTCGCCGGAACCAAGGACCGCCACCACCTTTGCTGAGGTCGCACGGTTTCCACTCTTCTCCGACGGCGAACAGACCTGGGGCATCAATCCCGAGGATCCCAACGAAGTCCTGGTGGCGTCAGCCAATTACCGGATAGTCAAAACCAATGTGTCCGGCGGCGTGGCCTACATGAAGCTGACCGCCGAAGATCAAACACGCGTCGGCGTGTTGATGTTTGGGGTGTGGAACAGCCCCGAGCTGCGACTCTCTGCCGCCGACCGTTTGATACCGGTGGACACCTTCGGTGTCATCGTGGTGCCCGAGACCGGGGGGAGTTTCCTCATGGCCAACACCGAGCTGGAGGAGCTGACGTCGGCCAACATTCTGGACGCAACGTCATCAAGTGCGGTGCTGCGACAATGCACCGACACGCTCGATTGCGTAACGATTGTGGCCAGCAACATCAACCCACAAACGGACTTCACCGCCCTGGAGTCGACTGAGGGGGTGTCGTTGGTGGAAGTGGATCTGGACCCGGCTGCTTCGATTGCGGTTTCACCCGATGGTCGGTGGATAGCCACATGGTCACAAAACGGCCTGCGGATTGTCGACACCACTGACGGGTCCACGGGCGAGCGACTGACCGTGGCGCCGCCGGAGCGAGTTGCCTGGGCGCCGGACAGCAGCTTCATCACCTGGACCTCCACCGGCCGCCTGCAGTTTACCCGCCCCGGCGAAACCGGGCAGGAGGGACCGGTGCTGACGCTCGCTATCCCCGACGCCACCTTCGCCCAGTCCCTGGTCGTGACCGCCCGCCAGTAACTACGACCGCAGAGCTGCGTGCCGAACGCTTCGGCCAAGCGGCAGCGAGGACGAACAATACAGAGCTGCGTGCCGAACGCTTCGGCCAAGCGGCAGCGAGGACGAACAATACAGATAGCCTTCACCGGGTTATGGAACGATTTGGGTTCGTCGGCCTCCCCAATGCCGGCAAGTCATCCTTGTACAACGCACTGGCCGGCGGCGGTGCGTTGGCTGCCCCGTATGCATTCGCCACGACCGATCCCAACACCGGCGTGGCCAAAGTTCTTGATCACCGATTGGACAAGCTGGCGGTGATGAGCGGGTCGCAATCGGTGATTCCCGCCAGCGTGCAGTTCACCGACATTGGTGGGCTGGTCGAAGGTGCCAGCCAGGGCGAAGGCCTTGGCAATCACTTCCTGGCCGGCATCCGGGAGGTGGACGCAATCGTGTTCGTGTTGCGGGCCTTTGCTGACGGCAACGTGCCTGGCCCGGACAAGCCACTCGAACACCTGGCGGTCGTTGAGACCGAACTGAGCCTGGCGGACCTGGACAGCGCCGAGAAGCAGCTGTCACGCAAGAGCCGCCAGATGAAAGGCGATCGATCGCTGGCCGCTGAAGTGGCGGCGTTGGAAAAAGCGGTGGCCATTCTGTCCGAAGGAACGCCGCTCTATCGGGCCGACCTTTCCGATGACGACCGCGATGCGCTCAAGCCCAACTTCCTGCTCACGAACAAGCCGGTGATGGCGGTGGTCAACGTCGGTGAGGACGAACTGGACCAGATCGAGGGTCACGCGGCCGACGTGTCCGGCGAGTTGGCGGGTGCGGAAGTTCTTGGGATGTGCGTCCAACTCGAAGCAGAAGCTGCGCTGTTGCCTTTGGACGAGCGCAACGAACTGCTGGAAGGTTTGGAGCTCGGCGAAGGGGCTCTGCCTCGCTTCGCCCGGGCCGCGTACAACCTGCTGGGGATGCGCACCTATCTGACCACGGGCGAGAAAGAGTCACGGGCGTGGACCTTCAAGGCCGGGTACACGGCGCCGCAGGCGGCCGGGGTGATTCACACCGACTTTGAGCGCGGTTTCATTCGGGCTGAGACCATCCAATGGGATGAGCTTCTCGAGTGTGGTTCGATGGCGGTGGCCCGCGACCTGGGCAAGCTCCGCAGCGAAGGCAAGGACTACCTGGTCCAGGACGGCGACGTCATCGAGTTCCTCTTCAACGTCTAGCGCGGTGCGGGTCGTTTGCCTTGGCTGCCGCTCAGCCGAAGCGTCCTACATCCCGTTCGACCAGCTGAACTCCTCGACCAGGCGATTGCTCTTCCAGCCGTCGGCGGTGCGCACCAGTTCGTGGTTGTACCAGCCGCCGAGTGTGAAGAAGGCGCCGGTCTCTCCCTCGGGCGCGGCGAATTGCATGGGGTTGAGGAACATCGCCCGCACTGTTGCTGTATCTCGGTCGATGGCGACTTGCTCATTGGTGATCATGTGTTGGCTGGCCGAGAACAACGCCATTGATTCGGTCAGGAAGGTCACGACCTCATCCAGGTTCCCTGCCGCTCCCCCAACTGCGGAGTAGTCGATGGTGGCGTCCGAGGTGAATATCTTGCGATACGCCTCCCAGTCCTTGTTGTCCACCGCGGCTGCGTATCGGGTCAGCAGGTCGGTGATGTTCTGGCGGTCCATGAGGTAACTGAGATCAGTCATGGAGCGACGGTAGCTCAGCGCCAAACGGTTATCCGCCGCTGAGCGCTTGTTCGATATGGGGCGACCCCCGCTAGGATTGTGCAAATGTCGAAGCGCACCTCCCGCAAGAAGGCCAACGTTCGTCGGAAGAAGGCCAATCATGGACGCAAGCCCAATATGGGCCGAAACTCCTGATCACTCCTTTCTCATCTATGACGGCGACTGTGGTTTCTGCACCACGTCGGCCAACTTCTTTGCTGAACAGATAGCCGGTCGCCCGCGTTCGGTCGCGCCCTGGCAGGCGCTGGATCTCGCCACGTTTGGCCTCCGCGAAGCACAAACCACCACCGCTGCGTATTGGGTGGATGCCAACGGCGCCGCTCACCGGGCCCACAAAGGCATCGCCAAAGCGCTGATAGCGTCGCCGATGCCCTGGCCGATTGCCGGTTGGATTCTTGCGTTACCGCCCATGTCCTGGCTGGCCTCGGTGCTCTACAAGGTGGTCGCCAGGAACCGGCACAAACTGCCGGGATCCACCGATGCGTGCAAGGTCGATCTCTGACCCGGAGACCGTGTCGTTGACCAGACCTGCATGACCCTGCCTGACACCGTTCGCCAATCGTGCCGGGACATCGTTGCCGACGCCCGACTGGTGCGTATCGACGATGACGCACTCGCCTCCTGGGCCGCGTCCTTCTCCCCGTCCAATGCCCGGACCACCGCGGCTGCTGATCGACTTCTTCTGCCCAATGAGTCGGCCGCCAATCCCGAACGCGCCATGGCCTTGTCGTTGGCGGCCACGGCGGTGAACTTCACCTCTGGATGGCACGACATCATGCCCAAGCGTCCGGGGCTGTCCGGGGCGGTGAGCACCATCACCCGCCTGGCGGACTACGAACGAGCGACTGGACCGCTGACCCCGGCCCGACTCTGCGCCATCACCTCCACCGACGCCTCGCAGATCTTCGAGACCCCGCAGGACGGCGGTGCCCTCGAAGACCTGCTTGATCTGCTGCGGGCCGCGCTGAATCAGCTGGGCGGGTTGGGGTCCGAACACCGCAGTTTCGAGAACCTGGTGGTGGGCTGCGCCGGCTCCGCCGCCACGTTGGCCGCTCGTTTGGCGCCTCTGCCCTCATTTGCCGATATCGGCTTCTACAAACGGGCCCAGATGGCGGCCGCCGCGCTCACCCGGGAGCTCGGTCCAGGCTACGGCCCAACCGCCTTCACCGACCTGGACGAGCTGACCATCTTTGCCGACAACCTGGTGCCGCATGTGCTGCGCCTTGACGGCGTTCTGCACTTTGACGCCCGGCTGGTGGAGCAAATCAACAATCGTGAGTTGCTGCCCGCGGGCGGCGAAGCGGAACGGGAAATTCGAGCGGCGGCGGTGGAGGCCAGCGAACGGATTGTTGCCTGTCTGGAGGGCCGCATCACCGCTGCGGACCTTGACCACGCGCTCTGGCTCAAAGGTGGCCAGTCACGCTACAAAGCGCACCCTCGTCATCGCTGCCGCAACCCCTTCTACTGACCGTCGCGGGTCTGGTCCGGCTGGACAGCGGGTACCACTACGCGCTGACGGCTGCTCGATCCTCAGCAATGGCGTCAAGCGACTCGTACTCTTCGCCGGTGTCTTCCAGATGCTCGAACTGGATCACGCCAATCTCGGTGAACCGATCACGCAACCAGCCGTCGCCCGCGTCCAACAGTCCAAGCTTGCGACAGTTGGGCACGATCTTGGAGAACAGGAGCTGGTTGAAGATCTGTCCTTCGAGCGGGTATTCCAATTGGATCCTGGTCATCTTCTTGGTATCCACCCCAAAGCTCTCCCAGACCTCCTGCTGGAGGAAGCGGTCTCGCATTCGGACTGCGGCGGCAAAGGCAAACTCCTGGCGCTCCTGAATCTCGGGCTGGCTGAGCTCTTTGTAGAATTCTTCCAAGCTCAAGACGCCGAAGGCCACGTGGCGGGCTTCATCAGCCATCACGTACCGCAGCAGTTTGCGCAGTAGTGGCTCCTGGGTGGTCTGGTACATCATCCCGAACGCGGCCAGTGCCAATCCTTCGACCATGATCTGCATGCCCAGGTAGGTCATGTCCCAGCGCGAGTCCGCAATGATGTCGTCGAGCAACATGCCGAGGTGCACGTTGATGGGGAAACGACCATCAAGCTTGGTGTCCAGGTACTTGGCGAAGACCTCCACGTGACGAGCCTCATCAACGACCTGGGTGGCGGCGTAGTACTTGGCATCAATCCACGGCACGGTCTCGACAATCTTGGCCGTGCAGATGAGCGCTCCCTGCTCGCCGTGGAGGAACTGACTCATACGCCACTTGATCGATGCGGCGTCGTACTCGCGCCACTCCTTGTCGCCCCAGTTCTTGACCGGGGAGCCGGGAGGGGCGGCGAGGTCGTATCGGTTGGGTCGAAGCAGCTCATCGTCGACGCCTTCAAACAACCCGTAGGGGTCAACCTCGATCGACCAGTCCAGGTCCGTCTCGCCGTTCCACTGGGATCTCTTGGCCTTCTCGTAAAGCTTCTCCAACCGCGGGCGAGCGCCCTTGGTGTAGTCCCAGGTGAATAGTGAGTCCGCGTTGTTGATCACCTCGTGCGCCACTTCGTCCATCCCTGCATTGGCCTGCGCCAACTTCTCAAGAACCTCGGGGTCATTCACATGCTCTCGTCCGAGCAGTTCAAAGGTGGAGCTCATATTTTCCTCAATCCTGTGGTTGTTGGTCTTCAGTCGATTCGTCGGTGGTGGCGACCGCGGCTTCTCTACTCTGAGTCGGCGGTTCAAGCGCGCCAATAAGGCGGGCCAGCAGCTGTTCCCAATGCGTGCGTCGCGGCAAATCCGCATCGATGCTCTGCAGAAGTTGCATCCCCAGGCCCACGGCCTGACAGAACGTCACGATTGCCTGGGTGTCCAAGGCAGGATCGAAAGTGCCGTCGCCCTTCTCCTCATCCACCAGCTTGGCCATGCGAGCCCGGTCATCGGCCATCCGGGGCCGAAGCCGCTCGGCGATCTCGGGTTCTCTTCGGGCCGCAACAAACGCCTCAAGCAACAGCATCGTCTTTCGGTCATCGTCCTGCTCCAGCAGGTTGCTGCCCAGCGCAGCCAATACGTCAGTGGCGGACAGGTTGGCGGCGGCCAGGTCGATCAGAAGGTCATCGGTGTACTGGTCCAGCGCTTCGTTCAGCAACGCCGACTTGCCGGAGAAGCGGTTGTACATGGCGCCGGTGGTGAGCCCCGCGCGTCCGGCAATCTGCTGTACCCGGGCGCCAGCGTAGCCATGCTCGGCAAAGGCTTCAGCCGCGGCGTTCAGCAGGCGTTCGTGGAGTTCGTCGCGGTCGCGCGTCACTGGCTCTGCACTCGGCGCACCGGCTGCATCCGAAGTCACATCGGGAATGATCTCATCGGAAGCCATATGGCAGCCTACCCGAATCCCAGCCGCCAATAACGCCGTTATCTGCGGGTATCGCCCACCGGCCGATCGCTTTGAGGAACGCTTTGAGTGGCTCACCGATTTCAACCTGATCCGATGACGTGGTGGCTCGGCCCGGGCACCGAGTGACCCAGTCACAAGGATGAGTGGTCAGTTGCAACCAACGGCCAAAGCTGGCTATCAGGAATTCTGAACAGCAAGTGATGAC
>ENA-ORXR01000386-ORXR01000386.1-marine-metagenome-genome-assembly--contig:-NODE-386-length-62152-cov-11.075489_pt1 | contig 62152 bp, 61 predicted proteins | sample MGYA00237866_ERZ511479 | MGnify/ENA metagenome assembly ERZ511479 | reverse complement strand
ACGTTGCCAGCGTCATCAATGAAGATGCTGTAGACGCGTTTTATCAGACAGCAATCGACGATCAACTCTTTCAAGGACAGTCATTTTTATCAGCAATACGTCAGATGATATTCAGCACATTGGCGGAGGCATGCTTGGAACACCTTATCCGGTGGAAGTGACTTACGGTCAAGGTAACTTTGTTGATGCCGAACAGGCAGGTGATTACAGTTGCGCCGGCTCTCGTCTAATCGCGCGCGGGGCGATAAATCGAAGCCCCGTCTATGATCTGAGCATTAAGTAACAACGGCTGAGGGGTAGAGCGGGGAATTTTAAATCACGACCGGTAATGGTGAGACGGTTGGTCCCGTGCGCGTTGACATCAGACCGGAGATGTATAGATAGATTAAGTTTTGCGATATCTCGCTCACAGTGACAACTTGATAGTTGACGGTAATTGTCTCTTAATAAATTGTCTGGTTCTTGTAGAACAGAACACTATTAAGCAGTCGGCTAGTTTTTTTCCGTTTGCTTTGTTTGATCGGCATTGTCGATACAGCACTGCTGCTTGTTCGTATTTCTAAAGAAGATGTGTTCCTAATGTTCAGCCGACTGTAGAGCTCGTTCTTTGGCCTGTTCCAGGTGCAGCCTCAGTGCACTTCGTGCTTCTCGAAGCTTGCGGCGAGCCAGGGCTTCAAACATGACCAGATGCTCGTCGAACGCAGGCCCTCGACTATGGAACAAGGGCGGAAGGTTGAGCCGTGCCAATAACATTGTAGTTTCTATCTTAGAATGTGCATCTGCTAGCGGAGCATTGTTTATCGAGGCGACTATGGCTCTGTGCAATTCGCGATCAAGACGAATTCTCGCATTAAACTCAATCAGTTCGTCTTCACGTGTTTTAGGTTTCGCAGAAACTGCGGCTTGCGTTGCCATAATAAATCGCTCGATCTCATCGGCGTCGCATGTTTTTACGTAGGTGCCAATCGCATGGAGTTCAATTAGCATGCGCGCATCATAGGCTTCTGCAATATCTTTTTGCCGAACTTCTCGAATTAGTATGCCGCGCTTGGGAAGTAGCTCGACAATTCGCTCAGCCTCTAGCCGTTTAAGGGCTTCGCGTACCGACGCTAATGAACTGTTCGTGGTGCGCGCTATATCCCGCTGACTGATTAGTCGTCCAGGGCGGAACTCCCGTCCGAGCAAAGCGGCCATAAAGCTTTGATAGGCAGTCTCTCGCAATGTGACCAGAGCAGCTGTTGATTCGGTTTGTACTGCCTGTTCGCTTGTTGCGACAACACAGTCGTTTCCCAGCCGTACTTCTGCATTCTTATCGTCTTTGCGTTTCTGCAATTTGGACATTTTACTAATCACTCCTGTGGCTCGCGAGAAAACGCCAGCAATATGGAGATGTTGACATACAATTGATCAGATGACATACTCAACTGAGCGCTCAGATGAGATGTCAATTGAAGGCAGCATGTCCAACAGGGTGAAAACAAGTTTTCAGGGGTATGCAAGAAACAGCGGCCGGCCCGGTGTACGCAATCACTTGCTGATTCTCAACGCTACAGGTTTGACTGAAGCTACAGCCCGTCGAGTACATTCGATGCTGCCCGGGGCTGTTTTGGCATCAACACCCTATGGAATGGGCCTTATCGGTGTTGATGCAGAGCGGCAAATGGATACGCTGTCGGGTTTTGCCTGTAATCCGAATGTAGGTGCGATTCTCATACTCAGTGCTGACCGCTTGCGTTCTGAGTCATTAGTGCATGCAGTCAGCCACACTGGTAAGGACATAGAGGCTATTTGCTATGCCGATGTTGGTCATGATGCGCTTCGAATGACTGACATTGCCATTCGACGGGCAGCAGAAATGATGGTCGAACTATCGAGACTAAGACGTACCCCACAACCCCTGTCTGAGCTGGTAGTTGGCATGGAGTGCGGACTGTCCGATCCGACCTCCGGCATTGCCGCTAATCCACTTATTGGACGCATTACAGATCAACTTGTTGGTGCCGGGGCAACGGTTATCATGGGTGAGACGCTGGAATGGCTGGGTGCCGAACAAGAACTTTCGAAACGAACAAAGTCGCCAGAAGTTGCCGCCGCCATAATCGCGGCAGTACTCCGTAGAGAGTCAATGGCAAGTGATGCAGGTATCAGCTTGACGGATGTGAATCCGAATCGCGCCAATATCGAATCCGGTCTATCCACGATTGAAGAAAAGGCCAGCGGGTCGGTAACTAAATCGGGTACATCACCCATTGAAGGATTGCTCTCTTACAGTCAGCCACCAAAAGACACCGGTCTCTATCTCATGGATGCGGCAGCTTATACACCAGAGTCTCTCAGTGGATTTGTAGCAGCGGGTGCTCAGTTGTTGCTGTTTTCAACGGGTATCGGCAATAGTTATGTCAGTGCCATAGCACCAACAATAAAACTGTCTGCCAACACTGACACAATACAATCGATACCTCAGCAGATCGATTTCGACTGCAGCTCTCTAATTGCCGGAACAAACACACCGGAAAGCGTGGCGGACGAATTAATGGATGATGTGGTGGAATTCGCTTCCGGAACATTGACGTGGGGTGAAGCCGTGGGTGAGGGTTGCGAAAGCGTGTCCAGATACGGAGAATCGCTGTGAGCACATCGACTGATGAGTCTGCCATGAGCGGGAAAAGAGCGTTGCTTCTGGCAGCTGGCGATCAAGTCGCTACCGTACTCGAATCAGTGTCGGCCAATGACAACGTCGACGTGCGCGATCAAGGCAATACTATCCGGCTTATTGCTACCGAATCCATTCAACGTTTCCACAAAATCGCATTGGTTGATCTGCTCGTTGGTGATTCAGTGGTGCGTGACGGGTATGTCATAGGTGTCGTTACGCGTGTTGTGCACGCAGGCGACTGGGTTCACATTCACAACCTTAAAAGTCAAAGAGCATGATTTCAACTTCAACACCACGCGTTTTGGCCAAAGGGCAGATTTTTCGTCAGAAACTCGCAGCCGGTAAACACCTGTCCGGTGTCTGGTCAACCCTGGGATTGCCGCAGGCGACGGCGCTGATGGCAAGGGCAGGGTTGGATTATGTGTTGATTGATCTTGAACACGGGCAAGGCGGTGTGGCCGGGCTTGCCGCTCAGGTTCAAGCGCTGCTGATCTATGACACGGCTGTCATGGTTCGGCTGCCCGATCATTCGGAGGGTGCTATCAAGCGCGTGATGGACGCTGGCGCAAATATCATCATGGCGCCGGCGGTCGATAGGCCAGAGCAAGCCGACGCGATTCTCACAGCGGCGTTGTTCGCGCCTGAAGGCAATCGCGGTGTGGCAGTGGGTGCTATTGGCGCATCCGATCTTGGCTATCTACCCGACGAATATTTCGCACAGTCCAATGAGGCGACGTCGTTCATTTTTCAGATCGAGTCCCCGGAGGCGATCGACAACCTGGACGAGCTGGTGGCGCATGCTCGGATTGACGGATTCTTTGTTGGCCCTAACGACCTGTCGGCCTCTCTCGGTCTGTTTCGTCAATACGATTCGCCGGTGTTCAAGCAAGCTATGGAAAGCATCGAACGTAGAGTGCTGGCAGGTGGTAAGGCACTTGGCTGCCTACCCTACGCTGGCAGTGACTCGGCAGCTCTGCATGCACGAGGTATTCAATTAGCACCAGGAGGTTCCGATCAAGGTTTCTTAAGAACGCAGGCCTTGGCTGTAGTTAAGGAGCTGGAAGCAAGCATTGGAAATAATTCATGAAACTACCTGAAGAATTTGGATTCACCGATCAGAGTGTCGATGCCGTTTGGCCCATCGTTGCAGAGTCCGCGGCCAACACCTTGTTCACCACATTTGACCCAGCTCGGCCAGACACACAGATCGCCCGCTATAACATTGCCAATCCAGCGCAAATTGATTCTGCATTAAAGCGCTCGGTCGAAAGTTTTAAGCAATGGTCATCCCTGACCTGCGCCGCTAGGGTTACGGCGCTGTCGGCTTGGTTGGACAGGATAGAGAAACACACCGAGTCTATTGCAATCTGCATGACCGCCGAACAAGGCAAACCGCTGGCTGAATCGCGGGGAGAAATCGGCAAGTGCTTGCGGGAGTCACGGCAAATGCTAGGCTTTGCAGGCTCTCATGGAGGTACCACTTTGCCGGGACGCACAGCCGGTTTTCGCAATATTGTCATGCGTCGGCCACTTGGTGTCGCGCTGGCAATTGCACCCTGGAATTTCCCAGTACTGACCCCTATGCGAAAGTTGGTACCAGCGCTCGTGTCCGGTAACTCGGTGGTTCTAAAGCCCAGTGAATTCAGTCCGGCAGCCGCTATCGCCCTGGCACATCTAAGTAACGGGATACTGCCAGAAGGTGTACTTTCGGTGGTGCAGGGTAATGGTGAAGTTGCCGCATCTCTAAATGCCGACGAGCGCATCAAAGCTGTCTCGTTCACGGGTTCAGTGGAAACAGGACGTGTCGTGGCGGCTAAGGCAGCCAGTGGGCTGAAGCGTGTTTCACTGGAACTTGGCGGTAAAAACGGCGCTATTTTGGATGCTGTTGAAAACCTTGATGCGGCTCTGGACGGCATCGTCGCCGCCGCTTTTCAATGCTCAGGTCAACGTTGCACATCGATCAGTCGAATCATCGTAAATCGCTCGGTGTTGCAGCCGGTTACCATAGGACTGCGGCAACGACTGGACTCTCTGGTGGCAGGGCATGGAAGTGAAGCCACAACGACCTTGGGTCCAATCACGACAGCTTCGCAACTGGAGAAGATTGAAGCTCTGGTCAACACAGCCATCGCATCTGACGCTGTGTGTCTGCAGGGTGGAAAAAGGCTTGTCGTTGACACCTGCCCTAGTGGTCAATTCTTTGAGCCTACATTGTTGCAGGTTGAGGATGCCACCAATGTTGCCGCACAGGATGAGATCTTCGGGCCAGTTCTCACCATACAGCCATACGACACAGATGACGAAGCAATGGCCTTGCTCAACAGCACGCGCTTTGGTCTGACGTCAAGCGTGTTTACCGATCGCGTCCGGTTTGCTGCGCGCGCCCTGGCAGAAACTCAGAGTGGCATGATTCATATCAATCACGGCACAGTGCCAGATGACAACATGCCGTTTGTCGGCATCGGTGATTCCGGTCTGGGTATTGGCTCAGTTGGCCCCAGCACACTTGATTTCTACACCTCTGAACACTCGGCCTATCTGGCAGATAACTGAGCAAAGGATTTACACGTGAAAATAGCTAACATCTCAATTCGCGCTTGCCGACATGCACCTGGCACGCAGTACAAACTTAAGGATGGCCAACCCCTTTCGTTCGACTTCCTAGCCTTGCGATTCGAATCCGATGAAGGGATTACTGTCGACACTTTCGGGTTTGCCGGGCGCAGCTCGATTGCGATGGGCGCGGTTGCCGAGGAGATAGTAAAGCCGTTTTTTCTAGGTAAAGATCCAGAGTATCGTGAGCGCAACTGGCACGAGTTCAGGAAACTGAATAGGGCGTGGAATTTTGTTCCTGGTTACTCCCTTGCGCCGTTCGATATCGCAACCTGGTTGATGGTGTCCACAGCCGCTGGCCTGCCGCTGTATAGATACCTGGGTGCTTACCGTGACAGCATGCCGATTTATGGAAGTTCACTGACACTTGACAGTGCGGAGGAGTATGCCGCTGAAGCTCTGTCATTAAAGAACCGCAATTGGGCCGGATACAAACTGCACCCACCGGCAGACCGTGAAATAAATTTTGCCGCCCATCGTGCCTGCCGTGAGGCGGTGGGTCCTGACTTCAGACTGATGAGCGATCCTGTGGGCTCTTTAAGCTTCCACGACAATCTGGCCTTCGGAAAAATGCTCGAAGATCTCGATTACTACTGGCTGGAAGAGGCACTTTATGACGAGAACATCGGTTCTATCCGTGAGCTGACGCGCACACTGGATATCCCTATTGTCGGTGGCGAGACGGCAGAGAATCATCCCGGTGGTGTTGCAGAAATGATTGCGACACGCGCGGTGGATATCGTTCGTGCAGACGCCTCCTGGTCTGGAGGTGTGACCGGGTTGATGAAGACTGCGCATCTGGCTGAGTCTTTTGCGATGAACTGCGAGGTCCACACTGCCATTTACCATCCACTTGAATTGGTCAATCTTCATTGTGCTGCTGCCATGAAGAACTGCGAAATGTTTGAGGTGCTGGTGCCAGAGCAACTCTTTGCAATTGGTATGAAGGATCCCATGGATATCCGCAACGGTGTTGCCCATTTGCCACAGGCTCCGGGCCTGGGCATTGAGCTGGACTGGGACTTTATCGATGCATGCACGATCAAGGAATATTCGTGAATAGCAGAGCAAGCAGCCAGGCGCCAAAGCCAAGATTGAGTGGGGCAACACGAACTCGCCTTGCGCGATTCTCGGTTTATCTGGCATTAACGTTGATCGCCCTGGCTGCAATTTTTCCAGTACTGTGGATGGTCTCGGTGTCCTTCAAGCCGACCACGGATACCTTCTCTTTACCACCGCAATTGATTCCCGAGAATTTCCGACTCGACGGCTATATCAGCGTTTTGCAGAACAAGTCGTTTCGTACTTTCATTGTCAATAGTTACCTGATTGGTATGGCAGTCACCGTGTTGTCACTGGTCATAGGGATATTGGCAGCGTTTGCGTTCTCCCGTTATCGCTTCTTTGGCGATCAGGCCGCAAAGCTCTTCGTTATTTCAACGCAGATGGTACCCACCATAACGTTGTTGATTCCGTTTTTTGGTGTGATCGTCTGGCTACGCTTGTATGACACGCATCTGGGATTGGTGATCACCTACCTGACCTTCGGTCTGCCTTATTCCATCATCATGATGAACGCCTACCTGAATACCATTCCTAAGGACTTCGATGAGGCAGCCATCATTGATGGTTGCTCGCCGCTTAGAGTCTTGTTCAGCGTTCTTTTACCCATGGCAACTCCGGGTATTATTTCCACGGCGGTCTATACGTTTCTGCTGTCGTGGAACGAATTTTTGTTCGCACTCGCGCTGACCCGAAGTGTGGAGATTCGTACTATGCCGGTCGGTATTTCGATGCTCGTGGGGGAGTTCGGATTAAAGTGGGACGAAATGATGGCCTTCTCCGTAATCGGCTCTCTTCCTGTTCTGCTGCTCTTCATGTTCGTTCAGCGTTACGTTGTCTCTGGGTTGTCTGCTGGAGGGGTAAAAGGCTAGCGCAAGGACAACTATTTCTAACTGTATTTCATACCACCACTAGAGGAAGTTTCCAATGAAAAGAAATATACCTGCTATAGCTGCAACGATGTTGCTGGCCTTTGCCAGTCACAGCAACGCTGCAACTAATATTGAATGGCTGCAATGGTTTGCAGCTGAACAAAATGCCGAATTCTATGAAACGCTTGTCGACGAGTTTGAAGCTCAGAATCCTGACATAACCGTCAAGCTGATCACCCAGCCCTTTGGCAAAGTGCGCGAAAGTATCGTAACTAATCGTGCTATTGGTGTTGGTTCGGATGTGCTAGGGCTGAACATGCCATGGACCTCAGAGTTTCTTGAACTAAAAATACTTGAACCACTGGACAAGTATTTGGAACAGGATGGCAACGGATTTGAACTGGAAAAACTGGTTCAAGCACCGGTTGGCAAAATCGATGGAAACACTTGGATGCTTCCACTTAATGCGTTTCCTTTTGCCATGCATGCCAACATGACTTTGTTGAAACAGGCAGGGTTCGACACGCCGCCAACAACTTGGGCTGAACTGAAAACCATGGCAGTGGCGATATCCGAACTCGGAGAAGGCATCTCAGGTATTGGCATGCCGTTTTCGTCGCAACCACCCTCAAATGGCCCAATACTGACGTTTCTGCCACTGCTGTATACAGCCGGTGGACGCATCATGGACGGCACTACACCCAATTTCGATAACCCGCAAGTCGTCGAGACACTGACATTCTTACAAGACTTGAACGTGTCGGGTGCTATCGCTCCTGGGGCTGCATCACGCACTGGTGGTGTCGATCTGGAAGAGTTTATCGCCGGCCGAACTGGTTTTTTGATATCACCTTCTGTTCACGCCGCTGCTATCGTTTCGCGAAACTCGGAACTCGAATACCAATTGGTCCGGGTCCCCACTCTCAATACCAAAGCCTATCGAGTACACGGTTGGGAACTGGGCATCGCTGCGGATTCAAAACATAAGGAAGAGGCCTGGAAATTCGTATCCTTTCTGATGTCCAAAGAGGTTAATGGACGCCTGTCCGTAGTCTCTAGTGCCTTACCCGGCAACCTGGAGGCGTTAAGTGATATCAATAACAGCGATCCGATCTTTGTTGCACAGCGAGAGATTCTGGAGAACGATGAATCGGTTGAAGAGCTGCGTCTGGCGCCTAAAGCAGTTGCCAGCTGGTCGCTGATGACAGAGGAGATTCAGTCAATGCTTGCCGGTGATCAAAGCCCGGAAGAGGCAGCAGGGCGTGTCCAGTTACGTTGGCTTAATCTAATTAAAAAATAGTTCTTAATGGCGCTCGAGGGTTTGTTAACAAACCCTCGAGTGGACCTATCTTTTTTACAGGGCCGTTTAATTTATGCATAACGTTTTTGCCAGAATATTTCGAAATGCAACGCCGTACTGGTTTCTGTTGCCAGGCCTGTTCATTCTTGGAACGCTGTTATCCGTGCCGCTATATAAGGTTGTTGAATATAGCCTGTATAACAATGTCATTATTGAGTCCGCACCGACCTTCGTCGGGTTGCAGAACTACACAGAATTGTTATCTGACAGCAGCTACTACAGCGCGCTGCTAAATACGGCTATCTTCACGGTAGGTTCGGTGATAGGGCATCTTGTTATCGGTATTTCATTGGCCTTGCTGGTCAATGCCGATATTCATCCGAAAGCACGCACGCTGTTCCGTTCGTTGTTGATATTGCCATGGATTTTTACCGCGGTGGTTGTAGCACTGATCTGGCAGCTGATGCTTAATCCATTTGGTGTGGTCAACTATGCTTTAAAAGCAATCGGTGTGGTCCAAAATCCATTGGACTGGCTTGGAGATCCTGGTCTGGCCATGTGGTCGCTGTTGCTGATCTCCACCTGGCGGGGCTATCCCTTTATCATGGTGAGCTTTCTCAGCGGCCTTCAAACTATCCCCGACGAGTTGTACGAGGCAGCTGATATCGATGGCGCTAATTTCTTTCACAAATTCTGGCATGTGACAGTACCGCAACTGAAGCCCGTGATCTATGGCGTCGCATTGCTTGACCTGATCTGGACGTTCCAACTCTTTCCGCTTGTTTGGTTGACGACAGGAGGAGGACCGGGACGCACCACCGAAGTGTTATCGACACTGACCTACCGCTTAGCGTTCGTGGATTTCCAATTTAGTAAAGCTTCGACGGTGGCAGTGACCATTTTACTCATCTCAGCCGTGTTCACTCTGTTGTATCTGTTCAATGAAACTCGCCGCGCTAACAACTGAGTCATAACCCATGTCAAATATCGCTGTTCGTAATCTAGTTAAAAGTTTTGGCTCCGTAGAAGTCCTGCATAGTATCAATATCGAAATGGAGCCTGGACAGTTCACAGTCCTAGTGGGCCCTTCTGGCTGTGGAAAATCCACGACCTTGAGAATGATTGCCGGGCTTGAATCCGTATCATCTGGCGAGATCATTATTGGCGATCGGGTGGTTAATGATCTGCGACCCAAGGATCGAGGTATTGCCATGGTCTTCCAGAACTACGCGCTCTATCCTGCCAAGACGGTGTATCAGAACATGGCGTTCTCGCTGAAGCTATCCAAGGTTCCGGTAGATGAGATAGATCGTCGCGTACGCGATGCTGCAGATATTCTGGAGCTGCATGAACTGCTAGATCGAAAGCCTGGTGCCTTATCCGGGGGGCAAAGGCAGCGTGTCGCAATGGGTCGAGCGATCGTGCGAGACCCCGAAGTGTTTCTGTTTGATGAGCCCTTGTCGAATCTTGATGCAAAGTTACGTGGCCTGATGCGCGCCGAAATTAAAATGCTGCATCAGAGGCTCAAAAACACGATTGTCTATGTGACTCATGATCAGGTAGAGGCCATGACACTGGCAGACCAGATCGTTGTTATGCGTGATGGCATCATCGAACAGCAGGGTACACCGGACGAGGTATTTCATGATCCCGATAATGAGTTTGTCGCCGGATTCATGGGTAGTCCACCTATGAATATAATCGATGCAAGCTTGCACTCAGAAGGGGGTGTGATTATCGGTGATTCACGATTGCCTTGCCCTGTGCCGAATCAGATAACGCCCGAGTCTTTATTGCGCTTTGGAATTCGGCCTGATGATATCTATCTAAGCGAGGCGCGGCCTGATTTGCAAGCTACCGCCAAGGTCGTTGTCACGTTAATTGAGCAGCTTGGTACCGAGAAACTGTTTCATTTCTCACTCGGCGGTCTTGCATTCATTGGTAAGGCAGACGGTCGCGCAGCTCTCACAGCAGGCCAGTCGGTTGAGGTCGCGTTCGATCTGCAGCAGGCTTATTATTTCGACCGCGCCACTGGCATGCGAATCAGATGATGTTGAAAGAGCTGGGGCTGGGTTTCGGATTACTGGGCACCACTAACACAGCGCCGATCAGTGACGAAGATGCGCTTGAGATTTTTAGGACTGCTGTCCATGAATTGGGTGTCAATCGTTTTGATACAGCGCCGCTATACGGTGGAGGCTTATCCGAGGAACGACTTGGGAAATTGCTGATTGGTACCCCTAGAGATGATTATATTTTATCCACCAAAGTGGGTCGCTATCGACCGTATGCGGCCTACGTCACCGACCCCAAGAACAATGCTGGCGATATACATGATTACTCCCATGACTCGACATTGCGATCTATAGAAAAAAGCCTACAACGGCTGAGAACTGACAGGCTGGACATTGTTTTCATTCACGATTGTGATGAGCATATTGAGGCTGCGACCAATGGCGCTTGGCCTGCGTTGAGCAAGCTACGTGATGAGGGAGTATTGGGGCGTATTGGCTGTGGTAGTAATGTGGCCGCAACTCATGAACAACTATTGGAGCGTGTGGATATGGACATCATGATGGTTGCAAACTGCTACAGCTTGCTTGAGGATACGGCTTCGGCCAAAGTATTCCCACGCTGTCAGGAATTGAGTGTCGAGGTTGAGCTGGCAGCGCCATTCAACTCGGGAATTCTTGCTACTGGCCCGGATGTGGAAACTGCCCGTTATAATTATGTTATTGCAGGCGATGAGGTGCGTGCAAGGGTGCGTGCTATCCAGCATCTCTGCATGTCTCACGGGGTTGCCTTGAAACAAGCAGCCCTGCAATATTGTTTACGCCACCCGGCTGTGAGTCGTCTTATTCTGGGTCTGGCCAAACCGGATGAACTACGCTCGAATATACAAGAGCTTAAGAATCCGATTCCAGATGCTCTGTGGGAAGAGCTTGCTCAGATGGGTGTTAGCGATCCACGGAGACACGAAGCCGGATGATTGATGCGCATGTACATATCTGGGATCTGTCGCGAGGTGAAACTCTCATCGCCTTGCGCCAGTTTCCTCAGTTGGCTGGTTGCGAATTTTTGCCTACTGATTTGGAAACCATGTTGGCGGCGACGGGAGCTGATTCGGCCGTTCTTGTACATGGCCCGGCAACAATTGAGCACACGCAATTTTGCCTATCACTGGCCAAGCAATATGATTGCATTTTGAGCGTCATTGGCTGGCTGAATGTTCGTGCTGAAGATCCGTGTGCCCAACTCAAGTTTTTGGCAACTGATGAACATTTCATAGGTATACGCCTGACACCGATGCTGGATGAAGAACCGGAAGCCTATTTGTCTTCCGAGGCTGTGACTCAGCTGGCACAGGCGTTAGGTGACAGCGGCCATGTATTAGAAGTGCTTGCACCAGTGTCATTGTTGCCTTTAGTACATAAATTAGCCCTTGCTGCGCCGCAGACAGATATCGTTATTGCGCATTTCGGTTTGCCGGATGTAACGGGGGATTTTAAGCTTTGGTGCAATGCCATGCGCGGTTTCTCGAGTTGCCCGCACGTACACGTCAAGGTGTCCGGGCTGTTACTGGAAGGTGGCTGTGAGGCTGACCGAGCCGTGATGATGCCGTACATGGACGTGTTGCTGCATGAATTCCAACCCGAGAGAATGCTTTACGCTAGCAACTGGCCAGTAATGACTGCCGTGACCCAACCTGAGATTTGGCTAAAGGATATGGAGATTCTATTAGGGCATTTGACGAGTCATCAGCGTCAGGCTGTTTTTCATGATAATGCCATATCACTTTATACCCCTTCGACAACAAAGCTCACAGGTCAGTAGCTACAATCGCAACGGGTTCATAACTGGCGAACTGACTGGAGAACTTAAAGCCAGTGACTTGCCTTGGACCTTGTTTAGAATGCTCGGACTTGTGTCACCGCTGATGCGCGATATCGTATCGATGCGATATCTCTGGAACCACGAAATTCGGATGGATGGCGGCTCGGTTTCAAATTTACTTGGCGGTGCTCCAACTCATACGCCACTGAACCAGGCTGTTTTGAACAGCGTGTCTGCATTGAGTGGAGCCAGGCAACAAACAGTGATTGGGCAGAGCGCATAGTATATTTAGAGTCCTTTCCATGTGCCGTTGAGCACCATAACAACCAGCTTTGGTAGGACACTGGGATTGATGTGGCGTAAAGTGCAATTCACGGTTTGTTTCAATTGATAAGTTGATCGACAGAGCGGTGATAATAGCAAGTTAATTGTGCGGCGTACCGCTTTACTACAGGGAATGAGCACTGCTAGAGACAAAAACCTTGCCTCTGGCAGGCACAGCCATTTTCAGTCGTCGAGAGCTCGATGGCTGCCGTCGCACAATGGCGCATTGCCGCTAGTGCGGCAGCCACAGAAAGGCACAGTTTTGCTGGTTTCAGCCACATATTTGACAGGGGTGAATTCTGACCCTTTATGCGAGCCGTCACAGAATGGTTGATTGTTGCTCATACCGCAAGCGCACCAGAAATAGCTTTCTCCGGCCTCAACCTCAACTTTGTAAGGTTCGTTTTGCGTTGCTTTACCCTGGCTCATAATTTATCTGCTCTCATACAAGTCGTTTTTCTTTATGGCTTCGAAGTTGTGAGGATGTTAGCAGCACTAACTGCCATTAGCTAGACCAATCGTTTTATTGGCTGGTCGTAGACGCAATAGTATACGCCCAGAGCAATGCGATAGAAACTGAACAACAACACGCCCAAAGCCGGCCATAAAGCCCCTGTGTAAAACCAGGCGGCACCAGCCAGAGCATACAATGCTGCACAGACCCAAAATGTGACGAGTTGCCAGCGCAGGTGTGAATAGTAGACAGTATTTTTACTTTGCTTGATCATCATATGATTGATAAACATGCCCATCACTGCAGTAAAGCCAAATAAAACATGCAAAGCCTGCAGCAACAACCCAAGTATGACCAATCGTCTTTCCGGATTGTTGTCGGTGTTATTCATTGCTTACCAACCACCACGACTTAACCAGCGATCAACTTGTTCAAGTCGATCATTGCCCCAAAATAGTTCTTCGTCTACAACGGTTGTTGGTGAACCAAAAATGCCGCGTTCGATGGCTTGTTCAACAGCGCTCTTTAAAGCGTCTTTAATGGACTGGTCGGCCAGGCCAGCTGCCATTGCTTCGGTGTTAATCTGAACAGACTTGGCAACCGCAAGTACAACCTCAACATCACTGATGTTTTGATTGTCAACATAAAACGCATGAAAAATGCCATGTACAAATTTGGTGAGCCTGGCGTGGTCGTGTTGAGGGTCATCTGATGCTTTCAACCAACAGCAAGCTCGGCTGGCAGCAACAGCACCAACCGGAAATGGGTCTGGCATTTGAAAGGGGGTGTTGTTTTCTCGCGCTGCGCGCGCAAAATCATGCAATGCATAGGCACCACGCAGTGGATAAGTTGTTAGTGGTGCTTGCCCTGAAACCTTAAAGATTGCGCCCAGTAAGATGGGCTGCCAATTTACCGTGCGCCCATGTTTTTCAGCAATGGCCTCAATGCGCGTGCTGGCCAGATAGCCATACGGAGACGAAAAGTCAAAATAGAAATCTATTGGGCTGCTCATGTTTTTTTCCAGTTCAAGTTTTACTCCAAATTAAAGCGTGCTTCAAATCAAACTTTACTCAAAATCACGCATAACTTGAGATCAAGCTTATACCCGTTCAATCGCTACTGCTGTAGCTTCACCACCGCCAATGCAAAGTGCTGCCACACCCGTTTTTTTGTCGTGGCGTTCCAGCGCATTCATCAAAGTCACCAAGATGCGCGCACCGGATGCGCCCACTGGATGTCCCATGGCGCAAGCACCACCATACACATTGACTTTATCGTGAGGTAAACCTAATTCGTGCATCGCAGCCATGGTAACCACAGCGAAGGCTTCGTTAATTTCATAGAGGTCGACATCGTCGGTTTTTATGTCAAGCTTTTTGAGCAAGCTGTCGATTGCGTGAACGGGAGCAGTGGTAAACCATTCAGGCGCATGCGCAAAACTTGCGTGGCCCAGAATTTTTGCCAGTGGAGTCAAACCGCGTCGCTGTGCCTCGGACTGCTTCATTAGAACAAGTGATGCGGCACCGTCAGAAATAGAGCTCGAGTTAGCGGCTGTGACCGTACCGTCTTTTGCAAACGCCGGGCGCAGCTTAGGTATTTTTGCTATATCAGCTTTTGGGGGTTGTTCATCATGTTCAACCACTGTTTCGCTTCGTCGGGTTGTGACAGTTACTGGTGTAATTTCGGTTTCGAACACACCTTCGTTAATGGCTTTATTCGCACGCGCCAAAGATGTGATGGCAAACTCATCTTGTGCTTCGCGGGTAAATTGATAATGCGTGGCCGTTTGTTCTGCAAAGCTTCCCATCAATCGACCTGGTTCATACGCATCTTCGAGTCCATCCAAAAACATGTGATCTTTTACCTCACCATGGCCCATACGCAATCCCTCACGCACTTTGGGTAGCACATAAGGTGTATTAGTCATACTTTCTAACCCACCGGCAACCATCGTGCTGGCACTACCAGCTTGTATAAGGTCATTGGCAAACATCACCGCTTTCATACCCGAGCCGCACATCTTGTTAACGGTGGTGCAACCGACTGATTTGGGAATGCCGGCACCGATAGACGCTTGCCTTGCAGGTGCTTGTCCCAGGCCAGCTGGTAGCACGCAACCCATGATGACTTCCTCAATGTCCTCACCTTGCACGTTGGCACGTTCAAGAGCAGCCTTGATACTGGCACTGCCAAGCTCAGGTGCACTCATACCCGAAAGTTCGCCCTGGAAGCTGCCCATAGGGGTTCTGGCTGCGCCAACAACAACAACGGGATCATCTGAAAGATTTCGATACATTTGTTTGCTCGGAAATTGCTTAGTAAACTAGGGTAAGTTGACCATAGTATAAAGGTCAAGTGATAATGATAACTCCTGCTCTGAGGTGATTATGTCCGCATCCGTTGAATCGATTTCCACTGACGCAACCGAACCGCGATTGAGGTTTGTTACTGCTGCAAGCTTGTTCGACGGTCACGATGCTTCTATCAATATTATGCGCCGGATTCTGCAGTCTGGTGGCGTTGAAGTTATTCATTTAGGTCACAACCGCTCAGTTGCTGAAATTGTTAACGCCGCGATTCAAGAAGATGTGCACGCTATTGCCATTAGCTCTTATCAGGGTGGGCACGTTGAATATTTCAAATACATGATTGATTGTTTGCGCGAACGAGGAGCGCAAAACATCCTGGTATTTGGTGGTGGTGGTGGTGTCATTGTGCCAAATGAAATTACCGAATTGCACGACTACGGTGTTGCCAAAATCTACTCCCCGCAAGATGGTCAGTCCATGGGCTTGCAGGGCATGATTCAGCACATGATCGATACCGCAGCACAAGCCCACCTCAAGAATAAAAAATCGGATGTTTTACAACTGCTTCAACCAACGGTCAAACCGTTTGATGTAAATCAACATGGCGTGTTAGCAAAACTGTTATCGCGTATCGAAAACGATCAGCTTGGCAATACTGAATTAGACAGGTTAACAAATGCAGCACTCGACAATACACCTCGAGCCCCTGTGCTTGGTATCACAGGTACCGGTGGTGCTGGTAAATCAAGTGTCACTGATGAGCTAATAAGGCGCCTGCGTCTGGATCATGGCGATACGGTATCAGTTGCATTACTGGCCATTGACCCGTCTCGGCGTAAAAGCGGTGGGGCATTGCTGGGTGATCGTATTCGCATGAATGCAATAGAGCACGACAACTTGTTTATGCGCTCAATAGCCACAAGAGATGCGCGGGGCGAAGTACCTGAAGCCTTACCGCATATGATCAATGCTTGCCGATTAGCCGGTGTGGATTTAATCATTGTGGAAACACCAGGCATTGGTCAAGGCGATGCTGGCATAGTGCCAGTTTGTGACGTGTCTCTGTATGTTATGACTCCAGAGTTTGGTGCTGCCAGTCAGTTAGAAAAAATCGACATGCTCGATTTTGCTGATGTTATTGCCATTAACAAGTTTGAACGCAAAGGCGGTGACGATGCTCTGCGTGACGTTCGTAAGCAAGTACAACGAAATCGTGAAGCGTTCGCGTCGCCTGTTGAGTCCATGCCTGTTTACGGCACTATTGCCGCTTTATTCAATGATGATGGTGTGACCGCACTTTATCAATCGGTGATGGAAGCACTCGTAAATGCCGGATTGTCGGTAGACAAAGGCGTGTTACCGCGTGTGGATGTAACGGCGAGTACCAGCAGCACAAGCATCATACCCTCCAAACGCCAACGGTATTTATCTGATATTGCCGATGCGGTGCGCGACTACCATAAACAGGTTTCTGAACAAGCGCGTATTGCCAGGGAAGTGCAGCAGCTTGAGTCGGCATCGAAGATGCTGTTGTCCGAAAGCGTTGCATCGGATCAAAATGAGTCGGACAATAAAGCCTTAAACCAATTGATTGCTCAGCGGCAGAAGCGTATGAGCGATGAAGCCACCGAGCTACTGCACAACTGGCCAAAACTTGTAGAGGCCTACACGGGCGACGAGCAAATTACACAGCGTGGTGACAAGACGCTAAGCACACCGTTAAAAGTAGAATCGCTCAGTGGCACAAAGGTATCCAGAGTCGCCTTGCCGCGTTATTCAGATCACGGTGATTTACTCGCATGGTTGATGCGGGAAAATCTGCCTGGTTACTTCCCTTATACGGCAGGTGTGTTTCCGTTCAAGCGCCAGGGCGAAGATCCCACTCGCATGTTTGCTGGCGAAGGCGATCCATTGCGCACCAACAAGCGCTTTAAAGTGTTGTCGGAACACGCCAGTGCAAAGCGGTTGTCTACGGCATTTGATTCAGTCACCTTGTACGGCAACGATCCAGCTATTCGTCCAGACATATACGGCAAGGTAGGCAACTCTGGCGTGTCCATTGCCACAGTCGACGATATGGAAGTGTTGTATGACGGTTTTGATTTATGCGACCCAAGTACGTCTGTCTCCATGACTATAAACGGGCCAGCGCCAACCATTCTGGCGTTCTTTTTTATTACCGCCTATAGACAGCAACTCAAAAAATTCAAGTCAACTAACAATCGTGAACCCTCTGTTGATGAAAAAAGCGATATACGAAAAAATACGTTTCAGCAGGTTAGAGGCACGGTACAGGCTGACATTCTAAAAGAGGATCAAGGACAGAACACTTGCATATTCTCTACTGAATACAGTTTGAAAATGATGGCCGATATTCAGGAATGGTTTATTGAGAACGATGTAAAGAACTTTTATTCAGTGTCCATTTCCGGGTATCACATTGCAGAAGCTGGCGCTAATCCAATCACCCAGTTAGCACTCACGCTCGCTAACGGGTTTACCTATGTTGAGAGTTATTTAGCTCGCGGGATGTCGATTGATGACTTTGCGCCAAACTTGTCCTTCTTCTTTAGTAACGGGATGGACCCTGAGTACACTGTACTAGGACGAGTGGCGCGTCGTATCTGGGCTGTGGCAATGCGCGAACGCTTTGGTGCTAATGATCGCAGTCAGCGTTTGAAATACCATATCCAGACATCTGGCCGTTCTTTGCATGCACAGGAGATGGCTTTCAATGATATTCGCACCACGTTGCAAGCGTTAATTGCGGTTTACGATAACTGCAACTCCTTGCACACAAATGCGTACGACGAAGCCGTAACCACGCCAACGGACGAGTCCGTACGTCGTGCGATCGCCATTCAGTTAATCATCAATCGTGAATGGGGATTGGCTAAAAATGAAAACCAGGGGCAGGGCAGCTTTATCATGGACGAACTAACCGACTTGGTAGAAGAGGCGGTGTTGGACGAATTTGACCGTATCTCCGATCGGGGTGGTGTATTGGGTGCAATGGAAACGGGATACCAGCGAGGTAAAATTCAGGATGAATCCATGCTGTACGAACATCGCAAACATGATGGCTCTTTGCCGATTGTTGGCGTTAATATGTTTGTTAATCCTGATGAAGAGGTGCCACATGAAATACAGCTGGCTCGTTCAAGCGATAATGAAAAGCAAAGTCAGATAAAGAAACTGGGCGAATTTCACGATCGACACGCCGAACAGTCGTCTCAGGCACTGCTGCACGTACAGCAAACTGCCATTAGCAACGGGAATGTTTTTGGCGCGCTGATGAGTGCCGCTGAAGTTTGCTCATTAGGTCAGTTGACCGATGCCATGTTTGCCGTCGGAGGGCAGTATCGGCGCAACTTGTGAGTGTAACCGTGACGCTATATCGTGTTAGAACCGCACCGAAGCTGAGCTCGTGCTTGTCCGGATTGCTCTGAATCATCCAAAAACCTGCGCAAAAACTGTCCGTTTAAGCGTGAGGCAGGCTTATTGTAATCGACAAAAAACACCAAGCCATTGTTATTTAAGAAAATATTGCTATTTTCATTGTGCGACAGCTTCGGTTTTACATTTTTGCTGATGCTCTATACTCAATGGCTCATTACATATCTTTGCTTTATGACGTGATAGTTGACTGCCTCAGCAAGAGAACCAAACCGTATCCAGGGGGTGCGCAGTATGCGTATGCTGAGTAAGACGGATTTGCTTGGTCAGCAGTCAGACCGCGTTGCCTTAAAAGATGATCATCTCATCTACCGTGCCTGTTCAATGGCCTATGCACAAAGTCTTGGCTTTGATTCGCCTGAAGAGGTCATCGGAAAAACCGATTTTGACTTGTTGTCTAACGATGTTGCTCGTGAGCAGCTGGCACTCGATAGCCAAGCCATGTACTCCGCCCAGGCCGACATTAGTGCAATAGAGATTGGGAAAACCCGAACGCAGGCAATGATTGTGCGTACCCCGGTCTTTAGTTCTGATGGCAAAGTGTCTGGAATCGATTTGCGCCTGCTTGGTGGACCCAGTGTGACACCACCCAAGTCAGCGGTCACGATCGATTTCCAAACGTTGGTAAACGACGGTATTCAGGGCAGCCTGATTTTCAGTAAAAACGATATTTTATTTGCTAATGACAATGCTGCAGGTTTGCTGGGATTTTCTAATGCGCAAGCTTTAGCAGATCACGGCGTATTGGCTGATCTTTTTGCAGACACCGAGATAGCCAGACTAACCTCGGCGTCGATCGATGATTTTGAATATCCATCATCGGCACAAACACAGCGGCTCACCGTCACTGCACTAACACGTGAGGGTGAGCCCCTGCGTCTTATTGCACGAGCGACTCCGGTGCAATGGGGTACCACTCGGGCGACCCTGTTGTCTTTCATTGATGTGAGTGTGCAAAGTTCCTCAGTAAGTCCAGCACCTGATGCTGCGCTGAGCGTTACGTCTGGTCAAAACCTGAGCCCGATGAATGTTCCTCGTGAGGTGCAAGAGCTTCGTGCTAGTGAGCAGCGCTATCGCCATTTTGCCAAAGCGTCTGCGGACTTCTTTTGGGAGTTGGACTCAAAATTTATGTTTCGGTTTGTGACCGATGATCTTGAAGGCGTGCTTGGTATACCACGAGAACACTTAATTGGCCGTACCCATCAGCAGTTGCTTGAACATCCTGCAAACGTCAACGAGCTTGATCAGTGGAAACAACATCTGGCGCAGTTAAAAGATCAACAACCATTTCGTGACTTTGAATTTCGATGGGTGGTTAATGGCGAAACCAAAGTCATACGCTATAGCGGCATCCCGGTTTTTAACCGGAACCGAGAGTTTCTTGGCTATCGAGGCACCGGTTGTGATGTGACAGCTGCCGTAAAGCAGGCCGAAGCCGTGGCCTACCATGCCAATCACGACGCCCTCACTGGCTTGGTCAATCGTCGAAAATTTGAGTCGTTGGTTAGCGCGGCGTTGGAGTCAGCCAGAACTGATCGAAAATCCCATGCCATGTGTTTTATGGATTTGGACAGTTTCAAAATTGTTAATGACACCTGCGGCCATGAAGCGGGCGATGAGCTGCTGCGGCAGTTAGCGCAATTGTTTGACAGCTTGGTTAGAAAGAGCGATGTCCTGGCCAGATTAGGTGGTGATGAATTTGGTGTGTTCTTGTATAAGTGCAGTGTTGCCGAGGCGTTGAAACTGGCAAATCAGATACGAGCCGAAGTAGAAAACTTTCAATTCCTCTGGCGTGAAAACCGATTTACGGTTGGCGTAAGCGTTGGGTTAGTGGTTGTGGATGATCGATGGGAGAGTATAAAGTCTTTGTTCAGTGCCGCAGACTCAGCCTGCTACATTGCCAAGAACGAAGGGCGCAATCGCGTGGTGGTTTACCGAGAAGGTGACGGGCATGCCAGTAATCGTAATGTTGCAACTCATTGGGTAGAGGAAATTAATTCAGCCCTGGAGAACAACCGCCTGCAGTTGGCTTGTCAAAAAATTCAGCCTCTTCATGATCAACCTGATGGCCTGCGGTTTGAAATGCTATTGCGATTAAAAGGCGTGGATGGTCAGATGATCAATCCGCAATCATTCTTTCCATCGGCCGAACGCTACGGCCTGGCAACGGCACTGGACGAGCGGGCACTTGAGCTTACGCTGGCCTGGCTAGGCGCTAACCCCAGCTTATTGAGTGGTTTGCGTCACTGCTCGCTCAATCTATCAGGTGCAACGTTTGCTAATATCGAGAACGCGCAGTTGTTCGTGGACAAGATTAAAAAAAGTGGAATTCCACCTGAAAAAATATGTTTTGAATTAACAGAAACAGCGACTATTGCTAATTTGTCCAGCGCATCTGAATTTATGAATGTCCTGAGCGAAATTGGATGCCGCTTCAGCATTGATGATTTTGGCTCAGGTTTATCCTCGTTTGCATACTTACGTAAATTGCCAATTGATTTTCTCAAGATAGATGGACTGTTGGTCAAGAATATATTGGACGACCCCACCGATTTCACCCTGGTTAAGTCCATAAATGAAATGAGTAAATCGATGGGCAAGCGAACTGTTGCCGAGTTTATCGAATCGCCTCGACTGCTGAATGCGGTTCGTGATATCGGTATTGATTTTGCTCAGGGATTTCATATTGGTGAGCCAGAGCTTATCGATAACCAACTTGCGACCAATGTTACCTAGCGTCGCAGAATAAATTCTCAAGTGAAAATTCTCTATATTGCTGTTCACCATCATATTGGATGGGGAGCGGAGCACTGGATGGCCAATGCGTTTGAGCGGGCCGGTCATACGGTAGGTCGGTTTGATTACCGTGCGCGTCGTAAGAAATTTAAACCCTGGTGGTTGATGCGGCACGAGTTATTTGGTTTAACTGACGCTTTTGAGCCAGACATAGTATTGATTCAGCGCGGTGAGAAAATGCCCGCCGCACTAACCAATATTTTTAAAGTGCCTGTTGTCTTCTGGAGTACAGAGCCGCTGAGCCGACGACGAGATGTGGACAAGCTACTGAGTAAACAGGCCTCGCTATCGTGGGTGTATGTACACACCTACACCTGCATGTCAGTAGTGGAAAAAGAATTTCCCGAATTAATTCCCCGATGTTCGGTTATGCATAATGCCGGTGCAATTGAAAATGATCCTGGTGACACACAACGTTCGCGTTTCGCTATATTTAATCGCAATGTATCTGAACGGCGTGCTCAATGGTTAAGTGAGGTAGAGGACTTAGTAGATGTTGTCGGCGGTAACTACGGAGAGCCATACTTTGCCGATTTGCGAGACAGCAAAATCTCAGTCAATATTCACTTTGCTCAGGAGAGCGTTGATGATTTTGAAACAGGTATCTTTGAGGCGCTAGCCAGTGGTTGTGTCGTGGTTACCGAAAAGCTCAATCCTCGTACGGTTGCAGATATGGGCATGCAAGATGCATTAGTACAGGTTGACTCACCGCAACAGTTACGTGAAGAGTTGCTTGCCCTGCAAAACGACGAGGCGCGCATGCAAAAGCTTCAGTATCACGGCAGAGAAGCCATGGTCGCTAATCATTGGGATTCTCGTGCCGCCCAAATGTTAGAAAAGTTTTCTACGCTTCTGGATTTGACTCCGGCATAGCTGAGCTCGTAGTTTGACTCGTGAAAATAGCCAGGGCAATATCAGCGACTGATTTGTTGTTTGCATGGATGTCGGTGCATTCGAATGTTCGAGTACCTTCATTTTGGTTGTAGGCCCTCACAATATCCGACAATTTATTTTTCCAGTCACTGGTGTCCCGTTAACTCGGGGGTAAGTATGGCCTGACTCCCCGAGTTGTTACAATGTAATTGCTTAATAAAACGTTGTAGCAAGGAAAATCAGGCCATGGCACATTGTAATACGATTCTCTCGCAAATACTAAAACTGGTTCCGAGACATGAGTTCGAGGTACTAGCAAATAAGCACCACAGCGGCCGAATGTTCCGAAGCGCTTCTCGCTGGTCTCAGTTTGTGATCATGGCTTTCGGGCAGCTCTCTGGACGGCGCAGTTTGCGTGATCTGGTTGATAACATCTCGGCTCAGGAGCAGCGTTTATATCATCTTGGGTCGGCGAAAATCTCACGCTCCAACCTATCCCGAATCAACGAAAACAAACCGCACGAACTCTATAAGTCCTTATTCGCCGTGTTGCTCAAGCGCTGTCAAACTGTTACCCCAGGTCATGGCTTTCGGTTTAACAATGAATTGTATTCGATGGACGCTTCTACGATTGATCTGTGTCTTTCGGTATTTCCTTGGGCCTCATTTCGTAAAGCTAAAGGCGGGATCAAACTTCACGTCGCAATGAATCACAAGGGGAATCTGCCAGAGTTCGTCACCGTAACTGAAGCACGAACCCATGAGGTCAATGAAGGGCGACGCGTGGATTTTCCAAAGGGTAGTATTGTCGCTGTGGACCGTGGGTACACAGATTACGAATGGTATAAAACCCTATCAGATAAGGGTATTTACTTCGTTGCGCGACTTAAGTCCAACGCTACAACTCGCGTTATAGAGCGTCGAGAAGTTGATCGCAGTAAAGGCCTGTCTAGCGATCATACGATTGAATTTACCGGTGTGACGACATCGAAGCGCTGCCCGATTCCGTTGCGTCGCATTCGTTATCGTGATCCTAGTACGGGCAAGCGCTACGAGTTTCTAACCAATAATTTCTCACTAGCAGCCAGCACGATCGCTGCAATCTATAAGTCACGTTGGCAGATCGAATTGTTTTTTAAATGGATAAAGCAGAACCTGAAAATCAAGTCGTTCATGGGCACCAGCAAGAACGCTGTCATGACACAGATCTGGATTGCGCTTTGTGTTTACCTGCTAATCGCGTATCTGAAATTTGTGTCAAAATCAAAGAAATCGATGCAGCAGATACTGAACCTTTTGCAGATGAACCTGTTTGAAAAATGGTGTATTAACGATTTGCTACATGGCAGATCGACCGAAAAAATACCTGTTAATCCTGACCAGCTATCTTTTGCCGATAAGTTAACGGGACACTAGTGTTTTCCAGTATTCATTGGGCTCTCGTTCAACCACTCTTTTAATTGAAATATTTTCAGCAACAATCAGCTTAAAAACCCGAGTATTTTCTCTACCAAAAACCGTATAAACATTGTTTAAATCCTTATCATCATCAATAGTCATCGGAATGATGATTTTTTCGACATTCATTTTTACATATAGTGGGTGGAGTGCTGCCAAGGCATCCAGTTTCAATTCTGACAGGGCATCTTCCGGGAATATTCTGGCGATCTCATCGGGGTCAATAACGATATGATGAATTTTCTGTTCTCTTAATATTTCTGCAAGACAATTTGCTGCGGATGTTTTTCCCGAGCCTGGGCTTCCGGTAATTAATATTGTTTCCATTGACACGTTTATCAAAATAGTTACCGGAAAGTGCATTAGTTCGAGGGTAATTGTACCAGCTGCCTTACTAATGTCCCTGGGCAAGTAAAATTACCTTTTGTCATAGCCGAATACGTGGATACTCAGCACTGCAGATTTGATAAATCATCGAGGAGTGCGTGTGATGTCCGAACGAAACTATAACAATCAGAACCGAAACAATAAGCGAAGCGAATTAGTGTTTGAGCGATTATGTCGCGAAGAAAGAACCCGAAGGCTAGCCCATAACGATGTTCTATTTTTTGGCCTGTCTGTTCTGCTTGCTTTTTATGCTACGCAAAATCTGCTCACTATTCAGTAATAATCTTTTTAAAAAAGGGGAGTATTGAGCGTGAAAATAACGGGTTCGGCTTTGATGTCGTGGCTGCAGTTTGGTTCTGAACAGGGTGCCTCGTTTGACTGCAATGAATCGGATTCGTACCTGCATAAATTTGTGGGCTCAGCGCCAGCGTTCATTGCCGGTATGGACTGCTGGCACTCGGTGAGATTACAGCCCGAGTTACTAGGTGCAGGTGGGTTCTTTGATATAGGGAGTGTTGAACTTACGACAACACGGTGTGGCAGTAAACATAAGTTAAAGCGTAATTAATATGTGTTGGGTTAATAATACTGTTTAAGCACTGATAACGCTGTGCTTAACGGTAATTTGAATAAGCCAGAATTACTTGTGACGGCACAGGTAATTACCATTCCATGACTAAAGGAATGTCAGGCAAATAATTTCTGGATTCACCTTTGCTGCCATGGTTAAAAATCAGTTTTAATTTGTGATCCTCGTTAAAACGCAGAGAGACCAAATCACATTCGCCAAACGTTGTCAGCTCTGTGCTGGCGCCTATGGCAGGAATGGACAATTGAAGCTCAGTGAGATTCCAGGAAGAGTTGTTAGACTCTGGCGATTTATCTGGTTTCGGTAGCGCAGGAGGCATACAAATGCAGAGCGGCTCGTTAAAGTTGTCTGAGTTTTCTCCAACGTAAAAATGCATACCCTGTGGAAAATAATCTGGCTGGTATTGCCACGCGGGAAATGCAGGCTTGGTACCATCATCTGTACGTGTTACTAATCCAAATGGCGAACCATCAATATCGATTGCTCGTTCAACAATTCTTAATTTACTACCCACACCGTTCATTGCTTCGGCAATATTATGGACATACAAAAATTCAATAGTCGTATTGGCCATAAAATAGCGACGGTTGCTTGTTCCCTGACCGGGGTGATCGTTTGAGGTGCCTTCGATCAATCCAATCTCAAGTAAGGCATCGGCTTCGGGAGCTTCAGGGCTGGCTAGTATGATTATATGGTCAAGGTACATCATGTGGACAGTCTTTTTGAGCGACAACTATATGCGCTTGAGGCCTGCTGAGTCGAGTAAACTTATAAGTAGTTCTTTAGTATCGCTAGTATGTTTACGATGAACTTCAATTGCAGTTTGTGCATCACCTATTTCAATGGCCTTAAAGACTTTGCGATGCATATCGTTAGCTTTGGTTGGCAGAGGCCGCATACTGAGTGTGATACTGCGAGCGCGATGTATTTGATCATTTGCGCAGGAAGCAAACTGCTGAACTCGGCTATTGTTTCCCAAACGGATTAGTTCGTTGTGAAAGGCTTCATCAGCGATTGCCCAGGCTGTTCTGTCTTTTTGCTCTAATGCGCTATCCATATCATCGATAGCTTTTTGCATGATGACTAAATCTTCGTTGGCATAGTTTGCCAATGCGGCTCTTTTTGCCGCCATGCATTCCAACTCTTCGATGACCTCAAAGATTTCAGCAATGTCAGATGTGCTGATGCCACAAACTTTAATTCCCTTGCGCGGCTTTATTTCAAGCAGGCCTGTGGCCTGGAGCATTACGGTTGCTTCGCGGACAGGAGTTCGCGAAATGCCCAAGCGCTCCGCTAATTCGGTTTCCAGATGGTTTGAGTCTGCGACAAGTTCGCCGTTGAAAATGAGTTCTCTTATTTTTTCCGCAGCAGCCAGCGTAGCAGATTGCTGCCTGGATTTTTTTGTCTTCGACTGGGCCGATGTTGAACTTGTCGACTCAGTAGCGTTAGACGTGGTTTTTTTGCTCTTTTTAGTCATGCTCTTCTTAGTCATGCCTTTATTAAGCTATGCGCCTTTACTCAGAACCCATGCTGTGATTAACATGGTTGGCCTTTTTGAGAAAGTGGTTTCGTTTCCACTTAACGGTCTGAGTATTACGGTCTAAATTTCGCGGACTGAATATTGATCTTGGCCCTTCGACTCTATCACAGGAACTTGGGGGTTTGCCAATCGCATGCTGAAACGCTCACTTTGTGCTCTATTTGTAATTAGCGGTAACATAACGGATTAGCTTTTGGCCCAACAACGTGGAGATCGTAGTCATGTATTACACCGTTCAATCACTGCAAGCTTTTACTCGGCAGGTTTTGCTTGCTTTCAAATGCGACGAGCAAGAAGCTGACATCGTTTCTCAACATTTGATACTGGCAAACCTTACCGGACATGATTCGCATGGCATAGGCATGCTGCCGATGTATGCAGAACAGGTGCTGGATGGCAATCTGATTCCTAATCAAACTCCAGAATATCATGAGCCGGTGGGTGCTATTTCCATTGTGGACGCTAAAAAAGGGTTTGGGCATCGCATGGCTTTGCTGGCACTTGACCATGCAATGAAAACGATTGACGAACACAAAGTCGCGGTGCTTGGGCTGAGAAAAGCGGGTCATGTGTCGCGGGTAGGAACCTACTCAGAGTATTGCGCATCGAAAGGCTATGTTTCAATTCACATGGTTAACGTGGTTGGGCACCCGCCGTTAGTTGCACCGCACGGTGCCAGAGAGCCTGGTTTCTCTACTAACCCTATCAGTATGGCCATGCCAGTCAACGGAGACGCAAAACCTTTGCTGGATATGGCTACCAGCACAGTTGCATTTGGCAAAATACGCGTTGCCAGTAACAAAGGTGAGACGGTACCACTGGGGTTGATCATTGACAAAGAAGGTGTGCCAACTATTGACCCCAAGCCCATGGCAGAATCCAGAGAGGGCGCACTTTCAGCGTTTGGTCATCATAAGGGCTCAGGTTTGGGTTTGTTTGTTGAATTGTTGGCAGGCGCGCTGGTTAGTGATTCAACAGTTGCCACTGAGGAACACATACCCTCTGGTGTTTATAACAATATGTTTTCCGTTATTCTCGACCCTGCCGCATTTGACAGTAGAGAACAGGTGCTAAAACGCACAGTAGAATTTTATGATTTTATAAAAGCAAAACCAACGGCTAAAGGTGTCGATGAAGTGTTAATGCCAGGAGAACCAGAAAAAATCAGTAAGGCAATCAGAGAGAAACAAGGCATTCCAGTTGATGATGAAACTCTTAGGCAAATTTTTGAGGTATCCAAGCGCTTTGATCTTAATGAAAAAACGTTAAAAGGCATGCTGGTTCCAACAGGATAGAGTCCTCATGGGCTGGGGATTTACCTACCTACCACATTGCATTTATCTTTAGATTGACTATTTCCATTTAAGCCGAAGCGTTTTAACTACGTGTGCTTGCAAAGTTTTTGGTACATCAAGCTGCGATGCGGTCGTTGTCCAGTTGGAAAATACATCGACAATTTGTTCCAGTATGCGCTTTTCTCTGTTTCTGGGTAGCCCTGCGTATTTAGCCAGGTGTTTAATGTCTGATAAATTAAAGTCACCTGTTTTGCCGTTAATGCTCAATTGATGAGAACGAGTAAAGTCGCTGCCTTCAGAATGACAAAGATCATAAGCCGGAGAGACGTCCCATTGGCCTAGTCGGTCCATCGTAAAGGCGAAATTTTTTACGTGGTCGTCCTGATTACACGAAACCAGGTTAAACAAGGCACGTCTGAACTGTTGTTCAATAGATGCTTGTGAGATGTTCAGCTGTTTCATTGTCATAAACAGTTGCTCGTAAGAATACAAACCACTTTTGTAATAGTCGAAGTGATTCAGCGCGGCGAATGTTTGCACAAAATGCTTGGCCCCCCGGTTGTCGCGATCGAATCTACGGGTCATAAAGTGATTACGACCGTTTTCGCTAAACAGGCGACTCTCCATGATTTCTATTTCGCACTGTTGCGCCATTAGGTAGTAGCTGTATTCGAGCAAACCATAACCTGCCGGGTCGGCAATACCCCAATCACCGCTAAAATCAACACCATCAAATTTGATGAGCCAGTGTTCGAAGCCTGAGGGTATTTCTACTTGTCCTGAACGTACCTGTAACGTGTCCGGATTAAAAGCCACCACCGCTTTTGCTCTGGCCCCGCCAGCGGATGTGCCGACACTGAGTATGTCGATGAGAGCTTTGTCGTTGTCATGATGACTTAGTTTTGTGTTCAGGATACTTTTTTCGGCAAATGCCATTGATGCCAGCTCTGTTAATTCCTGAATATCCAGAGGCTTGTCGCTACTTGATTTTAAAGCATGTGCAGGCTCAAACTCCAACGCCCCCATGCCTCGGCGTCCGGTGTAGCACAGACGATCAACAGCATTAAAATCGTTTGCTGAACGGCCGGTTTGCGCAAGCCATACATTGATCAACTGCTGCCCATATTTGTCAGGCAGACTATCGGCAAGTAAGCCTGGCAGACCATGGAAGGCAAGTAGGGGCAACTCGTGAAATTGATAAATTTGTGTGCTCAACGGCATCATCAATGGCGCAAGTTCGATATTACGTTCTATGAATACTGGGTCGAATTCAAAACGAGCGTGGGTTTCTTGATCGTCCATGGCAACATAGCCAATCGTACTTCCCCAAAGATTAACGGTTGCTGTGGTCAAGTCTCATCACCCCAAGTCGATGTTGGTGGTGATTTTTTTGACCTGCCTGCCTGAACTTGCGCGCGTGGGGATTTTATTTCAGCCGGTAATAACGCTTCAACGGCCGAAATGTAATTGAGCGCTTTTAACAACTTAAGCCACGATTCCATTTGGCTATCCTGTCCACCCTCAATGCGTCTTAAAGTGGCTACCCCAATACCAGCTTCTTCAGCCAGTGCTGTTTGCGAGAAGCCCTGCTGCTTCCTCAAAGTAGCCAGGCGCCGGCCCAGTTCTGCCAGCACCTCTGATTCGGGTGTCAATTTATCGAATTTCATGATATCAATTATGATATTAAATAAGCTAAAAAAGCAAATAAATATCACATATGATATCAAAATCCAAGCCAACCTCACATCATCCGCAACACATTAATGGGGACGGAGGGATTTATTTTTGACCATTTTGTCGCTCAATCCCCATGATGGTGACCATGTTCGACGCAAATTAGCAGTTATATCACCAGCAAAAGAGCCCTGACAGAGTCGACCAGAAAACAACCACGGGCATCATGTGGGGCCGCAACACCCGATCGACAGATAGTCGCCGTGAGGGCGGCATGAAGGGGGTTGTGCGGATGATGCTGAAGTGGTTTGTTCAGGCCATTAAATTAACCGAATCACGGCCAATAGCTGGCCTCTATTGTTAGCGCAATCAAGACGACGTGCTTTGTGATTTATCTCCACGTCGCCAAGCGTGGTATCGCTTGACCCACTTAAGCAAAGTCTCTGGTTGATTGGCGCGTTTCCAGTTGCCAGCAACGTATTTGTTTGCTTCAGCCATAGTGGGGTAGATGTGAATCGTACCCAGTATTTTGTTTAAACCCAAGCCATGTTTCATGGCTAGAACATATTCTGCGATCAGTTCACCGGCATTAGCACCTACAATGGTGACACCCAGTATTTTATCTTTGCCAGGAACAGTGAGCACTTTGACCATACCGTGTGCGGTACCGTCTGCAATTGCCCTATCCAGATCATCAATGCCATAGGTTGTCACTTCGTAGGCAACACCATCATCTTTGGCATCCGTCTCGTTCAGTCCCACTCTGGCCACTTCCGGATCGGTAAATGTTGCCCATGGAATGACGCGATAGTCTGCACGAAACTTTTTAAAGGTGCCGAATAACGAGTTCACGCTGGCATACCATGCCTGATGCGATGCTGTGTGCGTAAACTGATAGGGACCTGCAACATCACCAACCGCGTAAATATTGGGAAAGCGTGTTTGCAGGAAATCGTTGGTTTCAATGGTGCCATTTTTGCGCGTGGGAATCTCTAGTTCCTCCAGGCCAAAACCTTTCGACCTTGCGCTTCGGCCTACCGCGACAATGATTTCATCAAACACCAGCTTTATTTTTTCATCGCCTTGCTCGCACAGCAGTAGCTTTTCTTCGCCATTGACTTCGACACCAACAGCTTTGGTATTAACCATGACGTTAACACCGTCTTCAATAAACTTTTCATGCACCATGTCCGAGACGTCCGGGTCTTCGCGGTTCATGATACTCTCGGCCATCTCTACTTGCCAAACGTCGCTGCCAAGGCGCTTGAACGCCTGGGTTAATTCAGACCCGATGGGGCCGCCACCAAGCACGACCAGGCGCTTTGGCAATTCGCTTAGTTCCCACAAGTTGTCTGAGGTTAAATAATTAATTTTATCCAGGCCCGGAATAGGGGGAACAAAAGGGCGGGCACCGGTGGCGACGATAATGTTTCTGGTGGTAAGCGTCTGCCCATTGACCTCAACGGTCCACGGGGAGGTAATCTTGCCATCACCTTCAACAACATCAACGCCCAGATCTGTGTAGCGCTCCACCGAATCATGTGGCTCGATTTTACGGATGACGCTGTGCACGCGCTCCATGGTTTTGGAAAAATCAATTTCACCACTGGCCTGCTCAACACCGTAGTGGCTGGAGTGCTTTATGTTGTCCATCAATTTAGCACTGCGAATCAGCGCCTTCGATGGAACGCAACCGGTATTCAAGCAATCGCCGCCCATCTTGTGACGTTCAATGAGCGACACCTTTGCTTTAACGGCTGATGCAATGTAGGCAGACACCAGGCCACCGGAACCTGCACCTAATACAACGATGTCCCGATCAAAAACATCAGGCTTTGGATAGTCGGCGTAGACTTTTTTTGCCTTGATAAAATTCAAAACCTTTTTGGCAAGTAAAGGAAATATACCCAGCAGCACAAAAGAGAGAACGATTTTTGGTGACAGTATCCCAGAGAGACTTTCGATCTTTGCCAATTGAGTACCGGCATTAACAAACACAATGGTACCGGCCAACATACCGAGCTGGCTGACAAGATAAAACACACCGGTTTTAATCTTGGTGAGGCCCATCACCAAATTGACAAGAAAAAATGGAAATACTGGCACTAAACGAACGGTGAATAAATAGAACGCGCCGTCTCTGTCGATGTTCTTATTGAAGGTTTTTAGTTTTTCGCCAAATTTTGATTCGAGAGAGTCGCGCAGCAAAAAGCGTGAAACCAGAAAGGCAATGGTGGCACCAATCGAAGAGGCGAACGAGACGATCAGCGTACCTGTAAACAGCCCGAAAATGGCACCTGCTGCCAAAGTCAAAATGGCAGCGCCGGGTAAGGAGAGTGAGGTGGCGGCAACGTAAATAGCAAAGAAGCTGGCAATGACGAAAAATGGGCGATTACTGTAGAGTGAATCCAATGCCGCCTGCTGGCTTTTTAAGTAATCCAAACTTAGAAAGCGTCCTAAATCGAAGATAAAAAAAGCTGCGACCAGAATGGCAAAAACGATCAGGATAAATTTCTTATTTTTCATACTGGTCCATTAGCTAAAATGTGTAAGGCGTGCTGATTAGGATGGGGCAGGGGGCGCCAAGTTCCACTTATGATTAAATAGATGCTCAATTAGCGCCACCATTCTCAGATTATACTGTGACTTTGCCTGTGATAACCGACACATCTGCCCGAGTAACGCTGCTAGCACCTGGCTGCTTTTCCACCGTTGCTCAGCAAGAGGAGGGTGAAAGTCGAAACAATGTCTCTCAAGCACCAATCGACCAGAACGATGCAGTCGCAGTACAAACCAGCAGCCAATGCTACGAGCAAGCCTTGGCAGTCGCACTGCAGCAACCAGCTGCCTCCCTGGGCGAGTTGCCCATAGCGCAGTATCAATATTCTTTTGAAACCGGTGCCAGCGCACCGGCACATTGTGTTTGTGCAGAGCTTGTTCATTTGCAAGCCGACAAGGACAATGCCCGCCTTTTACCGTTTGCAGCGTTATCGGTCAGCCACAACGAATCCAGCGCGCTGATTGAGTCAGTTAATCAATTGATCAATCCAGACCAACTACGGGTTGAAGAAACCCGCAACGGGCACTTGTATCTGTGCGGTATGCCAGCAACCAGCCTTGATACGTGGCCTGCACATGCCGTGGCAAATGGCAAAATTGCCAATTATCTTCCACGAGATTCTCAAGCAGGAGACTGGCGTCGCTTAATGACAGAAGTTCAAATGTTATTTCACGACCATCCTGTTAACAACGACAGAGTTGCTGCAGGACTATTGCCCATCAATGCGATGTGGTTTTGGGGTGGTGCTAAAAGTAATGCTGTGCCAGCGGATTTGGATGTCGTGTTAATTGCTGAGGATGCCTACGCCAGTGGTTTAGCGAATCAACTTGATATAACGCTTGTGCCATCTAAAGAATTTAAGTGGGACGCATGCAAAGGTCATGTAATTATTCTTGATACAGCTGTGTACGAAGCCTGGCTCAGCGGTGATCAAAAAAAATTAAACCATCAAAAATTGAATTTGCAAACTCAATGGATTCAACCGGCACAGCAGGCAGTGGCGAACGGACAACTTAGCGATTTTACGCTTGACGGCTGCGAAGGTCAGTCCATTGTTGAAACGCCCAAATTATCTACTGCCAGTTTCGCACGATCTTTTAGGATAAAAGATTGGCTAAACGCACGTATTTCAACGAAGTTTAAAAAAAGTACGCCGAAGGTTAAAAAATGAGTCCCGCCGTTTCTATCACTCGTAGAGAACCAACAGTACAAGCGCGAAAGCTGCACGAAAACCAGCTAATTAATCGATTGTTGAACATGCGTGGCGTAGAGTCTGCTAGTGAGCTTGATTTTGCGTTGGCTGATTTACCAACACCGGAAACGTTACTGGGTATTGATGCGGCAGTTGATCGCTTGCTAAGGGCACGGGTAGAACAACAAAAAATACTGATTGTGGGTGACTACGATTGTGACGGTGCTACCAGCACCACACTGGCGGTTATGGCACTGCGTGCGATGGGTTGCGAACAAGTTGATTTTCTCGTGCCCAATCGATTTGAGTATGGCTATGGTTTATCGCCAGCAATCGTTGATGTAGCAGCTAAAAACAAGCCAGATCTTATCGTTACAGTTGATAATGGTGTTGCCTCTGTTGACGGTGTGGAGCATGCAAAAGCGCTATCTATTGATGTTGTCGTGACTGATCATCATTTGCCACCAACGGTATTGCCGCGCGCCGTAGCAGTGGTTAATCCGAACATACCTGGAGCGACGTTCCCCAGTGGCAATTTGGCGGGCGTGGGTGTGTGCTTTTATGTGTTGTTGGCGTTGAGGGCTGCGCTTGCCAAAGAAGGGATAGCTGGTGCTCAGGTTAAGCTTGCAGACTATCTTGATTTGGTTGCCATTGGTACGGTGGCTGATGTTGTTGCGCTTGATCGTGTGAATCGCATTTTGGTTGAACAAGGACTACGTCGAATTCGACAAGGTTACACACGGCCGGGCGTAAAAGCCATACTCTCAAGAGCCGGGCGTGTGGCTGAACGCATTACGGCAAGTGATATCGGCTTCGCGATTGGCCCGCGACTTAACGCTGCGGGTCGACTCGATGACATGACACGCGGCATACATTGTCTTATGACTGATGATGATGCCGAAGCGTTAACATTAGCAACGGAGCTCGACACACTTAATCAACAGCGACGGGCTATAGAGCAAAAAATGCGAGATGAGGCTGAAGCTATACTGGCCGACGATGCTGTGTTAGGAGATAACACTCACTTATCATTTGGTGTTGTTTTATTTGATGAACACTGGCACCAGGGCGTCATCGGGATTGTGGCGGGTCGCTTAAAAGATCAACTCAACAGGCCAGTTGCTGTTTTTGCCGCTGATGACGAAAAGCTGTTGAAAGGCTCTTGCAGATCAATTCCTGGTGTACATATTCGTGATGTCCTCGATGCAGTGGCCACTCAAAACCCTGGTCTGATCGATAAGTTTGGCGGTCACGCAATGGCTGCGGGGCTCACATTAAAGCGTGCGCGGTTTGGCGAATTTGCTGAAGCGTTCAATAAAGAAATAAAGCGTGTGCTCAACAGTGAACTCCCCAAGCTGGATTTTCTCAGTGATGGCAGCCTGGGTGATTCTGAGCGAACCCTGGCGAGCGCTCAGCTTATAGACAATGTTTGTCCCTGGGGACAAGAATTCAGCGCCCCTGTTTTTGATGATTTTTTTATTGTTGAAGATACTCGCGTGGTGGGTGTCGGCCATCTAAAATTACGCCTCAGATCAGTAGGAGACGGTGACGCCTCCGATTATGCCTCTGATTATGGGACGGTCTTTGATGCCATTGCATTCAATCAACCAGATACTGTGCCCACTGGTGACACGGTTCACGTTGTTTATGCCTTGTCGGTCAACCATTACCGAGGCAGCCAGAGTTTGCAGCTGATGGTGCGGCATATTCAGTTGTAGCTATACAGATAACAGAGCGCTATTTAAGCTAAACTTGAGCTTATTCTTTACTACATTCATAGATTGTCGTCATGATCGAAATTAACCCCTACGTGCAGCACATCGAAGACTTGCGTACTCGAGCAGAATCCCTCAGGGGGTATCTTTGACTATCAGGGCAAAAAAGAACAACTAGAAGAAATCCTGCTCGAACTCGAAAACCCCGATGTCTGGGCAGATCAAGAGCGAGCACAAAAGCTGGGTCAACAGCGCTCCTCCTTGCAAGACACGCTCGATGTGTTTGACACACTCGATGCTGGCTTAGGCGATGCCATCGATCTTTTGGAAATGGCGCGTGAAGAAGACGATCAGGAAACCGTTGATTCAGTGGTCAAAGATTTAGCTGGCTATGAAGATCGCGTAGCTGGACTTGAGTTCCGGCGCATGTTTGCCGGCGATAATGATCAAGCCAATGCGTTTCTGGATATCCAGTCCGGCAGTGGTGGCACAGAAGCACAAGACTGGGCAGAAATGCTGCTACGCATGTTTTTGCGCTGGGGTGAGCGCCAGGGTTTCAAGACTGAACTTATCGAAGTCTCGCCCGGGGATGTGGCTGGGATAAAATCTGCGACCATTCGATATGATGGTGAATATGCTTTTGGCTGGTTGCGTACAGAAACCGGCGTACACCGTCTGGTTAGAAAAAGCCCCTTTGATTCTGGCAGCAGGCGACATACCTCGTTTGCCGGCGTGTTTGTATCGCCCGAAGTGGACGACGATATTGATATAGACATCAACCCCGCTGATTTACGTATCGATGTATATCGTGCTAGTGGTGCGGGTGGTCAGCACGTTAACCGCACAGAGTCTGCTGTTCGAATCACGCATGCACCGTCTGGTATTGTTGTTCAATGCCAAAACGATCGATCACAACACAAGAACAAAGCAACCGCCATGAAACAACTGAAGTCGAAATTGTATGAGGCCGAATTGCAACGACGCAGTGGTGATCAACAAGCGGTTGAAGATGGAAAATCTGACATTGGCTGGGGAAGCCAGATACGATCGTATGTATTGGACCAGTCTCGCATTAAAGATTTACGTACCAACGTAGAAACCAGTAATACACAAGCTGTGCTCGATGGCGACATCGATCAGTTTCTTAAAGAGAGTTTGAAGGCAGGCCTTTAAAACAGTAATCAGGCAACATCATGAGCGAAGACGAAAATCAATTAATCGCACAGCGGCGTGAAAAGCTCAATGCAAAGCGCAAGCTAGGCAACGCGTTCCCCAACACCTTCGAGCCGCAGAACAAGGCTGGTGACTTACAAGCATCCCATGCAGGCAAAGAAAAAGAGGCTCTGGCTGAAGAGGGCATCACGGTCAGTATTGCTGGTCGCATGATGTCGCGCAGAATCATGGGCAAGGCAAGTTTTGCTGGCATTCGCGATGTCAGCGGGAACATCCAATTGTTTGTACAGCGCGAACAGTTAGGTGAAGAGCCTTACAGTGACTTTAAAACGTGGGATATCGGTGACATCGTGGCCGCCGAAGGCACGCTGTTTATCACTAAAACGGGTGAGCTCAGCATTAAGGTTTCACAAATGCAGTTGCTGACCAAATCGTTGCGGCCGTTGCCAGAAAAATTTCATGGTTTAAACGATCAGGAAACGCGGTATCGGCAACGCTATGTCGATCTAATCATGAACGAAGAGACTCGCGCTACCTTTCGTACACGCACAGCGGTTATTAGCTATATTCGCCAGTTTTTGCTAGAGCGCGATTATTTAGAAGTAGAAACACCGATGATGCAGGTGATCCCCGGTGGCGCTGCAGCGCGTCCCTTTGTAACCCACCACAATGCCCTGGATATGAACTTGTTTCTGCGAATTGCACCAGAATTGTATTTAAAGCGATTGGTTGTCGGTGGCTTTGAACGTGTGTTTGAAATAAATCGGAATTTTCGAAACGAAGGCTTAAGCACACGACATAATCCTGAATTTACCATGCTTGAATTTTATCAAGCCTATGCTACCTACGAACACTTGATGAACTTAACAGAAGAGTTGTTTCGTGGCATTGCCGAAAATGTTATTGGTTCAACCAGCATTCCGACCGAAGATGGCAATAGCACTTTTGATTTTGCCAAACCGTTTACACGCTTAAGTATGTTCGATTCCATTCTTCAATATAACGACTCAATTAATGCCGCTGACTTGGCAGATTCTGCCAAAGCTGCCGGCATTGCCAAGTCCCTGCACATTGAAGTCAAGCCAAACTGGGGTATCGGAAAAATTCAAACTGAAATCTTCGAGGCAAGCGTTGAAGAGAAATTGCACGACCCAACGTTTATTACCATGTACCCGGCCGAAGTGTCGCCGTTGTCGCGACGTAATGACGATGATCCATCAGTCACTGATCGGTTTGAATTGTTTGTCGGCGGGCGTGAATTGGCTAACGGATTCTCAGAGCTAAACGATGCCGAAGATCAGGCAGAGCGATTTCAGGCCCAGGTTGCCGACAAAGATGCCGGCGATGAAGAAGCCATGCATTACGATGCAGACTATGTGCGTGCACTTGAATACGGTATGCCTCCGACAGCAGGTGAAGGCATAGGTATTGATCGCCTGGTTATGCTCTTAACCGCATCGCCCAGTATCAGAGATGTGTTGTTGTTTCCGCACATGCGCCCTGAGGCGTGATTGAGGCGTGATTAGCTAAATTGGATATCCAGCTGGCATAATTTGTTAGCGTACAAATTCATTAACTTCGAATATAGGTTTTAAGGAAGAGGGTAAAATGAGATTACACAGAATTACATTTTATATGCTGTTTGCAGTGATGCTAGGTGGCTGTGCAACCAGTAAAAAAATCAATGAAGCCAGCGACATTCAAGATGATGGAAAATCGAATGTTGCGGTTTTGACTTACGATGTAACGCTTTACGCAACTGACAGATACCCAACTTCTAAATCCACTACCCTGTCTTTTCATTGCCCGGAAAATTCAGCGCTTAATCGAAATAATTGCTTTAGCTTCTCAGTTCCTTACAAGGGGCTGTCTGAGTACGATGGCTATAATTTGTATACGTATGAATCAAGCGGTGCAACGGTCATGAAACTAAAATACGATGCACTTTCTGCGACGCATGGCCTGTATAAAATTCTGCTTGATGTAAAAACAGAGCGCAAGTGCAGCTACAATAAAAAATCGAGAAAGAGATCGTGTTATCCCCAGACCGTAGCTAAGCACGACTCGCACAGATTTAGCTTGCCAGAACCCATCCCGCTAATCGTTACACCAGGCTCAGGTTGTTATATGGGGCATCTGTCGCTCAATATTACGAATGACTCTATCAATGAATACGATTTTGAACTGGATGCTGAGTTAACTCCGGAAAAATTAGCTAACCTCGATTCTGCTGTCAGTAGTGCTGTGCAACGATTTGTAGACCGTCCATGCTATTGAAACGTCGATGCTATTGATGTGTAAATCCGCGATCATCGACAGCCAATAAATGCGCCAGGGCATCTTGTGACCCTCGACGCCAGGCTGTTCAATCGAGGCTGAGTCAAAATTCTTCTGCAAACTTCATTAAATTGGGAAATAATACCCAAATAATTTCTCGAAAATCGATATACTACTCCTGTGCTCGCAAATTTTTTTCGATATCGAGCGTTTTCAACAGGAAATGAATATGTGCATTAAAAATGGTTTTTTAGTCCGTCGCTATAAATTGGGCGCTCTCGTTGGTCTTGTCTCTGCATTTCTGATGCAAAGCGCTGGCGCAGTATCTCCGCCGCAAAATGAAATACCCTATGTAGTGGGTGACACGATTTACTGGACGAGTCCTTACTGGCATCAAGTGCAAAGCAGAGCCACCAGTGTATTTGTGTGCCGAGGTGGAACCTCATGTCAGGTTACAAATGGTTCTTACTGGGTGACTGAACATCGCCCTGATGGCTCTGGTTCAGGATGGCTACTTGAAGTTGTTGATGGGGAAAACGGTGAAACACCTGAACTTACCGCTGAAACGTTTGCAGATGCAGTCACTGTAAATGGTGCAGTGATCAGTTGGCCAGAGGGTGGTTGGTATCAAGTGCAGGACACAGAAACCTATACTGAACATTGTTACGGCTATATCAGTTCCTGCAAGCTTGCATCACCGGGTGGGTATAAAGTGACTAACCACAGTCTGGGTTTGAACACCGTGGTCTATCTGGGTCAGGACATCGAGCCGGTTATTCCCGAAAATCCAATACTCAAAGGTCCTGTTCTTAGCTTGCCAGACAACGGCTGGTATCAAGTTCAAACTGCTGATACCTATCAAACAGTTTGTGAAGGTGTAAGGTCGTGTACGTTGTTACCGGGAATATACAACGTCATCAATCACACCAGTGGAGAGCGCTGGGAGGGCCTTGTTGTTCCGGTTGAACTAATAGTTGCTCCATCAGAATTAACTCAAGCCCAATGCGCAGCTCAGGGTGGCAGCGTTATCGGAGATATAGGTGATGGGGCGATTCATCAACCCGAATATCGGTGCGCATCAGGCGCCGCGCCCATTGGCCCAATCAGTTATTCGGAAGTTGATCTGGTGCCCAATGAAGGAGCGGTTTGCTGCCTTTAGTTTCCGAATGCAAACCATGACCTGACAGTTTGGTGCTTCAAGCTGATGTGAAAGTTTTTGAGTGGGGTCAATAAAGTATAAGGCAAGCGCCACATAGTCATGGTGGCGCTTGCTTGATTTAATTCAACCTGGCTGGTTTGGTTCAGACAAATTTTACTTGTCCAGCAACCACGTCGCCCATGATTCCTGATGACCATTGATGTACATCGTTCGGGTTAACTGGATACCATTTCTGGTTTTGGCCAGCGTGGTATCAATTTGCTTTAGTACGGAAAATTGGAGCGCGTTAGCTCTGCGAAATACCAGCGATGTGGCAATAGTATTGTCTGAAATCACCTGCCATTTGTCAGCTGCTGGTATATCAACAATAACGCGATCAAGGTAACCAATTTTTTCCTTATCATTTTCGGCTGTTTCTGTAAAATGCAGTGTTTGTTCAACTGACGCTTTTTTGGTGTTAAACGCGTGGCTTAGCTCACTTTCAAACACCACAACGCGGCGCTCGTGTGGCGCACCTTTACAGATATACCTTATGCCTTCGCCCGAGTTATAGTGACGACCATCGAATAACTCAAGCACTTCAAACAGTGCTTGCGCCTGTCTGGAATCCGCTTTTATTACTGTGCCATTAGATACCAAAGGCATATTCTGGCTTTCGCTGGCGAATTCGACGTCCCAGTACTGCTCACCCAATTGCTCATGCAACGGCGAGGGCTGATCGCACACGTTCGCAAGTGCAGGCCGGTTAGCCAACACCAGTACTGCCGCGGCCACCAACAGAATTCCATATTGCTGATTGTTCATAGAAACCTCCGTACTCACATGCTATTGAAAGTGCGTGTTACGCTTTGTATACAAGCTCACAAATTATGCGGGTGGACGCTCGCGAGCTTATGCGAATGCCACGAGCTTTGAACTGGTTGGTATTTTCAAGCTTCAGTTCAGCACGTCTGCTTGCTACGGTAGGCGTTGATGCGCAGGGTAGGTAAAGCTAAATACATTAGTCCATTCTGCCGCACAGAATGCCATATCTGACTGAGACGATGCATGCCGGGCGACCTCACACATTTAAATCAAGTGCAACCAAAAGCTGCGCAGTTTACTTCAGCACATACCCATGTAGCTGTTGTAGCTGAGGGCGGAGGTCAGCGTGGCATATTTACCGCAGGCGTTCTGGATGCCTTTCTTGACCAGCAATTTAATCCCTTCGAGTTGGGTCTGGGTGTTTCTGCTGGCGCACAAAACTTACTCAGTTATTTTTTAGGTGAAAAGGGTTACGCCAGGCGCGCCATATCAGAGCTCACTGCAGCTCCTGGTTTTTATGTACCCTACCGTTGGCTGGGTACACGTGGAGTTATCGACTTAGATAAATATTTTGAAGAAACAGTAGAAAACCCCGAATACCGATTGCCGTATAAAAAATTATCGAATGTCCAGACTTCAAGAAAGCTTCTTTTCGTTGCGACTCATAGTGATTCTTTGAGACCCGTGTATCTTGAGCCCAACAAGCACACCGTAATTAATCACTTAAAAGCATCCAGCGCCGTACCGTTGTTATACAAATCGCGAGTGACAGTAGATCAACAGAATTTGGTCGATGGTGGTGTGGCAGACCCACTGCCAGTGCGAAAGGCCATTGACATGGGGGCTCGTCAAATAGTGGTGATCAGAACTGCTAGTAGTGACGCGCAGCGGTCTAGCTGGAGTCAACGTGTTGATGCTATGCCAATACGGCGTGCATTACCCAGTAAATGGTTAGCGATGTTAAAGGTGCATGACAAAAGCTACAAAGCTGCACTTGAACTTATGCGCCAGCCACCTGCCGGTGTCGACGTTATCAGTATTGCACCCAAGGTTGCTTTACTAAGCCATGCTTTTGGCAGTAGCTCTGAGGCAATAGTGGGGGACTATGAGACCGGCCTTGCAGAGGGTCATCGCGCTGTCAAGCGAATGCAAACATGGCTCAGTAAGCAGAAAGAAATAAACTTGCGTAAACTCAAACAACCGACACTTACACCCTGAAACCATGAAGCTCTATTTCCGTCTCATCTGGCTGATTCTTACCCAGTCATGGAGACCACCGTGCACGATGCTCGATACAGTTGATACTCCGTTTCATGTGTTGCCCAATGACCTTGATGCGCTGTTACATGTTAACAATGGGGTGTACCTGACCATGATGGACTTGGGCAGAACAGACTTGATTATGCGTGCTGGTGCTTTCTCCAAACTTCGTAAGCAGGGCTGGTACCCAGTACTGGCAGCTGAAACAATCCGGTTCAAGCGATCACTAACCCTTTTTCAATCTTTTTTTATTCGTACCCGCGTCGTTGGCTGGGATGAGCGCTCTTTTTATCTGGAACAACAATTTATAGCCAAAGGCAAGCTTGTCGCCAGGGCAGTTGTAGATGCACGGTTCCTGTCAAAAGATAAAGCTCGTGGCCAGGTGACACCCGCGGAACTGTTATCGTTTTTAGACATGGAACAAGCCTCGCCAGTATTACCGGCTTGGGTGGCAACTTGGATGGAAAGCAATCGAGAAATGTCTATGGAAATCCAAGAGGTAAGCACCCATCATGGTCAACAAGCATGATTAACATAGCGCTAAATGAATGGGCCAGATTATTTTTGGCCAGCCGCGGATGGTTAGCCATTGTGGCTTTCTCGCTTGTCTGGGTAGTCTTTTTGATGTATGTGATTGCCCCCGCCGCCAGATACGTGTCCTCACCAGAGATGGGTGGTCTTGTCGATCTTATACTCGGTCGCCTGGGATCTCGCACACTGTCTGAATGGCAGTCTGTTGAAATCGGTTTGTATTGGTTGTTTAGCCTATTCTTATTGCCGTTTTTTACTATGGTATCAGCGGCAGATCAGTTTGCGTCAGACAAGGCCCGTGGCACCATGCGGTTTCTGGTTTTAAGGGCCAGCCGCACGCAAATTTTCTTTGGTCGATTTATTGGTCAATACCTAATCCAGCTCTTTATTATTCTGTTGACCTTCGTAAGTGTGGTGGTATTAATCGCGTTTAACGCACCAGAAAATGTGGACGCCGCCTTGCAAGAAGCGCCGGTTGTATTGGTAAATCTGGCATTGGTATTGTTGCCATACGTTGCACTCATGGCATTGTTGTCTGTATTTGCAAAAACAGCCCGTCAGGCAACCTTGCTTGCCATTGTTGGTTGGATTATGCTGTGGTTTTTAATTTCCTATATTCAAAGTAAGTACGGTCCATATTCTTTCCTGGATTGGGTACTGCCTGGCTCACAGTTAACATCATTGGTTAGATTAGCTGGTTGGGATACTTTGTCACTGGCACCCATTCCAATTGCTCATACTGTAGTACTCATTGTGGTCGGATGGTTCGCGATGCAAAGGAGTGACATATGAGTCTTATTAATACTCAGGGCTTGAGCAAAAATTATGGCTCCGTTAAAGCACTTGACTCACTCGACCTGAGCGTAGAGCCTGGAGAGCCCATTGCCTTAATTGGTCCTAACGGTGCGGGAAAGACGACTTTGCTTAGCTTGCTGTGTGGTTTCATTCAGCCCAGTGCCGGGTCTGCGCAAATGTTGGGTCATGAGGTAGGCAGTAGTACACTGCGAGGCAAAGTCGCAGCTTTACCGCAAGACGCGCATTTAGATCCGCGTTTTTCGATTAATCGGCAACTTAAATTTTTTGCCAGGCTCCAGGGTTTTAGTGGCTCCAGCGCCAATGAGGAAGTGCAGCGCGTGCTGGACGCTGTGCTGCTCTCAGATGCCGGGGTTAAGAAGCCGGGTGAGCTCAGCCATGGTATGCGCAAGCGCGTATCTATAGCTCAAGCACTCATGGGCAACCCAGAGTTAGTGTTGCTTGATGAACCCACAGCAGGTATTGATCCGCCAAATGTAAAAATTATTCGTGATCTTATTCGTTCAGAATCGACAAACAAAACCTTTGTTATCAGCTCGCACAACCTGGACGAACTGGAAAAATTATGCGGCACGGTCGTGTACTTAAACGAAGGTAAATTAGTAGAAACGGGTCCGTTGGTGGCTACATCTAACGATGGCTATTTAACCATTCGCCTGCCTGTCGCCCCCGAAGATCAGTTTATGCGCGAGTGTAAAAAGTTATCTGGGGTTTTAGATGTTCAAAGGCAGGCCCAGGGAGATTACTTAATTCAGCACACGCAGGGGCAAGCTGTTGATCAAGCCTTGCTGACCATGTTAGCCAAAAACAGTTGGCAGTATCGACACCTGATAAAAGGGCGTTCCCTGGAAGATCGGTTGTATGGTTAGTTTTACACCTACATTCAAGTCCATTGATATGTGTGAAACCTTTGATAATTGCTAACCCTGCCTATCTGATCGTTGAGCTAGCAGGGGATGTTGTTCCAAGACATAAAATACCGTTTACTTTCGTGCCTGTTAGGCACGCGTTGCAATCTTGCAGGTGAAAAACCTCTTTATCCGACTCCAAAAAGCTCAGCAGCAATAATCGCCTGACTCGCAGGTGCATCCTGTTGGTCGATGGCAGATTGTAGCTTTGCATTACCCGAGAGTTTCTCGGCGACTGATATCAAATGCTTCATCACATTGACATTAGTTGTTGCTTCAGCAACAGGGTTAAGACCTGACAGGTCTGGGAAAGTATCAAAGTAAATGGCACTGTCGTAGCCGACGCGGATAAGCTCAACAAGTAATTCCACGGTTTGCTGAGGGTGAACGCTGCCTACCATCAATCCATCGTCTCTCTTTGCGTAACCGTCATTAAGGTGTACACCGAGTAGGCGGGAGTAACGTGTAATCATGGCGGCGGCGTGGGCCGGCATTTCATCGGCGTAAAGTACATGCGCAAAATCAAGTGTGACCCCGGTATTGCTTCGATTCAATTCTTTTAATGCCAATAAGTTAGAGCCCACATCCGGCATCAAGGCAAAGGAGCGAGGCTCGTTGGGTTTGTATTCAAGTGATATGTCGACATCCGGGTTGTGATCGCAAACCATGGCCAACGCTTCTAGCGTGTTATCCCAAGCCCGGTTGTAGTCAAGTTGAAATGAGTAATCGAAGCCATCCTGGCCAAGCCACAGTGTCATTAGTGAGCCACCCATTTCACTTAATGCGTCAACACCCCGAAGCGTAATGTCGATTGCCTCTTGCCTGACCGCTGTTTCAGGGTTGGTGAATGCACCAAGTTTGAATCCCGGGTCAGTGTAATAACGCATAGCCAGGCCATTGAGCGATACGTCCAGCTCGTTTAAATGCTTTGATAGCTCCTTGGGCGTATCGTCTTCGAAATGATCAGGATAGTTTAAATCGCATGCATTCAATCCATCAACAGTCGCAGCTCGTGCTAATAAATCGCCCGTAGTGATGTGATTTTTCCCTGGCCAGTAATCGCTAGCGCCAATTTTGAAAGCATTTAATCGGGCTGCAAAGCGCTGATTTTTATTGAAAGTCATGTGGCAGGTGTTCCTGTTTTTGGTCCATGTGTTGGATTGGATGTGTGGCAACCGGTGTTCCAAACAGATCTTTGTTAGTTGATTTTAAGATAACAAATATATGATAATCTGTAAATTCGTAATGCAATGCTTGGTCGATTATCGCCGCAGTGGCGCTTGTTCAAGGGTAGGTGATGATGTTCGGAGTGCCTTTTTCACTGCCTGTTAATGAGTTGGCAGTATTCTATCAATTGTTGGCGGCAGGGATTATCATTATGTTTGTCATGCTAATTGAGAGCGCAACAAGATAAAATGAATGAATAATTTCGAGTCTTTAGACCCAAGGACGGTCGGTGCGCAAATTCGGATGCAGATTCCAAACTTGACACCACTCGAAGCGCGTGTGCTTGACTCAATGACCAGTCGTACCGATTTTTCAGAAGCCACTGGGTTGAAAGACGTTGCGACCGGCGCCGATGTATCTGAGGCGATGGTCATTAAAATTGTCAAAAAGCTGGGTTTCAGTGGATTTCGAGAGTTCAGAGGTGCCTTGAGTGTTTATAAGAGCTCCGAAACTGCTGGACTTTATAGTGAAATTTCGAGTGACGATACGTCTGAAGAAATCGTAAAGAAAGTGTTTCGTACCGCTAAGCAGGCGTTGGAAGAAACTTTGGCGATACTGGATATAACAGCGTTTGATCGGGCTGCATCGTACTTGCACGGGGCGCGCCATCGGGACTTTTATGGCATTGGTGGCTCTGCGCAGATAGCACGCGATGCGTCGCACAAATTTTTACGTATTGGTTTGCGTGCATCAGTGCAGGATGATGCGCATATGATGATGATGTCTGCATCTGTGCTGGGCCCTGAAGATTGTGTATTGGCGTTCTCGCATTCAGGTAAAACACAGGCAGTGCTTGAGCCATTGGAATTGGCCAGAAGCAAAGGCGCACGTACCATCGCGATAACCAATTATGTTGATTCTCCGATCAGTTCCCTGGTTGATGTTGTGTTGTGTTCGACTGCACAAGGGTCGCCATTGCTTGGTGAAAACGCGGCAGCACGTATTGCGCAGTTGAGTATTCTTGATGCATTGTTTGTGGTCATCGCGCAACAGGATGCAGAATTTTACGAAAGCAATTTGTCCAAAACCATGAGTGCCGTCGAATCCAAGCGAGGCCGATAATGCCGCCTAAAAAGAGGTCGATTGATGAGCCGGCTTCCGCTGTTGCGGTGCTCGGCAGTTTGCACTATGACATTATGGTCGAAGCCTCTCATCGGCCAGTGAAGGGCGAAACCGTCACCGGCACACGCTGGTATCCGAAGTTCGGCGGCAAAGGTGGAAACCAGGCAGTTGCGGCAAAATTGCATGGCGCTGATACGCGTATCATTGGTGCAACCGGTGTCGATAATTTCGCTGACTATTTGCATGCAAGGTTAGCTGCAGCCAATATCTCCTGTGATTTTGTTAAGCGCCTGGAAAATGAAGCCACCGGTATGAGTGTGGCGATTCAAGACGCCGAAGGTGACTATGGTGCAGTCATTGTATCCGGGGCAAACTTAGTGATACCCCCGGAATTAATTGATGCACCTGAGGTATGGAGTAACGCCGGTGTGTTGCTCTTACAGAACGAAGTGCCCGAGTCACTGAATGTTCTTGCTGCTCGGAAGGCTCGTAGTCTTGAATTAACTGTGTGTCTCAATGCCGCTCCCGCTCGGGATATATCGCCAGAATTTCTTTCGCATGTCGACATACTGATTGTTAACGCCGTGGAAGCGCATGCTTTGGGTGCAGGGGACGTAAATTCTCTTGCAACGGCATTAACAGCTGCACGGAAATTAGCCCAACTTTTTCCATGCGCCATCGTGACAGCTGGTGGCGATGGTGTGGCAGCGTGTTCTGCGGATGGTTTAGTTGAAATAACGGCAAAGCCAATTAACGTAGTGAGTACGCACGGTGCAGGAGATGTTTTCTGTGGCGTGCTATGTGCGGAGCTAGCCGCCAACACCTCCATTGCTGTAGCCATCGGTATTGCCAACGACGCTGCTGCAGATCACGTTGCAGCGATTTAGGGATCTGCGCCTCTATCGTTTTATAATGCTATCGTATTAGGTTACAGGCTTATCCCTTTCTATAAAGTTATCGAGTTCCGGCACATGCAGTCTGTGCTTGGTTTTGTTGGTGCTGTTGCTGCGCATAATGTTCATGCACTAAGTATTATTTAAGCGTTTTCGCGATGCAGTATTGTAGAATTTCTCGAATATCCTCACCCCTTAAGTTTAAAATAACTTGACAGATAAATGTGAAGTTGTAAAGTGGTGGTGTCAATAGCAGTTAACTTCATTCACTGCTGTGCAGCCTGCTTTGTAACAAAAGGTGATATTAAGTGACAGCTCGTATTCGTCTAAATCCACAGCAACAAAACAAATTTGGGTTTTTCCAAAGACATCCTGGGTTGATTCCACCTCTTGGTCTGTTGATACCGCTGTTGTTCCTTATAGCTTTAATCACTTTTATCAACCCAGTGTTTCTTGATGGCAGAAATGTTTTTAATGTATTCCGTCAGATCTCTATCTTTCTGATTCTGGGCACAGGTATGACCATCGTTATGGCCGCACGTGGCATTGATCTGTCGGTGGGCTCAACTGTGGCACTTGCTGGTTGTAGCGCTGGTGTGGTTTTGAAAAGTGGAATATTGCCCGATTCTGTTGTCGGGTTTATGGCGGTTTTTGTTGCTGTTGCGATTGGTGCGTTGGTTGGATTAGTTAATGGTCTTGCCGTAACGCGACTCAAAGTGCCACCACTTATTGTGACCCTTGGCACTTTGACAGCTGTACGAGGTTTGGCGTATCTGACGATGGGCTCTGACCAAGTACGTAATTTCCCCGACGCCTTTTTATGGATTGGTCAGGGTCGAGTCATGGGTATTCCGGCAGCGGGTCTGATTGCGTTTACGGTTGTTGTGGCTGGTGCTTTTTTAATGAACTGTACTCGTTTTGGTACCTACTTACTGGCTGTCGGTGGCGATCGCAGTGCAGCAATTCGCGCCGGTATTAGAGTCAATTTTTACGAAACCTGCGCTTACGTGATTTGTGGTGCTCTGGCCGGACTGGCAGGTGCGATGTTGATTGCGCGTTTGAATGCGGCGCAAGCGGTTCTTGGTGCAACGATGGAATTGCATGCCATTGCAGTGGTGGTTTTAGGCGGCACATATCTTTTTGGCGGTTATGCCACTTTTTTGGGAACGCTGCTCGGCGCTGTTTTTTTGGGTGTTGCTGAGAACGGGCTGTTATTGATGGGGGTGCCTTTCTACTGGCAGCAAATTGTAATAGGCACAACTCTGGTTGTGGCTGTTGCCATACAGCTGTATCGATTCCGCAGTCAAGGTATGACAGGCGGTTAGCGCAGTATATTCCCACACAGGTGGGTAATGAAATTATTCTATTTCTTATTGGAGGAGCGAAACAATGAAAAAGACAATTGCGGGCATGGTGTTAGGCCTTTCACTAACGGTAGCAACTACAAGTGCGGTAGCACAAGATCCCATAAAGATTGGTTTTGCACCGCCTGTATATGACACGCTGGATTACTTCGGGCAATTCGCCGCAGGTTTTCAAGGCGAGATGGAAAAATTGGGTGTACCGATCGAATTCACAGCACGAGCATCTGCCTCTGAAGCAAACGTACAACAACAACTTGACATCGTTGATGATCTTATAACGCTTGGTGTTGACTACATAATCGTTGGCCCTATTGATTATTTTGGCATCGTTCCGGCATTGCAGGCGGCGAACGAAGCTGACGTACCAATTATCGTTGTTAATCATCTTGCCGTGCATCCTGATGACGCTGGTGTAGATGTGCTGGCTTACAGTGGATATTCACATGCCGAAGGCGGTGAAGTCACTGCTAAGTGGGCTCTTGAAAATGAGCTTAAAGCGGGCGACAAAGTCGGTTTAATGTTTGCAGAACCTGGTAATCAGGTATCGGAAGAGCGAGTTGGCAGTGCCCGTGACATATGGACGGCTGCAGGTGTTGAAATTGGTTTTGAGCATTACGCCTACTGGGAGCAGGCCAAAGCATTTGATGCAACCGAGCGGCTTATCATTGCTAACCCGGATATAAAAGCAATTTACGCCGGTAACAGTTCAATGGCGATGGGTGTAGCAGTTGCGCTCGACGGAATGGGAGAGAAGGATGTGTCGGTATTCGGTTTTGGTGCTGTGCCACCAGAGCTTGACATGATCTGGGAAGGAAAAATCCGCGGTTCAATCTTCCGCGACAGCCAATCAAGTGGTCGTTATATTGCTAACGCAATTGCCGCTCATGCTAAAGGTGAAGAAATTGAGCAACAGTATCCACTCGATATGGTTATGGTGTCCTCTCGGGAAGATATTTTAACCAAGGTTCCAGAAGATGCTCTGCAGTTAATGGAAAATTGGCCTGAGATCGAAAAGGAATTGGCAAATGCCAGCAAGTAAGTTCGCTGTTAGTGCAACCTCTGCCCCGGAATCGGGGCAGGTTGTATTGTCACTTCGCGACATTAAGAAAAGTTTTGGCGGGGTTGAGGCTCTGCAGGGTGCAAGCCTCGATGTGGTTAGCGGCAAAGTGACTGCATTGGTCGGTGATAATGGTGCTGGCAAATCAACATTGATCAAAACGGTAATGGGAGTACACCAGCCTACGTCGGGCAGTATTTTTATAGATGGGCAAGAGACAACGATTGCCAACCCTGAAGCTGCCCGTCAACAAGGTATAGAGGCGATCTATCAGGACCTTGCTCTTGTGGGTACCTTCGACTTGGTCAGTAATTTTTTTCTGGGACATGAAAAAACAAAATCCTATTTGGGCGGACTCATTACTGTTCTTGATAAAAAAGCAATGCGTGAAGAGGCGATGCAGGTACTGACTGAGCAGGTGGGTATTAATATTGGTAATCCCTACGCAAGCGCATTTGTTATGTCGGGTGGTCAGCGACAGGCTGTTGCCATTGGCCGGGCTATTCACTCTGATGCGCGTCTGGTCATTATGGACGAACCAACCGCGGCCCTTGGAGTGGAAGAGACTGAGCGTGTTTTATCCATTATCGAACGATTACGCGAACAAGGTTTAACCGTTCTTGTTGTCAGTCACAACCTTGAACACGTGTTTCGTTGTGCTGACACAATTGCGGTGATGCATCGCGGCAAAGTGAGCGCTGAGTTGTCAACTGACAAGGTTACAAAGCAGGACGTAGTGGGTCATATCATGGGGAGTCAATTGGCATCATAAATCAGATCAGATACGTAACGACAATTACCCAAGCAGCGCAAGCTCCGGATTGCTTGGCGCTTAAATTTAAAAGCATTGGTTAAACAGCATTAGTTGTAATATCCAGCTGTGCGTCCGGCCAAGTTGACCTCGGCTTGACCATGTTCATTAATGGCTTCAATGTCGCAGGCAAATTGGCGAGAGACATGTTTTGCATCGGCAGGTGAACCAATGGTGACAACACCGCGTGACTCGGGAATGTCACTGGCCGCACTTAACACAGCGGTACCACTTGAACTGTGTCCGATTAATATTAAAGGAGCTAGTTGTTGTTCGCGAAGATAATTTGCTGCGGCAATCAGGTCTTGTACATTAGACGAAAAATTGGTGTTGGCAAATCACCATCACTGTTACCCAGCGCCGGACTAGCAGAAGTTCCTCAAAATGACTCTAATGGACAAGTTCGAGCATGGTGTTGAGTTTCTCCAGGGCCAGCTCCAGCATCAGTGGCTGAGCTTCGGCCGTTGGGTGAATACCATCTCTTTGAAAGTATTTTGCGTCCATCGCTATCGGTTCAAGAAAAAACGGTACCAATTCAGACTCGGTAGCAGCGGCTGCGTCAACAAATGTCTGAGCGAACTTTTCTGTGTATGCAGCCCCATAGTTGGAAGGTATTCGCATACCTAAAATCAGCACGGCAGCGTCAGTATCTTTTGCCATATTCGCCAGAGTAATCAGGTTTTCCTGGATTTTTTTTAAGGAATACCCGCGCAGACCATCATTGCCACCGAGTTCGATGACCACAATGTCAGGCTCAAACCGATCAAGTGCGGCGGGCAATCGTCGCAGCGCGCCTTCGGTGGTGTCACCCGAAATACTGGCATTGATCATTTCGATGTCGGGGTGTTCATCAACTAATGCTTTTTGCGCTAACTGCACCCAGCCATCAGATTCGTCCAAGCCGTAGGCTGCGCTGATACTGTCACCAATCACCAGAACCTTTGTTGCTTGCGCAGGTCCACACAGTGCGAATCCAAACAGTACAATGGAGAGTATTAGTTTCATAGCTTGCCTACAATAATTTAACCCCTATCTTAGCTTATGGGGTCTTCCTTCAATGAATTTCAAACAATAAGTATGAATAACCCGACACAATCCACCGATTACCAGTCTCCGGCGCTTTCAACCGCGCTGAACGGCTCACAGGTGCTAAGTGGTTCTCAAATAGAGAAATCGATCAGTGGACCCAGTGGCTTGCTGACCATTCTGCACTCCCTCGATATAGCCGTTGAATCCAGCGAAGCAATAGCGATTGTCGGTCCATCAGGTTCGGGTAAATCAACCCTGTTGGGTATTCTTGCAGGGTTGGACACGCCAACCAATGGTTCGGTTCACATGCTGGGTAAAAATTTGAACGACCTGGATGAAGATCAGAGAGCAAGGTTACGAGCAGGTAAAGTGGGTTTTGTTTTTCAGTCGTTCCAATTGCTGCCAGGTTTGAATGCGCTGGAAAATGTCATGCTCCCCTTGGAATTGTCTAATACGGCCGACGCTAGCGATCGCGCTATGGCGATGCTGGAACAAGTTGGCCTGGCCGATCGAGCCACGCATCAGCCCTTACAGTTATCCGGCGGTGAGCAGCAACGTGTGGCTGTGGCGCGTGCATTTGTTTCCAACCCGGCTTTGTTGTTTGCTGATGAGCCTACCGGAAATCTGGATTCAGCAACCGGACATAAAATTTCTGATTTGATGTTTTCTCTACGAGAACAGCTTGGCTCGGCTCTGGTTTTGGTGACTCACGATGAAACCCTCGCTCTGCGATGCGACCGACGTTTGCGCATGGGTGATGGCAAGTTGAGTACCGTATGAATTTTCCTCAACAACTTCGTTTTGCTGCTCGTGCTTTCAAACGTGATTTAAAAGCTGGAGAACTCCGCGTTTTAGCATTGGCGCTGGTTATTGCTGTTGCATCAGTGACGGCCGTTGGTTTTTTTACTGATCGTATTGGCAGGGCAATGGAGCGACAAGCTGCCGATATATTAGCCGCCGACTTGTTAGCAACATCAGGACTGGCTTTGCCTGAATCCATCGCGACGCGGGCAAATGAACTGGGCCTGGACACAGCCAGGCACACGCGCTTTCCCAGTGTGGTTATTAATCAAGATGATGAATCACAGTTAGTTGCTGTTAAAGCAGTGACAAATGGTTATCCGTTGCGAGGGGCGTTAAAGCTTGCCACTTTAGATGCACCATCAGAGCCTGCGCCATTGGATTCACCTGCACAAGGCACGGTCTGGATAGATGTGCAATTGAAGAATATCTTAGCGATTGATCAGGGCGATACGCTGACGTTAGGTGCCATGGATTTTGTTGTTGAGCGGCTCATTCAGTACGAACCGGATCGTGGTGAGAACGTCTTCGAAATTGCACCGCGTGTGATGCTCAACATGGACGACCTTGAGGCATCTGAATTGTTAGGCGCAGGGAGTCGAGCACGTTTTACTTTCCTTATGGCTGGCGAGGTATCACCTGTTGACTCTATGAAAGACTGGCTCGAGTCCAACGTTGCCAGTGAAGTGAGAGTACAAAGTGTGGAAGATGGCAGCCCGCAATTGCAGCGAGCGCTATCACGCGCGCAACGCTTTCTTGGTTTGGCTTCGGTGGTCACGGTGTTATTGGCAGGGGCAGCGATTGCTTTGGCGGTAAGACAATTTTCATTGCATCAAGCCGATGCCAGTGCGGTATTACGGACATTAGGTGCCACGCGTACCGAGGTGGTTGTCTGGTTGGTGTTGCGATTGGCCATGATTGTGTTGTTGGCTTCTATTATCGGTATCGTGGTTGGCTGGTTTGCGCAGTTAGTGTTAGCCAGGCTCTTGCAAACCTGGTTCAGTATGGTATTACCGGCACCGGGTATTTGGGCGCCTGTCATTGGCGCACTTACGGCTCTTATTGCGGTTGCAGGCTTTGGTCTCATGCCTGTGCTGCGTGCCGGTCGCGTTGAAGTAATGCGTGTTTTACAACGTGACTATTCTGGCCTGGACACCAGCGTGGTTTTAACCACCGTGATAGGTGTGCTGGCGACGTTTTTTGTGGTGTTGCTGCAATCTCGCGACTGGCTACTCAGCGCTATCGTGGTTGCTGGTGTTGTGGTTATGCTTGGTGTGTTTGCCTTGTTCGGTCGATTAATAATACAAGCGGTTCGCGCGATGGCCGGTGCAAGATACCGTTTGAGTGTTGCTGGCTTACAACGACGAGCGGGCAGCAGTGTGGTTCAGCTGGCAGCGTTTGCCATGGGTATTATGGCTCTGCTGCTTATAGCTATTGTCAGAGTTGATGTGCTTGAAGCCTGGGAGCGCGATATTCCAGCCGATGCACCGAACGTCTTTGTGGTTAACATTCAGCCTGATCAGGTTGAAGGTTTTAAACAGCGCCTTGATCAGCAGGACATAGATGTTGCTGGTGTGTATCCCATGGTGCGAGCTCGCCTGGCATCACATAATGGCGAGGCCGTTCTAGCCGATGCACAAAGTGAGCGTCAGCAACGTCGCGCTCGGCGCGAATATAATTTAACCTATTCAAACGAGCTGCCTATTGCCGGTGAAATTGTCGAAGGGCAGTGGTGGGCAACTGATGGCACAGCCGGACCCGGATGGTCGATAGAAGAAGAGTGGGCTGCTGATCGCGGTTACAGCATTGGCGATACCTTAACGTTCAAAATTGCGGGTGTTGATGTGACGGCGCCAATCATGAGCTTTAGAAAAGTGGATTGGGAATCTTTTCAAGTGAACTTTTTCGTTGTTGGATCACCGGCAACCTTGGTCGACATGCCAGCCACATTTGTTAGTAGTTTTAAAATTGACAGCGATTTTTCCACTACCACAGGCGGTTGGGCGCGCGAATTTCCAGGCATAGCAGCGCTTGATATTGGTGCAATTATGGACAGAGTCAAAACATTGATGGACCGTGCATCGTTGGCTGTGGAATACGTGTTTTTGTTTACTGTCCTTGCAGGCATATGTGTTTTGCTTGCGGCTGTTCAGAGCAGTCAGGGCGAACGTATAAGGGAATCTGCGTTGTTGCGCGCGTTGGGTGCATCTCATCAGCAAATCAAACACGCAGTGGTCGCAGAATTTGCGATACTGGGCGCAATCGCGGGTTTACTGGCTGCGTTTTTTGCGACTGTCGTGGCTTGGGCATTAAGCCGGTTTGTCTTCGAATTGCCTTACGAAGTTAATGGTTGGTTATGGATAATAGGTGTCTTGGGAGGAGCAATAGGCATCAGCATCGCTGGTTACTTTGCCACGCGTCGAGTTCTTACCACACCACCTGTCGTCGCGTTACGCAACACCGCCTAAGTCATACCTCTGGCTTATCGTTGAAAGTCAGGCCGTTGGAGGTTATGTGAAGCATACCTTCAGCGCCAACGAAGAACTTTTCGAAACGGCTCAATCTTCTGCCGATTATTTTGGTCAGGGCTGCACGCGCAATCAATGTGTGCAGATTCGACAGGCCATTGATTTATTCTGGCCGCACCGATTTAGTCCAACGGATTATCCCAATCCATTACACGTAGCAGCTCAGCTAAAAGACATGCGTGTCGATGTGCCTACCTTAATTGCGACCATACTCGGTAACGATGTTATGGGCGTGGAAGCGCCTGTCGAACTGGTTACCGAAAAACTCGGCAGCGATATTAGCGACCTGGTCAGACAAGTTCGCTGGCTTAACGAGCTTAGCGTTAACGATGCTTCCCATGTTGGCGGTTTAGGCTCGCGTGATCAGGCAGAGATGCTTCGGCGCATGGTGTTGTCCATGGTTGAGGATATTCGCGTAGTGTTGGTAAAGCTGGCTTACCGCACTCAACGCTTATATATGCTGGTTAAATCTGAAGATGAAAATCGGCATCAAGTGGCACAGGAAACATTAGCCATATACGCACCTTTGGCGAATCGTCTAGGTTTAGGTCAGCTCAAATGGGAGCTTGAAGATATTTGCTTCAGGATTCTTGATCCCAGTGCCTATAAACGTATAGCTGCAGCACTGGAGGAAAACCGAATCTCGCGCGAAGTTTATATTAGCGATTTTGTTGACGATCTCAAGCATCGCATTGAGGAACAAAATATGTCTGATGTTTCGGTTTTTGGCCGACCCAAACATATTTACAGCATCTGGAAAAAAATGCGATCAAAGCGCATTGAGTTTAATGACTTGTTCGATGTGCGAGCGGTCAGAGTGCTGGTTGACGATTTGACTCAGTGTTACAGCGTACTGGGCATTGTTCATACTGCATGGCAACCAATCGGGCGGGAATTCGACGACTACATTGCGCAGCCAAAAGCCAATGGTTATAAATCACTGCACACAGCTGTAATGGGACCTGCAGGAAAATCTGTGGAAGTGCAAATACGCACGCGAAGCATGGACGACGAGGCTGAGAACGGGGTGGCCGCTCACTGGGCTTACAAAGAGGGTGGGTCAGCTGATGCAGCGCTGCAACGCAGCATAGATACACTCAAATTATTACTCGAAGACTCTGATGACACCTTGTTAGAGGGTTTCTCTCAGCAACTCGATTCTGAGCGGGTTTATGTGTTCACCCCAAAAGGTGAAGTAATTGATTTGGTCAAAGGTGCAACGCCACTGGATTTTGCGTATCACGTACATTCAGAAATTGGCCATCGATGTCGTGGTAGTAAAGTTAATGGCAGCATCGTCAACCTGACTTATGAACTACAAAACGGTGATCGGGTTGAAGTGTTAACAACCCGTGAACCTGCGCCAAGTCGTGATTGGCTGAATAAAACCCTGGGCTATATTAAAAGTCCGCGAGCTCGCGGTAAGGTGCGGGCCTGGTTTAATACAAGAGACCACGACCAACATTTAATAGACGGTAGAGCTATTTTAGATCGTGAGTTGCGTCGACTCAAAGCCGCCAATATTTCTATTGATACCATCGCTCGTCGACTCAAGTTTGACAAGCCTAATGAATTATTTGCATCCCTTGGCCGCAATGAGGTCACGGTATCTCAAGTGGTGGGTGCCATTGATCACCTGAGCACACCGGAAAAAGAACCCACAAACACCGATCAGGTAAAAAGCAAACAACCAAGAAGAACGGATGCTATTAGTGTGCGAGGTGTTGGTAATTTATTAACGAATATCGCTACATGCTGTCAGCCTGTACCACACGACTCCATTGTCGGTTTTATTACCCGCAGTAAGGGTGTCTCAATACACCGTGCCAGTTGTATTAACATGCTAAATTTGCCAGATGAAGAGCGCCAACGGTTGATTGATGTTGACTGGGGTACAGAATCCAATGATAGATACCCAGTGGATATTCTTATTGTGGCATTCGATCGTGTGGGCCTGCTACGTGACGTGTCAACTGTGATGGCTAACAATAGTGCTGATGTAATAGCTGTGAATACCTTGAGCAATCAGGACGACCAAACAGCCGAAATGAAAATCAGTGTCCTTGTCAGTAACATGCAAGAGCTTAATACGTTGCTGGAAAATATTCGACAGCTGAAAAATGTGAGTACTGTCGAACGACTGATATAGCGGCGCTAGTCTATCGCTTGTTTCAAGAAGTTGCTTGTAGCTTTAGGTTGCATGTATCAATTTGTACAGCTTGCTTTACTAATGCTTCGTTGTCACATAGCATTGAGTGTGGGTAATCATCAAAACAGGCCATGCCCTGTTTAAACTTGAGTCTAGGAAGGCAAAAATGCGTTACATCAAATCGATAACCATTATGTTCTGGACGCTGGTTTTTCTCAGTGCATGTGCGACAACTGAAACCAAAACGGTATTACAGACCGAAACGGTCAATAGCTATAACACCAGCTATTCGGGTCCTCGTTATGCGTTGGTTATTGGCAACTTCCAGAATAGATCAACCTATCAAAGAGGTATTTTTTCAGATGGGCAAGATCGTTTAGGTAGTCAGGCTAAAACGATTCTTAAAACGCATTTAAACCAAACCAATCGCTTTGATGTCGTCGACCGAGATAACATGGCGCAAATAGCAGAAGAGGCAAAAATTGCCGGTACTGAACAGCAACTGGCAGGAGCGGAGGTAGCAGTTGGTGGTGATGTGGTGGAGTTCGGTCGTAAGGTAACAGGCGATCAGCAACTATTTGGTATTTTAGGCTCCGGCAAAAAACAAACTGCCTATGCGAAAGTGGCGCTGAATCTTGTTGATGTCAAAACCTCACGAGTGGTTTATTCAGCGCAAGGCGCAGGAGAGTATGCTTTGTCTAATCGTGAGGTCGTGGGTTTTGGTAGTAATGCCGGGTACGATGCCACTTTAAATGGAAAGGTATTGAATCTGGCCATCACTGAAGCGGTCAACAATCTGGTTGAAGGGCTGGAACGCGGAGATTGGTCACCCTCCAAAGAATAACGACAAGGAAAAACGACAAGCAGTAACGACAAGGAAAAAGTAAATGAGCCCTAAAAATTCATTTTTATCGTGCGTGTTGATTTCTGTTGTTGTATTGAGTGGCTGTGTTACACCAACCCCACCCTTGTATCGATGGGGCCAGTACGAAGACATTATGTACTCGTCGTATAAGAACGGCGGCTCCGATCCTGTTAACGATGCCGTGCAATTGTCTGAAGACATGGCTCGCACTGAGGCCGAAGGTGCGCAGGTACCGCCAGGTGCTCGAGCACACTTGGCGTACCTTTATGCACTTCAGGGAAACACCGAACAGGCCAAGGCGTTATTTGAAGCTGAGAAAGCCGCTTTCCCGGAATCTGCTGTTTTTATTGATGGCATGATAGCGCGCATGGCTGGTTCTTAAAATGATGAAGACAACTTTCAATTTAGCGGTAAACACAACAGTAACCAGTGGAGCTTTTGTGGCAACTAAAGCGAAAAGCCGTAGGGTATTGGTTGGACTTGGCATGTTGTGTGTGGCATTGACTGGTTGTCAAACCGTCATTCCCGAAAACCCTTACGACTTGTTGGTGGCCAATATGCCGCGAACCGTCTTGGTGTTGCCGCCGACGAGCGAATCCCTTGATATTAATGCACCGTATTCGTTTCTGACTACCATGTCTCGTCCATTGGGTGAGCAAGGATACTACGTCTATCCAGTAGCCGTGGTTGATGCTTTCATGAAAGACAATGGTCTGCCAACACCGGCAGAGATGCATAATGTGCCTTTAAAAAAACTGGATGAGATCATCGGGCCTGATGCCGTGATGTACGTCAACATCACCGAATTCGGTCAAAAATACGAGTTGCTTAGGTCCAGCACAAAAATCAGCGCTACAGCAAAACTTGTTGACGTAAAAACAGAGCAAGTCATTTGGACTAACAAGGTCGATTTAATAGACAGCAGCAGCAGTAACGGTCAAGGCGGCTTGCTAGGGGACGTCTTGACTGCAGCTATTTCGCAGGTGGGTGATACGATTATTGATAAGTCACACGATGCCGCAAAAATTGCCAACTACAGATTGCTTCGATATGAGGGTGAGGGATTGCTCCCTGGGCCGTTACATCCCGAGCACGACGAAGCGATGATAGCTGCGTCGGAAGATCCTAAGCCTGTGAAAATGTTTCTTGGTACGCCGTTGTACTAATCAAACGCTGTTTTGTTGTGTCGTTGCTGGCAAAGTTCGCATTGATCTTTTAAAGTTGTCGGCGTTACTTATGCCGTTGATATCACCTCGTTGTGGCGTCCATGCTCAGCCAACTCGGGATCGATCGCCTGCACAGTCATGCTTGTTAGCGCTGCCTGTCCAATAAGTGTGGCGAATGCGACATCAGCGGCATCACGACCCGCTCCAATTCGAACGAAACCACTGACTGGTGCAAGCTTGGTGGCATCAAACAATATCCAGCTTCCACCCAGAAAAGCTTCGAAAAAACCGTGAAAATCCGGCGGATCCAGATTGACTGCGTAACCTGATACGTAGCGGGCGGGTATTCCCAATGATCGACACAGTGCTATCGACACGTGTGCAAAGTCTCGGCAGACACCTTCTCGCTGCAGTAGTACGTCGCAGGCCGTTGTACTGGACCCCGTGCTGGCTGGCGTATAAGCCAGACTGTCATAGACCCATTCGGTAATTTTGGTGACGCGGTCGAAACCCGGATCCATAGAGCCAAAGGTATCGCTGGCAAACTTCCCCAGTTTGTCGGACTCGCAGTATCGACTCGGATTTAAGTAAGTCAATACGTCTGCCGGTAGCATGGTGTAGTCCAATTCGTCCAAATCTGCATTGTCAGGCTGCTTTGGCGTCAGGATTGCGGTCGCTGAATAATGAATAGTGGTGGACCCTGGCATCAGACTCAGCCGACATGCGCGATTGCCCAACGGTCCTGTCTGCAGATGATCCATGGGCACCAGCGGGTCAATGGTGAGTAGTTCATCCTTAATGACTTGTTGGTCCGTCTGCATTGCCGCCACTTGCAGCAGTATGGTGGTCGGGGTGTCAACAGAATAGGTCAACTCGCTGTGCAACAATACAGTGCGTTTGTTCATCGAAATACAATCCTGCTAATAGCATTGAGTGGGTGTGGTCACCAAGACGTTTTATTCGCTAGTCGTCTGTTCACTTTTACATAAATATAAGCTCCATGTCTCCTTTTCAGACAAAGATTTGAAATATATATAAAAAGAAGCATTTTCAGGCAGGTGTACTGGACTATATTCATGCTCCACAAATTCACGTATTAGGCAATAGCATTTGCTACACGATCTCTTAGTACAGGGAGCACATCGCGTTCGAACCATCCATTACTTTTTAGCCAAATATTATTGCGTGGACTAGGGTGCGGTAGAGGCAACAATGTCTCGTCATACTCAGCCCAATGTCTGACAGTATCCGTCAGCGTTTTCTTTTTAAACGGCAGGTGCCATTCTTGTGCGTATTGCCCAATTACCAATGTCAGACAAACATTGGGTAGCGTAGCCATTAATTGATTGCGCCAGGTCGCAGCACAAATTGGCTTTGGCGGTAAGTCACCTGAACTCCCTTTCCCGGGGTAGCAAAAGGCCATTGGAAGAATGGCGACTAGAGATTTATCGTAAAATGTCTTTAAATCAATATCCATCCACTCTCGCAGTCGAACCCCGCTGGGGTCATTGAAGGGTACGCCGGATTTATGCGCTATAGAACCGGGCGCCTGGCTCGCTAGCAAGATACGCGCTTTGGGATGTACTTGCAGAATAGGACGCGCGCCAAACTCAAGCTCGTTAGCGCACAGAGTGCAGGATCTGACAGATGTTACGAGGGTTTTGAACGATGTACTTGGCATAATGGCTCAGGAAGCGATTAGATGTTAAATTTCCGTCGTCTGCTTGTACGATTTTCGAGACCGGTTAGGCCACATTTACTTTACGCGTGCAGACCAAGGCTGAGCGAAAAAACAATGATAGTTCTGCTCTTTATTATTCTCTTTGTTGCCACCTTAAATACGGTGGTAGGAATTGGTCGTGTTAAACGCAAATTCAAACTTTCACTTATTCTGGTATTGGGTATATTTAACATCGTGTTGACCCTACCATTGTTTTTGTCATTTTTAGAACATATAGCCGCGGAATATAACCTCAACTATTTAGCGACAGTGTTTTCCAGTATCGGCAGAGTACTTCTTGTCAGTGATGGAGATATTTTTAATGGTGGGGTTCTTATTATCGTATTATTCATTTCAATAGCGCTACTTATTCTTCAGACATTGTTAGTAAGAGAAGGTTTGCGAGAAGAGCGCAGTTGACTAGTTTTACTCGCACTGGTCAGTGTCCCAAAATGCCCTTGTGGGACACTGACCCCTCATAGCCCCATCTGATGCGGTTTTTTATAACCGACCCTGCTAGAGGGTCCCACAAGTTGATAAGAAGTTCAAAGCCGCCACTTGCGTTTGCATTACGTAACGCGTAACATTAGATATGATTCAGAGCTTCGCAGACAAAGATACCGAGGCGTTTTATAACGGCAAATCAATACGGCGGTTTCGTGGTTTTACCCCGCAAGCTGTGCGCCGAATGAACGTACTCGATGCTGCTACAACGCTCAAGGATTTAGCAAATTTACCCAGCAATCGGCTTGAATCACTTTCTGGCAACAGAGCAGGGCAACGAAGTATCAGAATCAACCAGCAATGGCGAATTTGCTTTGTCTGGAAAGATGATGGGCCACATGATGTGGAAATTGTTGATTACCATTGAAGAGAGATAAACCATGACAACACGAAACCAAATGCGCCCGGTACACCCAGGTGAAGTACTGCAGGATGAGATCGAGGCATTGGAGATGTCCGCGTCAGCATTTGCAGCGGCACTGGATGTGCCCGCAAACAGAATCACGGCTGTCTTAAATGGTGAGCGAGCTATTACGGCTGATACCGCACTTCGATTGTCACGCTACATGCGAACATCGGCTGAGTTCTGGATGAACTTGCAAAAAACCTATGAGTTGCGTGTTGCTGAAATTGAATCGGGAAAAAGCATCGAGCGAGCAGTCAAGCCACGCGCAGCATGAGCGTGTCGGCTAGCAGTGTTCGATTTGATGACGATTCACTATGGGTTGAACTCAGCGATGGCCGCACCATCGGTGTATCACTCGCTTGGTTCCCTCGATTGATGAATGCAACGGAAATTGACCGAACAAACTATTCAATCAGTAGAAACGGACTGCACTGGGAGAATCTCAATGAAGATATTTCAGTAGAAGGACTAATGCTGGGGAAGGGCAGTCGGGGAGAGCAGCGTTGAATGAGATTTAAAGTTTACTCTGATGATGCAAATCAACTTGTATTGATGCGTTCAAGTGCATTGCAAGACATTTTTGATCAAGATGATTTGGCTATGAAACAAAATCCAGACAAGGAAATTCTAAACGAATACCACGAAAACTGGATCCACAAGGGGATATTTATTGTCCCATCCTTTTT
>ENA-ORXR01000385-ORXR01000385.1-marine-metagenome-genome-assembly--contig:-NODE-385-length-62341-cov-5.237730_pt1 | contig 62341 bp, 48 predicted proteins | sample MGYA00237866_ERZ511479 | MGnify/ENA metagenome assembly ERZ511479 | reverse complement strand
GTTGCCCACACATCCTACTATTTGGCAAGGAATGGGGATGGTGATTGGTGTCTATGGTATTGGCTATTGGCTGGCAAGTTACGCTCCGATTCGACACTGGCCCATTGTCTTTGTGGGATTTTTAGGGAAGATATTCGGGCCAGCAGGTTTTGTGTTAAATTATTTTCTAGGAAAACTTCCCGGTGCATTTGGATATATGTTGATTACGAATGACCTGATTTGGTGGATTCCTTTTGTGGGAATATTATTAGCGGTACATCGGTCGGGATGGCCGCTGAGAGACTAAATAGTTAAAGAACGAACGCCATCCATCACTTTTTGTAAATCCGGATTTTCTTCTTTAGCGCAAAGCTCCATCAAGAATTCATCTTGCCGTCGGCCTCTGGCCATTGCTTCTGCGTAAGGCATTTTTGGCTGAAAGGTGACCAGTGAATATTTAGAATAATAGTCTGGAAACTGATCTTCCAGTTGTCGCTCAAGATTACGTTTTTTAATAAAAACCTCGTCGTTTACTTTGTCCTGCATTTCATGAAAATTGTCGAGTGCCAAATCTCCGATTGCCTTGGCATTTTCAATTCGAGCAGCCTGAAATTCTGTAAAAATCTTTTCCCAGTTTCCTTCGTACATTCCCAGGATATCATCAAATACTCGAACGTCTTCAAATGAAGCATTCATTCCCTGACCATAGAATGGAACAATCGCGTGCGCGGCATCGCCCATGACGAGCGTACGACCGTAAGCCTGCCAGGGAGCGCAACGGATGGTTCCAAGCGTACCCGTAGGATTTTTAAAAAAGTCCTCCAGATAATCCGGTGTATGTGGAATTAAGGTCGGGAAAAATTTCTCAAAAAATTCAGCCACTTTTTCTTTCGTTGTTAAATTATCCAAACCATATTCTCCTCCGTAAGGATGGAACATCGTGACGGTAAAACTGCCATCCAGATTAGGTAACGCAATGATCATAAATTCATCCCGTGGCCAGATGTGCAGCGCATTTTTTTCGATCCGATACGTACCGTTCGGTCCCGGAGGAATCGTCAATTCTTTGTAGCCGTGCTCCAGGAAAGATTGCTCATAATGGAACCGTAGTTTGGTGGTCTGTGCCATCATACTACGACGAACCGAACTACCCGCACCGTCCGTTCCAATCACTACCGCCCCTTCATCTGTAAAACTTTCATCAGTCTCCATATTGACCAGATTGGCACTTCCGGCATCCAGATTGACGCCATTACATTTGTGATTAAAAGCAATGTTAACGTGATCCATTTCATCCGCAGCATTGAGCAACGCAATGTTGAGCACACTTCTCGAAACGGAGTTAATATAATCTCCGGGACGTCCGCTGTAGGCAGAATCAAAAGTTTTTCCGGCAAGGGTATGAATCTGCCGACCGTGCATCGGGATACAGTATTCTTTTACCACATCCGCTAATCCAGCCTGCTCTAATGCCATTAATCCTCGATTAGAAAGTGCCAGATTGATCGACCGTCCCGCTTCGACACCTTCTTTGCGCATGTCCCCCCGCTTTTCGTACATCTGTACGTTGTAGCCGCGTTGGCCAAGTCGGATGGCGAGTAATGTTCCGCAAAGTCCGGCGCCAATAATGATTATCTTTTCCATAATATTTTTGCTGATTTCTGAGGTAAATGTACGACAAGTTTTGGTAATACGCCAAAACTGAAACTTAGAAACGGTTTAAAAATAACTTTACACTTTTGACTGCTTTTTTTGCTACTACTCCGCGTCACTAAAATTATCAATTTATGCACCGTTCCTTTTATCTTATCAAGTCAGGATTTTACAAACTATTTATTTTCAGTAGATAAATTTGCTTGAAATAACTAACATAATAATGTAAAGAAAATTTAGACTGAGTAAAATATTATTTTATAAAAAAATAACTACCTCGTGTAACCTTTCCGTATTTCGTACGACTATACAGGTGAAAAATCAAAATTAATTATTAGACTTGTTACCCATTTATCAGAGTATGTCAAAAATCAAACAAACCAATTTTTTAAAAGCTTATCAAGGTTGTCACGAGCCATTGCTTCGGTACTGCTCTGCGTTGGCCTATGGGAAAATGGATTGCGAAGACCTGGTGCAGGATGTTTTACTAGCCGCGTACACCCATTTTGATAAAATAAAAAATAAAAATCAGTTGTTACATTATCTCATTAGGGCCGCCCGCAATCGTTCTATCAGCAAGTTTCGCAAACAAAAATATAAAGCTGTTTTATTGGAGAAACACACCGAACGACTGGTGGCCCGCGAGATATCCCCAGACACGATTTTGGAGATTCAGTTACTTTACAAGACGCTGGATCAATTGCCTGAAAAGCAAAAAGACGCGTTAATTCTATTCGAAATAAATGGTTTTAGTATAAAAGAAATTGCGGCGATTCAAGCGAAATCAGCAGGGGCTGTCAAAACAAATATTAGCAGAGGCAGACAAAAATTAAAGGCATTGTTGACCGCAAAAAATGAATGGTTCGTACAAGTTTTTGGCACCATCAAAACGATTACTTTATGAAAAATCAATCAGATAAAAGTTTGGATTTGCTTTTTCAAAAAGTAAAAGAAATCCCACCAGAGATTCCTATAGAAAAGATGGAAAAAATGATTCTGAATTTTCCGGATAAGCCAGTTTTCAGCACAGAAACGCAATGGTTTATAAAATTATCTAACTTAAAATATATTGCTATGACTATTATTCCAATTATTGTAATGCTTACTTTTTGGTGGACGTCCGTGCCGCCAGAGACTGTCGCGTCTATTCCAAAAACAACGATCAAACACGCCATCACCACGGATGATAAACTATCAGATCAGCCAGTCGCTACCCTACCGGAGCAAACTCCTTTACATCAAGTTGAGCAGTCCGTTGCTACCCCACCCAAACCAAACCTTGATTTTTCACAGAAAATAGTTTTAAGAAATTCTAAATCTGATCTGCCTTCATTGATATCCTCTGATTCTATCACCAAAATATCAAAGGATTTGCCAATATCCGTTAAATCGGAAAAGAGCAAAAAGAAATTTAACAATTCAGCTACGTATATAAAACCGGATTTAATAGCTGAGGCGATTACCCCAATCCCGGATATCAGTACACCCCGTCTGAAAAAATTAAGAAGAAATTTATTTAAAAATCTTATTGACGACGGTATTGTAACCAGTAAGTATGCGCTCGTAGAATTGGAATTAATGACAAATCAAATTCTGCTAAACAAAGAACCTTTACCAGAAAAATTCTTGATAAAATACCAAGGGTTGACCGAAATTGCCGGGACGGGTCCTGACCGAAAAATAAAGATGAATCATGATTTTATTCTGGTAGGCGATTTTGATAAATCTGGTTTCCATGGTATCGGAGTAGGAACTTTCCACGAAGAATTACTCGAAAGAAAAGTGGAATTATTTCAACCTATTTCATTAGCAGAAAAGTTAGCGGAACAGGATGACTTACTGGAAATGGAAAATAAAGCCTTAAAATTATTTGCCAATAAAATTCAACAAAAAACACCGAATGGGAGCGGTAGAAGGCGACTATTTTCTCCAAATTTGAATGGCAAAAATTCCGAAAATTTACACATTGATTTGACCTTAATTTTGACCGAAGATAACTTTATTGATGAGGATCAGGAGTTCGCTTTTATTCAATTACCTAAAGATATTATTAGAATAAATGGTCAGAACCTAAGTGGTGATCAACTCAAAAAATATCAAAATCTAATCGATAAATACGGAATTAAACATGGTCGTGAAAGAATGATTTTACTAAGTCCTCATTTCCTAAAAGTTGGAAATTATAGTCACGGAAAATTCAGCGGAACGGCACATACATTATCTTTTAAACAATAAATTCACCGTACTATAAATCATCTTTTTGGTGACTACTTCCTTTGAAATTATTCTTTGTAAAAGTCTTATTTAATTCACAGTGCTTTAAATCGGTCCAGATTTACGGAGGCGTCAATGGCGTCTCCGTACATTAAATATCGAGCCATCTTTGCTGACCAATAAGGACCAACTGACGCACCTTTCGTTCCTAATCCATTGAATATCAATATATTATCATTTTTAAAATGAGCTCCCAATACTGGCCTACGGTCTTTAATTGTTGGACGAATGGCCGCTAAATGATCAACAACTTTGAAGGGAAAGTTAACATCTTTTACTATTTTTTCCATTAATTGCTCTTTACCAATTTTCGTAGGCTGTCCGTCCGCAAACTTCCACTCATAGGTAGCGCCGACCCAAAAACGATCTTTACCCACCGGAACATAGGTTAACTTGCTTTTGTAAATTTCTTTCCATGAGATATTTGGAATCTCCAGAATGATCACTTCTCCTTTTGCCAGCACCATTGGCACAAAATTAAACCACGGATTGTTTACAACTTGATATCCCTCACAAAAAACTATTTTTTTAGCGGTCCGGTTTCCATAAATAATTTCCTCATTATGTACTTTTACGGCGTCATAATCAAAGCGACCAATTTCCAGTAATTTTTCGGTTAATAGATATTTTTTCCACGCCTGTATATACGCCGGCAAATCTACGCGACAAGCTTTATTTATAATGCCTCGACCGAGGACAGCGTTCATGCCTTCGGGACTACCGGAAAGCAAATCAGGACAAAGATAATCTGCATTGTCTTCGTATCCGGAACGCGTGGTCCAGAGATTTTCTTCGCCAGGTTCGTTGAGGGCACGGTGGATATTTGTTCGCCAGAGAAAGCGTTTGCCTAGTAATTTTTCCTGCTTTTTGTAAGTAGCAATAGCAGCGGGTAAAAGCGTATCAATCATCCATGACTTAACGAGACGACGTCCAGTAATGGGATTGATAATTCCCGCAGCAACGCCAGAGGCGGCGCCCTTATGGTCGGCATCAAAAACGTGAATGGTTTTTCCGGCAGCCAATAATTCAGCAGCGAGTAAGCTTCCAGCCAGGCCTTGCCCTACAATAAAAAAGTCTACTTTATTCATAAATTTGCCAGGAGTTCCCGATCCGTTTTCTTCAATTTCGCCACCACCAAATCATAGGAATGGTCAATCATTTTTACAAGCAATGCTTCATCCAGTCCATCTTCAAAAGCTACGGTATTCCAGTGTTTTTTACTCATGTGGTAACCCGGCTGAATTTGATAATGACTTTCTCGTAAGGCTTCGGTCCAATCGGGATCACACTTTAGATTGACCGAAAATTCTTCGCTGGTCAACCTTGTGAGCGCAAACATTTTCCCCATGACCTTAAAGACCAGCGTTTCTTCATCAAAAGGAAAGGTCTCTTCTACGCCTTTTTTTGCCAGACAATATTGGCGGAACGCTTCAACGTGCATGCTATTTTTTTTTACAAAGTTAATAAAAGAGCAAAGAGGTACCCAAAGAATATATTCAGAAAGAACAGCGGATGATTACCTTCGACGTCTGCCAGAAAACTCCATAGCTTCTCCTTTTCCAAAACCATAACTGAAACCCAAGGTAATAAATCGTCCTCGAATCGCATAATTATAAATGTAAAAATCAGGTTGATCAGTGATGCTTTCTCGGAAGCGGGAAGCAAAGACATCTCGTACACTCATACTGAGTACGCCTTTACCTTTTAGGAATTTTTTACGAATCCCAAAATCAGCAAATAAGTTAGCGGAGTTGACACTTAGAATAGTCTGCTCTGAGGAACGATATTGACCAGTTACTTCGAAATCTATGTCAGCAGGTAATTTAATCTTGGCATTTAGTTTTCCACTCCATTGGTAATTGGAAAAATCAATGACTATATTGTTAAAATTACCATTTCGAGAGAAATAATTATAATTAAAATCACCGTTAAAAGTCAATTTTTTATTGACCCTATATTTAAGATTCAATTCAAGTCCAGTAGTGTTTCTGGTTCCAACATTTTCGGGTCTAACAGTAGTTACATTATCTTTTACATCCGGAACTCTTTCGATGGTTTCGGTCGTATATCGATGATAAGCCCCCAGGTTCGCAGTTAGCTTACCCAATAGATAAATGCTGGTTATTTCGTATGAATCCGTAAACTCTGGTTGCAAATCTGGATTACCAGCTCGAATATTAAACCTGTTTCTGGGGTTAAAAAAAGGATTTAAATCCCAAAGTCTCGGACGATAAACACGACGGGAATAACCAGCTTGTACCGAAATTTTTTCGTTAACTTTATAGGAAGTATGTACGGATGGAAACAGGTTGTTAAAATTTTGTGAATTGCTTTCATTGGTCGTCTTTAATTCCGTTTCCAAATCGGTATTTTCTACCCGCAATCCAAATTTCACACCCCATTTATTTCCTTCATAAGCCCCAGTTGCATATACGCCTAAAACATTTTGGTTGTAATCAAATATGTTTGTAAAATCTAAATCCTTTACCCAAATTCCATCTTCCAGATCACTGACCTCAAAATCATTACTGACTTCATTTAGCACATACTGCAACCCGGTTTCAATAGTAAATCCGTTAGCAAATGGCTTATTATAATCCAATTTAAAAGTAGTTTTTATTTCTTTAAAATCGGTCCGTGTTCTTTGTTCATCACCACTGTTCAGTCCTAAAATAGAGGTATCAAAAAACTCAGAAGATTGGTCTTTGGAAAATAGACTTCCCAGAGCACTAAATAATAAAGTATGTTCTTTATGGTCTTTAAAATCCTTTTTATACTGGAACTCATACTGGTATTTTGGATTGGTAGCTTCCGTCACTTCTGTCCGCTTACGTTCGCCAATATCCTGCCCTGTAGAATCTTGAAAAACAAAATTGGTTTCAGAAGGTTGATCCTCAATTTCATAAGCAAAACTCCCTGACAAGGTAATTACATTGTGTTTATTGATATGATAATCCGTTCCTAAAATTACGTTGTAAAACAATTCATTTCGATCTTCAAATCCAGTAGAAAGCACCGTGGTTTTAGCAATCAAATCACGGTTAATATATTCTGTATCTCGGGGGCTTACTCGATAGCCCACACCAACCTGACTAAAGAGGTTGAATTTCTCGGTCCGACGATTCAGACTCAAGCCAAAGCTATGATTGTGAGGCATCCCGGTATTCACCGAAAAAGAACCATTGATTCCTTTTCTTTCTTCCTTTTTCAAAATAATATTGATGATTCCACTGGTTCCCTCGGCTTCATATTTCGCAGAAGGATTGGTAATTACTTCTACGCTTTGGATCATATCCGCCGTGATGGTTCCCAAGGCTCCGTCAGAAGCAATCACAGAAGGTTTTCCATTGATCAAAATTTGTACGCCCTGACTTCCTCTGAGGCTGATTTGTCCTTCTATATTTACATTCACCGAAGGAACATTATTCAAAACTTCTAACGCACTTGCACCCGTCGTACTCAAATCTTTTCCAACGTTAAAAACCCTTTTATCCAATTTGAATTCGGTCTGTGATCGCTCCGCCCGAACCTCAACTTCTTCCAGCATTTCACTGTCTTCAGAAAGAGAGATCGTTCCCAAATCTACCATTCTATCAGTGATGGTAAAATCCGTAATCTTTTTAGCGGCATAGCCAATAAAGGTGATTTCAATATAAAAATCTCTCTTTTTAGCAATTACCTGAAATGTTCCCGTTTCGTCGGTAGTCGTTCCGGCAATGGGCGTTCCGGTCGCGTTGTCGGCCACCATCACGGTAGCAAATTCCACGGGTTGATTGTTTCCAGCGGTAACTTTACCAAAAATTTCAATGCCCTTGGGCTGGGCAAATACTGCGATGGAAATACAGTTGAAGAAAAGAAGAAGTAGAAAATTTTTCATTTTAAAATGATATAGGTTGATTAATAAATATAAAATTTATGTACAGAAAATTTGTATGGAACTTAAATAATTTTTTCTTTTTGCCAACATTTTTAGGAATGAGGTATAAACAAACTGGTTTTCCCGGGTTAGATATTTTTATTGCTGGCCGTGATTGGCTCACTTTAATTAATACTTTTTCACTTACGAACCTTTTTACCACCTCATTGTTGAATAATATGTCTCTGAGCATTAGGATTTTATAAAAATTCAATAACATGAAAAATTTTATCTACTTTTTTCTTTTAGTATTTCTTGTGTCCTGTCAGTCGCAAGTTACGGACGCTATCAACAAGAGAAATTCGTTGCAAACCGATCAGAAAAATGATTTTAATGATTACTGGTATGCTGGCAAAGCAGAGATTTCCAGTTATGCGCTGGAGCAGTTCCGCTACGGCGAAATTCACCAGGGAAAGGCTGCTTTTATATTTGTTACCGAGCCATTTTCAAAAAACAAACAAGTAAAACTGGATTATCCGGATTCCAATCCAGAAGACAATATTACGATTTTAAAAATGAACGCCACCCGAAAATTCAATACTGGAATTTATCCATATTCTACCATGCAATCTGTTTTTACTCCCGTAAAATTTAAGAAACACCCATCAACTTTAAAGGTGACTACTACTTCACAGGAATGGTGTGGACATACGTACGAACAATTAAATTTTAAAAAAAACCATTACGATCATCAGTTGTTTTCTTATTTTGAATCAGAAGGAGATGTCAGTAATAGATTGGGAAAGGCATGGCTGGAAGATGAGCTGTTTAATCGCATCAGAATTCAACCAAGTGATTTGCCAGAAGGAAATATAAGTATTATTCCAGGAACCATTTTCTCCCGTTTTCAACATGTACCACTTAAGGTTGAAAAGGCAACGGTTACTCTGGAAAACGCAGAAAATAACGCTCAATTGCGTTATCAAATTACCTATCCGGATTTAGGAAGAACCCTCACGATTTATTTCGAAAAAGCGTTTCCGCATATTATTGAATCCTGGGAAGAAACTTCCGCTAGCAGTCCGAATCTTGTTACCCGAGCGACGCGGATAAAGACGTTGAATTTGGCTTATTGGAATAAGAATGGAACAATGGATGTGAAGTATCGCAGGGAGTTGGGATTGGAGTAGATGCTTAAATTAGAATCATTGTCCTTCTAAAGCCAGCATCTCGGAGATTGTTTTGAATGTAAATCCTTTGGCTTTTAGACCGCTAATAATTGGGTCGAGCGCGTGGAGTGAGGCTTCGCGACCGTCGTTCATCGGATGTAATAAGATGATAGAACCGTTGGTGGTTTCGTCGATTACAAACTTAGAAAGCTTGTTGGCATCCATATTTAATGCCGGATCACCTTCAGGTGAAACATCCCAAATTATTGTTTTGCGATTGTTCTGTTTTAAATAAAGTGGAAGCATAAATATTTTCATTCCGTAAGGAGGTCTGAAATGAATATCTCCGGTGTATCCAGCCTTTCTAAGTAATTTATCCGTGGGCTCAATTTCCTGACGAATGGTTTCGTAAGACCTTAAACTCAAAATTCGATGCGTAAAACTGTGGTTACCCACTTCGTGACCTGCCTTGACGATCCGGGTAATATCTGGTAAACGTTCTTCCATTAACTTTCCAATTGGAAAAAAAGTAGCTTTAATATCGTGAGATTTTAAAATAGCAAGTACCGTATCAATTCTTTCGTTGGGACCATCGTCCAGGGTGAGTGCGACTACTTTTTGCGGTGTTTCGACCCGCGCGTATATTTCGCCAAAGAGCTGAATGGTTCGGGCGCGATTGAGCCAATAAACGCTAAAGGCAGTCAAAAAAATAAAAAGAGAAATTAAAAAAATTTTTTTCAATAGGTTTTGATTTAGGAATGAGGATTAATAAATTAAGGTAAAAGGCGAAATATTTTTTTTGCCAATCAAAGACTTAAAATACTGAGGCACTGGTGCCTCGGATACTAAACAACTTAAATCAATAACCTTCTTCCCAAATAATCAATCGCTCCGCTGTAAAATCCAAGGTAAAAGGATGGCGACGTAAAAAAGGGTAACCTAATATGCCATCCAGCGCTACCGAATAGGCATCATTAAGTGCTTCCAAATCTGAAAACATAAATCCTAGCGCCGTATAATTCAACCCCATACATTCCATTTCTGTCAAAGTAAAATTGCGAACAGCAGTAGATGATTCAGCGATGGACCAGACTTTCCCCGCCTTTAAATCGTGGGTATGAGCGGTTAACGCTTTTTCAAAATTTCCGGAAAAAATGTTTGCCTCTGCTCCTGTGTCAATGGCAAAAGCATATTCTACTTCGTTCACTAAAACCGAGAGCATCGGAAAATGGCCTTGCCAGGTAAGTGGGAAATCACGCAATGATTTTTTTGGAATAGCCCTGGAAGTAGTATTGGATTTTTCCAAACGAACCAAACCTTTATTATAATCAACAAATAAGGAGAAATCTTTTAGCAGATTGGTACCGATGATCCCCGCAATCCGACAACCTTTGATGGCTTCCAGATGTCGCATATCCATTTTATACAAAGCTTGATTTTCAAAGACGGCCTGGCCAATTTCAAATCGTGCAACGATCCCTTTCTCTACCGCAACCTGCGCACCTAGCCCGTAAGCTTCGACCGCTTTGTCGGTCACTAAATCCTGATTGATAAATAAATGAGAAGCCCCGGTATCAAGAATATAATTTCCTTCTATACCATTCAATTGAGCACGTACCATAATGAGTCCTCCCGCCAGACGGGCACTGATCACGTCGTCAAACGCCGCATCCAAAGGAGACCTATACAGGTGCTCACCGAGGGGCATTCCTGTAGAAAACAAATGTGGAGTCCCTCCGGTGCATAGTAAAATTACTATCCCGAGGGCCAGCCTAAATTTTCTCATCGTTGTTTGAATAGTATGTTGAATATCTATATATCAATTATACTGCCAGTTGTGCAAATGTTTTTTATCTTTATATTTTGAAGGTTTTCTTGATAGGTTGAGTTGTAGCGACCATTTTCAAGGATGAGCAATAAATAACTTCGCTTTTTTAAAGCAAGCGCACTACTCCACTAAATAATAATTCAACCATTAACTAAAAAATATGCGAATTTTCCTTTTAGCTTTCTTACTAATCCTGGGTTGCCAACCGGCTGAAAAACCTGGTCAAACTCCCCCACTTTCCTCTGAAAATTCTGCCAATATGAATGTTGAACGGCCAAAATTGACAAGGGAACAGGCCAATCGACTGGCTGGTTTACCTTTAAAATGTATGCAGCAGGAATTTCCCAATAAGCTGGGGCAGGTCCTGGGAACAGCAGCAGATATGCGATCGCCCAAGAATCTGCATCCGGCTTTCTATGGTTGTTTTGACTGGCACTCGTCGGTACATGGACACTGGATGCTGGTAGAATTATTGAAGCGATTTCCGGATTTGAAAGCGGCAGATCAAATTAAAAAACAACTTTCTGAAAATATTACGGCAGCAAATATATTGCAGGAAGTAACGTACTTTGAAGGGAAGCATAATAAATCGTACGAACGTACTTACGGCTGGGCATGGCTCCTGAAATTGTCCGAATCTTTACAAACCTGGGAAGATCCAATGGGCAAAAAACTTGCCGATAATCTGGAGCCTTTAACGCAACTGATCCGCAATAGGTACCTGGATTTTTTACCAAAGCTATACTATCCAATTCGGGTGGGAGAACATACCAATACTGGTTTTGGACTGGGCTTCGCGTGGGATTATGCAAATACGGTGCAGGATACGGAACTGCTTAGCCTCATCAACCAACGTGCGAAAGACTGGTTCCTGACAGACGAAAATTGTCCTTTGGAATGGGAGCCGAGTGGCTATGATTTTCTCTCCCCTTGTTTGGAAGAGGCCGATATTATGCGACGGGTATTAGGAGCGGAGGATTTTGGAAAGTGGCTGGAGAAATTTTTACCGCAGTTGTCTGACCCTGAATTCAGGTGGGAACCAGGACAAGTCTCGGATCGTTCGGATGGGAAACTGGTTCATCTCGATGGTTTGAATTTTAGTCGGGCGTGGGTCTTATATGGTTTGTCCAAACAAGATGTAGGTAATAAAAACAACATGATTAAAATTGCGAATGCGCATATGGAATTTTCCTTACCGAACGTGGTGGACGGAGATTATGCGGGGGAACATTGGTTGGCAAGTTTTGCTTTGTGGGCGTTGATTAGTGGAGAGGAATGAATAATCCCGCAGGGTGACGAATGACAATACATTAAGGAACGATCCCGAAAGGGGAACGTGGACGCATGATTATTTTTTTAGAATCTTTATTCGCTCCGACGCAATTACTTTGTTTTTAGTAGAAATAGTTATAATGTGAATGCCTTCTTCTAACCGATCCAGGGACATTTGATAATTAAACAAACCGTCATTTACTGCAAGTCCGCTTTCCACCAACAGCTGTTTTCCAGATAAATCATACACTTCAATATCAACGCTTTGGATTTTATTCGACACGGTCATCTTAACATTAATCAACGCTCCCAGCGCAGGATTTGGGAACACTTTAAATGCTTCTACCAAGGTTTCATCAACGGAAGAAATTTGCAAATTTGGATCAAATACCCAGAGTGTTTTATTACTGAATCCTGAAACAAAAAATAACAAATCTCCTACCTGAGTTAACTGCAACGGATCCCCACTTTCTGTTCCGGGTACAATATCTGACAAAAGACTCGTCCCTTCCAGCGTACCATCACTGATAAAAAGCTCATTTCCTGCTTCGGTGTTTCTTGCTCTCAAAACCAAACTATCATTATACATACCGATATCATAAGCAGCTCCGATGCTTCCATCTTGGTAACCGTAGGATGTAATCACCGTTTCGGTTCCAGCCACCGTACCGTCGGTAGACATAAGCCTCCAGTTACCACTTAAGCTAGCAAAGTAAATTTTATTATTAAAAACAGTCAACCTCCTCGGCTGGAGATAACCAGAACTGGCTGGATTTAGTTTAAACGTTCCATTTACCGTCCCATCCGAAACGTGGAGCTCAAAAGTAGTTCCGGAAGGAGCACCATCTTCCCGTAGAACAAAATAAAATTTCCCATCTAAAAATGCAAAGGGTTGATCCGGTGTGCCAAAACTGGGATGATCGTAAGTATTTAAAATTTCTGTTCCTGCCTCCGTTCCATCGCTTACCCATAAATTAAAAGGATCGTTATTGGGATGATAGGCAAAAAACATCTTATCACCATCTGATTCCATAATGACTTTGGTTCCAAACTCACTTCCAGCGGGATACAGAATTTTCACGGTTGATGTATTCGCAACGGTACCATCCGTTTTGCCTAAGATTTTCCCTTCGTCCATACTAGCAATAAACATTACATTTGCATCTGTACTTCCTAACCCTCGCATACCACCAAAATCCGACGTAAACAATAATTCTGTCGCTCCGGTCACCGGATCTAACTTAATCAGATCATCCGCACTAAAGTTGATAACCGACTCTACAGCCATATAAATATGATCATTCCAGTAAGTGGCATACTCAATCCGATCACCGGACTTACTATAAATAGAAACCAGGGAATCACTATTTTCCGTCAGAACAGAAAGATGATAAGTACTTCCCGCTCTTTCTATAAAATACCAAACGCCTTCCTGTTTAGAAACCAACCTTACAAGTTTGCGGCCCATATTTTCAAGTTGAAATGTTCCATTTTCTGTCCCATCTGATACCCAAACAAATCTACTATTGTCGATCACATCCGAATAAACAAGTCGGTTATCTAGCGCACCAAATAATTCAACATCATCGTCTAATTGATTTCCAAAAACTTGATAACTGCCCTGAGAAAATAATGGTAAAGTACCCATTATAAATAAGCTCAGAAACAACACGGATATTCGATTAAAATTCTTTTTCATTTGATACTTTTTAGTTTATTCAAATATACAAAATATCTTAGGGTTGGCAAATAAATAAGTGCGGATTCTAGACGAACTATTTTTGCCTCCATCTAAGAAATAAAATGGGCGTTATGCTGTGTATAGTAACCATTTCAAAAATTAACATTTAAAAAAATGAGTTTTTCTTGTATTACTGAATATTTTAAATACCTTTACGGCAGTGAAAAATCTTTTTACATATAACCTTTCTTCTGCTCCGGCTTTCCGCCGCAGTATCCGTCGTGCTTTCCGTCGCCCCTAGGGCGCATCACTTACATATAACCCACCGTGGGGTCTTCACCCTCAAGTAGTACACTGTACTTACTTTTTATTAATTTTTATGGAAAAATTGTCCTGCTAATACGCTTACTGGTATTACGCATACAATAGTCTTTTCCTGATTTTATTATTAAAATTTACTGTAAATGAATATTCAATTACTCATTTCAGACGGGACACATACGTCTTATGCGAAAGCTATCTGCGAACTTATTGAGATTTCTGCCAAACAACGTGGAACGGGTATCGCCCGTCGGGAGATGGCATATATTGAGAAAAAAATAAAAAACAGTCACGCTGTTATCGCTTTGCACGAAAACACTTTAGTTGGATTTTGCTATCTCGAAACCTGGAGTCACGGCAAATATGTAGCCAACTCCGGATTGATCGTCCACCCGGATTATCGAAAACTCGGATTGGCCAGAAAAATAAAAAAGAAAGCTTTCAAGCTGGCAAGAGATAAATATCCTGACGCAAAGGTTTTTGGTATAACAACCAGTCCGGCGGTTATGAAAATTAATTCTGAACTGGGATATCAACCGGTTAGTTTTGCTGACCTAACACCTGACAAGGCATTCTGGCAAGGCTGCCAAAGCTGCCCTAACTTCGATATTCTACAACGAAATCAACAACGCCTCTGCCTTTGTACTGGTATGTTGGCACCTTCCAAAAAGGAAGAAATTTCTAACAAAAAAACAAAACAAGATGAGTAAACAAAATAAAATGCTCGTACTGGCATACAGTGGCGGACTCGATACTTCCTATTGTGTAAAATATCTAAGCTTACAAGGCTGGCAGATTCATGCAGTCTCGATCAACACGGGTGGTTTTTCTGACAAAGAACTTGACCAGATGGAAAAGCGCGCCTATCAACTTGGAGCCACTTCTTTTAAATGCGTTGATGCGGTCGCCGATTATTACCAAAAATATATTCGGTACCTGATCTATGGAAATGTGCTCCGAAACAATACTTATCCATTAAGTGTCTCAGCAGAGCGAATGTTTCAAGCGGTTGAAATTGCCAAGGTAGCAAAACAATTAAATGCGGTGGCTATTGCCCACGGAAGCACCGGAGCAGGCAACGATCAGGTGCGTTTTGATTTGGCTTTTAACATTCTTTGTCCAGGAATCGAAATCATTACTCCGATCAGAGAACAGCAATTGTCAAGACAAGCGGAAGTAAACTTTTTAAAAAATCATGGCTTTGAGTGGAATGAAGAAAAAGCCAAATATTCCGTTAATCAGGGGGTCTGGGGAACGAGTGTTGGGGGTGCCGAAACCCTGACTTCTCATCGGACGCTACCCGAGCATGCCTGGCAAAATCAACTTCAAAAAACGGAGGAAGAATCGGTCAAGCTTTTATTTTCGAAAGGTGAACTTGTCGGGATCAATAATAAAATATATGACCATCCATTAACTGCCATTCAGGAACTGCAAAAGATGGCAGCCCCTTTTGCCATCGGTCGAAATATCCACGTGGGTGATACGATTATCGGAATCAAAGGCAGGGTTGGTTTTGAAGCGGCGGCTCCCATGATCATTATCAAAGCCCATCATCTTTTGGAAAAACACATCCTCGGAAAATGGCAGGCTTACTGGAAAGAACAACTCGCCAATTGGTACGGAATGATGTTGCACGAAGGACAGTATCTCGATGAAGTGATGCGAAATATTGAAGGATTTCTGGAAGATACGCAGCAACAAATTACCGGGACTGTTTTTGTAAAGATGTATCCATATCGTTTTGAATTAGAGGGCATTGAATCCGAGTATGATAAAATGCAAAAGCAAAAAGGACAATACGGTGAGATGAATGAGGGTTGGACGGGAGAAGATGTAAAGGGTTTTACTAAAATATTAGCAAATCATTTTTCTAACGATATAAATTTATCAAAAATATGATTAAGGTTGGAATCGTAGGCGGTGGCGGATATACCGCTGGAGAATTATTAAGAATATTGGTCAGACACCCCGATGCTCAAATTGAATTTGTACTGAGTAATAGTCAAGCGGGACGTTTGGTTTCGGACGTACACATGGACTTAACTGGAGATTTGAATCTATCTTTTACTGAAAATATTTCTTCGGAAGCAGACGTAATTTTTCTTTGCTCGGGACACGGAAAGTCGAGCGGTTTTTTAGAAAAAAACAAACTTTCTACATCCGTAAAAATCATTGACTTGAGCAGTGATTTTAGATTATCAAAAACTGCAGAAGACTTCATTTATGGTTTACCGGAATTAAATCGAGAACAAATTATTAGCGCTAAAAAAATTGCCAATCCAGGTTGTTTTGCCACGGCAATTCAGCTGGCTTTATTACCACTCGCCGCTCGTCAGACACTGAAAGAAGACATCCACATTCACGCACTGACCGGAAGCACTGGCGCCGGACAAAATCCAACAGCCACCACGCATTTTAGCTGGCGCAATAACAATATTTCTGTTTATAAACCATTTACGCATCAACACTTAAGTGAAATCCGACAAAGTCTTAAACAACTACAAACAAATTTTAATGCACCTATTAACTTTCTACCGATACGCGGAAATTTTACGCGGGGAATTTTTGCCAGTTTATACTTAAAAACGGATTTAGAATTTTCGGAGGTAGCCTCCCTGTTTTCGGAATACTATGACACGCATCCTTTTGTCCATATGGTCAACACCAACCCAAGTTTAAAGCAGGTCGTCAACACGAATAAATGTTATTTATTTTTAGAAAAAATTGAAGACAAAATACTGATCATCAGCATGATAGATAATTTAATCAAAGGTGCTGCTGGCCAGGCAATTCAGAATATGAATTTAATGTTTGGACTACCTGAAACGACTGGGTTAAAATTAAAGGGGACGGCTTTTTAGGTGTTATAGGTGTTTAGGTGTTTAGGTGTTTAGGTGTTTAGGTGTTTAGGTGTTTAAATCAAAAAAATATGAAACCATTCGAAGTATATTCATTAATGAACGTCCATATTCAGCGGGGACTCGGTAGTTATGTTTGGGATAAAAAAAATCGAAAATATCTCGATTTTTATGGAGGCCATGCGGTCGTTTCCATTGGTCATGGGCATCCTCATTTTATTAAAAAAATAAAGGATCAACTAGACAAATTGGCCTTTTATTCCAATGCGGTTAAAAACGAATTACAAGTGGAACTAGCTGAGAAAATCGGGTCTATTTCTGGCTATCCGGATTACCATCTATTTATGGTCAACTCAGGTGCAGAAGCTGTTGAGAATGCCCTAAAGCTGGCTTCATTTAAAACTCAACGAACCAAGGTGATCGCCTTCGAACGCGGATTTCACGGACGGACCTCCGCAGCGGTTCACGTCACGGACAATCCTAAAATCTCTGCTAAAATCAATCAGGGATTTGAACGGCTAATTCTCCCCTGGAACGACTTGGCTACCGTAAAAAAACACTTGGCTAAAAACGATATTTGCGCTGTGTTGATCGAAGGCATGCAAGGGGTTGGTGGTGTCCATGTTCCTGATCCTCATTTTTTAAAAGCACTTGAAAAACTTTGTCATGCACACCATACTATTTTGATCCTTGATGAGATTCAATCAGGTTACGGCCGAAGCGGTAAATTCTTTGCCCATCAACATGCGGGCATTCAACCTGACTTGATTACCATCGCCAAGGGTATGGGCAATGGATTTCCAATTGGTGGTGTCTTGATTGCTCCCAAATTTAAAGCCACCTATGGATTACTAGGAACCACTTTTGGCGGGACGCATCTTGCTTGCGCGGCCGGCCTGGCGGTGGTAGAAGTCATCGAGCAGGAAAGATTATTAGAAAACGTGTTATTGCGAGGCGATCAATTAAAGGCAGCTTTGTCAGATTTTGAGGAGGTCCTTGAGGTCAGAGGGATGGGTTGTATGATCGGTTTAAAAATGGCTTTCCCGGTAAAGGAATTTAGAAAATCATTGGTAGAAGAATTCGGCGTATTTACGGGGTCTTCTAGCCAGCCAGATACTTTGAGAATTCTACCTCCACTTAACGTTTCTGAATCTGAAATAAATGAATTTATTGAAAAGTTCAGGAATTGTATTTTGTTGAATTGTTAAATAATATATTAAAACTATGAAGAATTTTATTTCAGTAAAGGATGTATCGAATTTTGATCAATTAATAGAAAGCGCCAGGAAGATCAAAGCCAATCCGTTGGAAAACGTAAAATTAGGAAAAAATAAAACCATGGTGTTATTGTTTTTTAATCCAAGTTTACGTACCCGACTTAGTACTCAAAAGGCGGCATTGAATCTGGGGATGCAGGTACTCCCTATGAACGTCTCGCAAGGATGGGGACTGGAATTTGAGGATGGCACCATTATGAATCTGGACAAAGCAGAACATGTAAAAGAGGCTGCTGCGGTCATTAGTCAATATGCAGATATTATCGGAATCAGAACCTTTGCCGGATTAAAAGACCGGGCGCTTGATTATGAAGATCGGGTAATTAACCAATTTATAAAATACGCTACAGTTCCCGTCGTCAATCTGGAATCTGCGGTACTCCATCCACTACAATCTTTTACGGATCTTTTTACCATTGAATCTTACAAGAAAAAACCACGACCAAAAGTGGTTCTTAGTTGGGCACCCCACCCTAGAGCTTTACCACAGGCGGTTGCAAATTCTTTTTTAGATTGGATGCAAAAAACAGATTACGAAATAGTGGTAACACACCCAAAAGGTTATGAACTATCCACCGAATTTACGGAGGGCTCTACCATTGAGTACGACCAACAAAACGCATTCGCGGGAGCCGATTTTATTTATACTAAAAACTGGTCCAGTTACGAAGACTACGGAAAAATATTGTCCACTGAACCCGATTGGATGATTACCCAAGAAAAAATGAAATTGACCAATGACGCTTACTTTATGCATTGTTTACCGGTGCGGAGGAATGTCGTGGTAGCAGATGCGGTGATCGACAGCAATCGCTCGTTGGTAATTGAGCAGGCAGGTAATCGGGCGGTGACGGCGCAGACAGTGCTGGTTGAGTTATTGAGGGGTTTAAGGGTTTATTAAACAATGTAAAATTTTATGATGAAGGATTTAACGGTTATCAAGATTGGTGGAAAATTACTGGATGATGAAGTTGCCTGGAAAATAGCAATGGATAATTTTTCTAAAATTAAAGGGACTAAAATTTTAGTACATGGTGGCGGAAAAATTGCCTCTGATCTTTGCCAAAAGCTGGGGATTAAAACCAGGATGATTGAAGGTAGGCGCATTACCGATCAGGCTGCGCTGGAAATAGCCACCATGGTGTATGCTGGCTTACTAAATAAACAGTTAGTCAGTTATTTACAATCCTTGGGAGACAATGCAATGGGATTTTCGGGAGCGGACGGAAACCTGATTCTATCCGCGAAACGACCAGTTGCAGAGATAGATTTTGGATTTGTAGGAGATGTAAAAAAAATAAACACTTCCTTGATTACCTGTTTATTAGACAAGGAAATTGTTCCTGTTTTTTGCGCCATTACGCATAATGGTCAGGGGCAATTATTGAATACCAATGCGGATACGATCGCCTCTGTTTTAGCGACTAACTTGGCCGATCAATATCAGACGACACTGAAGTTTTGCTTTGAAAAGGCGGGGGTTTTATCAAATCCTTCCGACGACACATCCGTGTTTCCTGTTTTATCTAAAAAAAATTACTTGCAACAACGGGATGATGGCGTGATCTCTGCGGGAATGATTCCAAAACTGGACAATGCCTTTGCGGCTAAATCTGCCAGGGTTGATAAAGTGATCGTTTGTGGTATTAATGGTATTCATCAATTAAAAGGAACAGAAATATGCTTGTAAATTCAAAATTAAAATCAGCAGCGATTGAGTTATTAAGGTCGTTAATCTCAGTACCTTCTTTTAGCAAAACAGAAGATCAAACGGCAGATATTTTAATAGATTTTCTAACCAAAAAAAATATCCCCGTCCATCGCCACGGGAATAATATCTGGGTAAAATCACTTAATCAAAATCCGGAGTATCCTACCCTGCTTTTAAATTCACACCATGACACGGTCAAACCCGTAGCAGGTTGGCAACGTGATCCTTTTGCTCCAACAATAGAAAAGGATATTTTATACGGATTAGGAAGCAATGATGCCGGTGCTTCCCTGGTTTCCTTGCTGGCCGTTTTTCTACATTTTTATACTAGAAAAAATTTACCTGTTAATCTACTATTTTTGGCTTCCGCCGAAGAAGAAATTTCTGGTACAAATGGAGTAGAAGCAGTCTTGCCCAAACTCGGAAAAATAGATTTTGGGATGGTAGGAGAACCCACCGACATGCAGATGGCCACTGCGGAAAAAGGTTTGCTGGTGCTCGACGGAATCGCTACTGGAAAAGCGGGACACGCCGCGCGAGATGAAGGAGAAAACGCTATTTACGTAGCGTGTCGAGATATCGAATACTTACAAAATCTGAGGTTTGAAAAGGTATCAGAGCAGCTCGGGCCTATCAAAATTTCGGTAACGCAGATCCAGGCAGGCACTCAACACAATGTAGTTCCGGACAAATGCAAGTTCGTCGTAGATGTTCGTACCACCGCAGCTTATTCCAACCAAGAGGTTTTTGATTTTTTAAATAAACATACTACTTCTACGCTTAAGGCACGATCCACCCGACTGGAACCTTCCGGTATCTCTATCCACCATCCGCTCATTCAATCCGGTAAAAAACTAGGTATCTCCACCTTTGGTTCAGCTACGCTATCCGATCAGGCGATGATGAAATTTCCTACCTTAAAAATGGGTCCGGGAGACTCCAGTCGTTCTCACACGGCCGACGAATTTATCTTACTATCTGAAATTAAAAACGGAATAGATACTTATATTCACCTACTCGAAAATCTAATTTCATTCTACCAAAATCAATCGTTATGAAACTCTGGGAAAAATCTAACAAAATAAATAGTCTAATTGAATCTTTCACCATCGGAAATGATGCCGACTTTGATTTGCAACTGGCCAGATTTGATGTGGAAGGTACACTCGCTCACATCAAGATGCTTGAGTCCATCGATTTACTGTCTAAACTTGAACTAATGGCCCTTGAAAAGGCCCTTGAAAAAATTTCTAAAACAATCAATGAGGGTTATTTTATCATTGAACCTGGTGTCGAAGATGTCCATTCTCAAATTGAGTTATTATTAACAAGGGAATTAGGAAATACGGGTAAAAAAATTCACGCTGGTCGTTCGCGCAACGATCAGGTAATGGTAGATTTAAGATTGTTTTTTCGATCAGAAATAAAGGAAATCGCAGACCTGACCCGACAACTCTTCGACGTACTAATTTTACAAAGTAAAGCTTACGAGCAGGTATTAATGCCCGGCTATACTCACACACAAGTAGCGATGGTTTCCTCTTTTGGTTTGTGGTTTAGTGCGTACGCCGAGTCGCTCGTAGATGATCTGACTTTACTCTCCGCCGTTTACCAAATCAACAACCAAAACCCGCTAGGATCTGCGGCGGGTTACGGAAGTTCTTTTCCTTTGAATAGACAAATGACCACTGATTTATTGGGTTTTCAGGACCTTGCTTATAATTCTATTCATGCACAGATGGGCCGGGGAAAAACAGAACAATTTTTAAGTTTTGGTTTATCAGGGTTGGGCGCTACGCTAAGCAAACTCGCAGCAGACATGGTTCTTTTTAGCAATGAAAATTATCGATTTTTAAAATTACCGGACGAATTCACCACCGGGAGTAGCATCATGCCGCATAAAAAAAATCCGGATGTTTTTGAATTAATCCGAGGTCACGGTAATCTATTACAAGCCTTGCCCGGCCAGGTGAGTCTGCTTAATTCAAATTTAACGAGCGGTTACCACCGAGAATTTCAACTCCTGAAAGAAGTCCTTTTCCCAGCTTTAAAAAATACAAAGAATTGCTTAAAGTTGGCCGCACATTGTCTCTCTGAAATTACGGTAAATACGAATATTCTTGCCGACGAAAAGTATAAATATTTGTATACGGTAGAAAAGGTAAATGAGCTGGTAAAAACAGGTGTGCCTTTTCGGGATGCTTATCAGCAGGTGGGAACTGAAATTGAGGCAGGTGTTTTTAAATATTCAGGAGCGGTAGAGCATTCACACGCCGGAAGTATTGGAAATCTTTGTTTGAAGGAGATCAACCATAAAATGGAAACAATCAGTCAATTATTCTGATGAGCAAGGCAGCATTTTTTTCTAGTGCTTGGGGCAAAAGGTTAACGCAAAAACCATTAGCATTTTAATCTAATCTACCCCATAATTAGCGGAGAGAAGATCACATAAATTCCCACCACGATAGCACAGATCAAGATACCCACTTGCTTGACATATTTCCAGGGGGTAATATCCACTTGTCTGGTGTACTCCTGTTCAAAAGGTATTTTACGAGGACTGATCTGACCAATGATCAACATGATGACAACATTCAAGACAAATAAAATAGCCATTACATGCAGGAAATGAGGATAAGCTCCTGCTTTTATATACGTTAATTCAGCACCCGCAATTCCCGCGGCTTCTGCTTTGGCAATTGCGTTATTAACAAAGTAAGGTTTTAAAATAAATTGACTAACAGCATATAAGATTACGCCAGAACCAATAGCAAATTTAGCCGCAATGGCCGGAACTTTTTTTGTTAGATATCCTACTAGAATAATGGTTAAAATCGGAATACTGTAACAGCCATTCACTTCTTGTAAATAACCGAATAGTCCGGTAGGTGCATTGTCAATCAACGGCGCAATAAACATTGCCAGAATGGCCAACAATACGCCAAATATTTTTCCTGCTTTGACCACTTGCTTTTCAGAAGCGTCCTTATTGAAATACTCTTTGTATATATCAATTCCAAACAACGTAACAGAACTATTCAAGGCACTATTAAAAGAACTCAGGATAGCACCGAACAATACAGCCGCAAAAAATCCAACCAACGAAGCAGGTAAAACCTCACTGACTAATCTAGGGTATGCCTCGTCCGGCTTGGCCAGGGTATCACCAAAAATATGAAAAGCGATAATCCCCGGAATCACCAATATGAGTGGTCCTAATATTTTTATAAAGCTGGCGAGGATTAATCCTTTTTGTCCTTCTTTTAAATCTTTAGCCGCCAATGCCCGCTGAATAATTGCCTGATTGGTTCCCCAGTAAAAAACCTGAACCAACATCATTCCCGTAAATATAGTTGCAAAAGGAACGGAGGCAGCGCTATCTCCAATCGAATTAAATTTCTCCGGATGAATGGTTATTATTTCTGTAAAGCCAGCAACGATACTTCCTTTCCCCACATAAGCTAATCCAAAAAATGGAATCATTATTCCACCAATTAATAATCCAACTGCGTTGATCGTATCTGAAACAGCCACCGCTTTTAATCCACCAAATACCGCATACACAGAACCAATGATCCCAATTCCCCAAACACAAGCCCAAATAGATTGTATCCTGGTAATTCCTAAAACTTCAGGCAAACTAAACATGGCACTAAAAGCCACAGCACCAGAATATAAAACGATTGGCAACAATACAATTACATAACCCGAAAGAAATAAGCCAGACGTTAAGGTCTTGGTGAGTGTATCGTACCGTCTTCCCAAAAACTGTGGAACCGTTGTCAGTCCTCCTTTTAAGTATCTCGGTAATAAAAAGACAGCTGTCAAGACCATTGCAATCGCTGCCAATGATTCCCAAGCCATTACCAAAAGTCCTTCCGTAAAAGCTTGTCCATTTAATCCTACGATTTGCTCGGTCGACAAATTTGTGAGGAGCAATGATCCGGCGATAACACCTGCGGTTAGACTTCTTCCTCCTAAAAAGTAGCCATCTGAAGAGGTTTCATCGGTGTTTTTTGTGGAAAAATATGCAAAGATCCCAACAAAAACAGTAAAACCCAAAAATGTTATTAACTGCATTTGTAAGTTGTTTCTTTAGTTTGTTTAATCAACCCTAAATCTAAGACGATTTTCCGCATTATCCCTAAATTTGTCTTATTATTTTCTAAAACCCAACATGTTTAGTTTTAGAAGGGTAATTTTGTAATAGCGTTTAACAATTAGCACTAAATTGATAAAGAAAATCGTACTTCTTGGTAGCGGCAATTTAGCCACACAACTTGCACCCGCGCTGGTTTTAGCCGGGGCAGAGGTAATACAGGTATATAGCCGACGGATTGCCCACGCTCGAAAACTAGCCAGGGTTTTGACCTGTCCCGCTACCACTAAAATAGATGAGATAGTTACAAATGCAGACCTTTATCTTTTCGCCATTAGTGACGGGGCCATTCAAGCAATAGCTGAACAACTTTCTAAAGCCTTACCAGAAAACGGACGCTTTATCTTTGCGCATACTTCTGGTGCTACGCCACAATTGGTCTTTAAAGGGTTGGTTGAAAACTACGGAATATTTTATCCAGTACAAACTTTTTCGAAGGATCGTCCAGCAGATTTTTCGACAATTCCTTTTTGTATTGATGGCAATCGTAAAAATGTTAGAAATAAATTAGCAATGTTGGCAAAAACGCTGAGTCCAAAGGTTTCCCTGATCACCGACGAGCAACGTGCGATTTTACACGTTGCTGCCGTTTTTGTTAATAATTTCACCAATGCGCTTTTCAGTGTTGGAAAAGATATACTGGACGAACATGCTATCCCTTTTGAATTACTGACCCCGCTAATTTTAGAAACTGCCAAAAAAGTACAGGAAAATGCGCCACGTACCATGCAGACTGGCCCCGCCCGACGGGGAGATCAAAAAACCATACAGCGACATCAAACCCTGCTAAACAATCATCCTGCATTTCAGGAAATTTATCAGAAACTCAGTGAATTAATCATTCAGCAACAGCAACAAAAATAAAGCAGTACGATAAGTCAGGTAGTCCACTTTCCAGTCGTTTTCTGGCCTTTATTTTATCGCATCAACACCTGCTCACTCAACAAGACCTTTCCATCATTGTCCTTCACCACCACTGTCAACAACGCTATACCATTTCTTTGAATGGCTAAAAAAGGAGCCTCATCGCTAAAGTCAAGCGTTGTTTCTGTTACCAGGCGACCATCCATTTGGAAGACTTGAACTGGTAAGGTCCCCGCAAATTCGTAAGGGATAAAAACACCGCACTCGGCTGGATTTGGGTACACCATGTCAGATGTCACGAGCACAGGGTCAAATGTACTTTCAAAGATGGTTCGCGCAAGTGCAAAAGCATCCTGACCAATATCACTGCCCATTTCTCGGCCTCGTAAATCATCAATCGGAGGATGAATACCTCCCCAGATTCTGGACAAACTGCATTGATCCGCCGCGTCCCGATAGGTTGCCCACTGTAAATTAATGGCCTCGGAAGGACCTTCTTCAAAAACTAAAAAATCATCTTTAGGTGCAGAAAAAACACCGATTCCACCAGGAAAAAATTCACTGCCCGTAAAAGCCGTTAGTACTTCGGCAGCGGCCCGACTGAAAGTAGAATGTCCCGAAACATATCCCGCAAATGGCGGAGTGACAAAGGTAGGTCTTTGGTACGGCCACCAGTTTTCAGCCAGGACCCAACCTACGCCCGCCTGATCAGTATTTGGATTGGGAACAAAACCGGGACCTCGCCAGGCGTTTACTTTTACCTTTCCAACATTTTCAAAAAAAGCACCTTCCAAAATATCCCCTTCTTGTACTAATTCAATATATCCTGCAATCAAAGGAAGACCTTGTGGGTTAAAACCAGACAGTGTGGAATCACTACTTTGTCCCAGTTCAGCCATGCCCCGCAACGCAGAAACCGGACGAATATAATCATACCAGCCTTTGACACCCCAAACCGAAATCGCTACGTCGTGCATCGCTCCTCCGAGCGTGAGGTATGATTTTACATCCCATTCCAAATCAGTCAACACTTCACCCGTGCCCATAAATTTCTTTTCTAATTCCGGATGGTCATTGATTTCATTCAGGATCGTAAACCAATGACCGGGAGGCGTTTCTGAATCAGGACCGTCTGCCCAAAACTCCGCCAGTACGCGGGTATAATCTCCCCGGCGTACCAGGTTGGGGGTGTAGGGCTGCCCGGTTACGGGATTCAATGCTCTACCTTGTCCCGGATCACCGCCTTCAAAAAAATTATAAAAAGCAGGATAGTCTTCTGCTTCCGCAGGATAAAATTGAATGTTACCACTCGCGCCGGGAGAGATATCCCAGAGGGTCGTATCGGCTGCGCTGAGATGCGACGACCAAACACTAACAAGTGAAAAATTCCATTTGTAAATATCGTCCAGGCCTGTCGCCCCTGCTGATTCGATGTAAACCGGCGGTCCCGGATCGTGGTAAACATAAAATTCGTTATTGTCTCTTTCAAATATTTTCAAGTCCTCTTCTGCTAAAGCAAAAGGTGTTACACGCCCCCATTCTGCTCCCACAAATTCGGGAACATTAATCCCTGTCAGATTACCGGCCTGATCAATAAATTGTGGAAACTCCAGTGGTTGCCAGCGATTCAAATCGATCAGGTCTGGATTTCCAGAGCGGTTTATTTCCAAAGGAGGATTGACGGGTTCGTAAAAGGTATTAATATAATCTTCCAGTTCATTAGAAAAATCTTCCGCACCAAATGCAATGACCTGTTCAGCAATATAATTACCCAATTGTGCATTTCCACAGTGGTACTGGGTGGAAGTTATTTTTGGGTCATACCCTAATTCCGCCATCAACCTATCAATACTCCCTTCAATAAAAAGTCTGCCGGGCGCATCCCGAAAACGAAAGATTATCAACCGATACATCGCGTAGCTTAATACTTCTTCCCGGGCAGCCGCTATTTCTTCCGGCAAGGCAGGCGCGTTAAAAAAAGCGGTATAATCTTTTACTGTTTTTCCGAGCAGATAGGTATCCGCATTGGGTTCGAAAACAGCCCAGGCGTCGTACATTGCCAATGAGGTATGGTACAAATTACGGGCGTGGACCGTAGGACGTGCAAAGTCGTTCCGGATGGCTTCCAGCACTTCTTCGTTCCAGCGTCGCGCAATGGATTCCTGAGCAAAGATGGTGGTTCCGATAAAAAAGAAAAGAAATATAGTGGTAGATATTTTTTTCATAGCAAATACTATTTGTGTTGGTCAACTTCTTTGCTAAAATAATAGTTTTTTCAGACAAAAATATCCTTTCCTGTCATTTAAGTATTACAAAATAAACCCTGAATTCGAGCGGTGAAATACTTCGCGTGTTAATTCATTTGATAACTTGCTCTTCAGAAAATAATGCGATCCCTCTGGGATCGAACGACTGCGGGCCTCGAATCTCGGCTAACATAATGTGATCCCTCTGGGATCAATCCGAAAAAACGTAATAAAAACTGGATAAGAAATTTTTAGCTTACACAGTGTAGATTGAACACCTTAACTAATGGCCAACGGCCAACGGCTAACGGCCAACAGCCAACAGCCAACTGCCAATACCAAACTTAGCAACTGACGTAATTCAAAACCATCTATGCTTCCTATAAAAAACAAATACCTACTTTTCTATCTACTCATACTCTGGAATGGAACCATCCTCTCTTCCCAAAACCGCTTCGATACTCTTCGAACGGTAAAAATGACCGCAGTCGCTGATCTTCTTTCCGAAAGTATCACCATTCACTGGACCGACGATGCCGACGACAATACTTATCATCTATACAAAAAACTTCCAACGGAAGATACCTGGGGCAGCGCCATTTTTAGTTCCGGAAATCAGGATACCTTCTATCTGGATCAGGAAATTGAAAAAGGCGCATTATACGAATATCGGATCTTAAAAGAAACGGGAGACAGCCTCGGTTATGGCTATCTTTATAGCGGTCTGGATTATAAATCACCGTATCAGCAGGGTGATATCTTGTTGTTGCTAGACGCGGCTGCCCAAAATACAGTGGCCGAAAATCTTGAAATCTATCTCGAACTTTTAAGGGCAGAAGGCTGGCATCCTCGATTGGAAATGGTTACCTCCGACGCCTCAGTCTCCGAGGTAAAAGCCATTATTTTAGATGAATACGAAACGCTAAATAATTTAAAAACGGTTCTACTGTTAGGAAATATTGCCGTCCCGCATGCTGGAAATATTAACCCCGACGCGCACAACGATCACAAAGGCGCCTGGCCTGCGGATGTATACTACGGCGATATGGATGGTGTCTGGACGGACGAATCGGTCAACAACACGAGTAGCGCTTATCCCCGTATACACAATGTTCCGGGAGACGGGAAATTTGATCAGGACTATATTCCGGGAGAAATTGAGCTGGCAGTAGGGCGGCTGGATTTTTCCGAATTACCAGTTTTTGATCTAAACGAATATGAATTGCTTAACCGGTATTTAGAAAAAAATATTGCTTTCCGGACCGGGGTGTATCGTCCCCGACAGAAAGCTGTTTTTAAAAATAGAAATTCCTGGAAAGAAGGACTGGGGCAAAACGCCATCCGAAATTTTGTACCGCTGGTCTCCAATGACAGTATCACCTACGAAGATTTTTTTGATGCTTTTTCCGATTCTTTTCTGTGGTCTTACGGTGGATCAAGTGGGTCCATGACTAGTTCCAATAGTCTGGGAAATATCAATACCTACGCTAATAATAATTTTCAAGCAGTCTTCACCGCTTATTTTGGTTCCTATTATGGAGATTATGATTTTGAGAATAACTATTTGCGGACGGTACTGGCTTCGGGAAAAGTATTGAGTACCGCTTGGGTTGGCGCACCCAACTGGTATTTTCATCCCATGGGAATGGGCCTGGATTTGGGCTTTTGTACACGCTTGACGCAAAATAACCAGGATCTTTATTATGCCGGATTTTTTCCTAAATCAGTTACCATTAATTTATTGGGAGATCCAACTTTAAGCGCATTTATTGTCAAAGCGCCACAAAATCTGGTTGCAGCTCAACAAGAAAATTACATCAATTTAAATTGGTCTACTGTAGCGGACGACTTGCTGGGGTATCAGGTATATAGGAAAACGGTAGAGGAAGATTATTTTACCTTACAAAATGAGCTGCCAACAGCAGATACATTTTTTGTAGATTCCTGTGTGTCTGGAAATACAGAATTCGAGTACATGGTCAGTGCTATCAAACGGGAAATTACGCCAAGTGGTTCTTATATTAATCGCAGCAATGGTCCGATCCTTTATATTGAAAGCCAACCCAATACTTTACCCGAGGCTGATTTTGAACTCACGTGGGAAAGTGGTATTCTCAGCAGTCTGAATCAATCTGTTGATGCCTTTGAATTTCAATGGATTCTACCCAATGGTACGACAACAGAGGAGGAAGATTTTGTAATTCCGCTGGAATCAAACGGAACGATAACGGTAACGTTGATTGCCCGTAATCTCTGTTTTTCAGATACCCTGGAGCAAACGCTTTTGGTTAATCCAACTACCAAGCTTACGATGGAAAAGTCAATAACCATTTTTCCTAATCCAATGAGTGATTTGCTGATTTTAAACACAGAACAAACTATTAATCACTTAACTTTGTTTAATATATTTGGAAAGCCTGTTAAAAAATTCGGACTTCTTCCATCGGGGAAGCACGAATTGGCAGTAAGTGCTTTGCCTCCAGGAACTTATATACTGGAAATAAGCATTGGAGCGGTAACTTTTTATCGCAAGATCCTAACACTAAAAAACAAGTGAAATAAAAATGAATATATACTGTTTTTTTGTTATTTTATTAATAAATATTCCGTTTTTATCAAAGGCTCAGGTGGTCCATATTTCGGAGCAGTTTTTTAATCTGGATATGGATAAAAAGATGATCCTCGTCAATGAACATCCAGAGACCATCAATCTAAATTATCCGGAGCCCAAGTCCATCATTACTTCCGGTGGCCGTGATTATCAATTGGTAACAACCGTTCCACAAATTGCTACCAATATTTCCTATATGGTCGCGGACAATCAAAACGATACTTTTGCTTTATTTTTTACCACCCTGCCAGTTGTTCAAATCCAAACGAATAACACCATCGTCGACGAGCCCCGTGTTTATGCTAATTTTACGCTTTGTGAGTCCAATGGCGCATTAGTTCAACAAGATATAGGTATTGAATATCGGGGAGGGTCAACACAAGTTTTGCCAAAAAAATCATTGCGAATAGAATTCTGGGAAGATGCTCTGGGAGAAGAAACAAAAAATATTTCTTTGCTCGGAATGCGTAGGGATGATGACTGGAATCTAGAGGCATTATATCACGAACCGTTGCGGTTAAGGAGTAAGTTAAATTTTGATCTTTGGCGTAGATTAGACACGCTTTATTATCAAGCCGAAGAACCCGAGGCCATCAATGGTGTTCACCACGAATTTATCGAACTCTTTGTCAATAATGAATATCGGGGTGTATATGGTTTGAGCGAACGGGTGGATCGGAAACAGCTTAAAATCAAGAAGACAGGATCGAACGAAATTCGAGGTGAACTCTACAAAGGCGTCGCTTGGGGAGCATCTACTTTTACCTCTTTATCTGCTTTTAATAACAATAGTAAGTTTTGGGACGGTTTTAAATATATATATCCCTCAGATACCATTGATTGGTCGTCTATGTATAATTTTGTGGATTTTGTAATTAACGAAAATAGTGCGGATTTTTTTGAAAACTTTTCAGGCGAGTTTGAGGTGGACAATGCTGTCAACTATTTTATTTTTATAAACTTATTGCGGGCATATGACAATGTTGGAAAAAATACTTTCATCGCCCGCTATGATCAAAATGCACCTTACTTTTATGTTCCCTGGGATTTGAATGGCGCTCTTGGTTTATTCTGGAATGGCAACGCTGATCCTTCGGTAGAAGGCATTCTCTCCAATGGAATTTTTGATAGAATGGTTAACGATAACAGTTCCGGTGGATTTTTAAAAAAATTAGAGTTACGTTGGAGTGAACTGAGAACAAATATTGTCACCGTCGAGCATATCATGGAACCCTACTACACAGAATTTGATTATCTAAATTCAAATGGCGTATATGGTCGAGAAGCCATGGCTTGGGAAGAATATGATTTTGCGGGCGATCAATCCATCAATTACATAGAAAATTGGCTGGCAGGACGAATTGCGTATTTAGACGATTTTTTCTCCAACACAGCATTACTTATGTCTGTTACAACGCCATCTGTGGAAGATAAAAATGTAAGCATTTTTCCAAATCCTGCTTATGGTCAAATTCGGATCATCTCTAAAATCGACGATTGTCCTGTAAAAGAAATTGTCCTGTTCAGTGCTGTCGGCGAATATATGCGAAATATGGAATTGCTTCAGGAAGAATTGACCATTGACCTAAGCAATCTTTTACCTGGTATTTATTTTTTAAATTTAGAATTTTGTAATGGGTCTAAAATGGTAAAACGACTCGTGATTAGGTGATGGATTATTCAACTGTTCTTAATGTTCTAGAAAAAAATAGTTATTATTGCCTGGCCATTCCTTAGGAACGAGGATTAAAAATATTAGTCATAATTCTGAATTTATTAGATCGTTGTTCCTTAAATATTTACCTGTTTTTCATTTCTTTAAAAAAAACGCTAAAAATTAAAAAATAATGAAAGAAAACCTAAAATCCATTGACCTCGGGGAAGGACTAGGTGACATCGTCTTCGGTATGTCCCGCGAAGAGATTAGAAAAATGTTGGGAGAACCGACAGAAATTGACGGCAATCCTTTTGACGATAAAGTAGGGGAGCGAACGGAAAATTGGCATTACGACGAGCTGAAATTATCCCTTAGTTTTCAAGAACCACTCGACTGGGAACTGGATACAATTTCTGTAACTGATCCCTTTTATGAGTTAAACCAACAGTCTCTCATCGGTAAAAGAATGAAAATGGTCAAAGCCATGCTGGATGATATGGATATCACGGATATTGAAATGGAAGACCATTCTGACCCAAAAGGTAAAAAGCATATCCTGCTTACCTCTGATGCTTATTTATCCAATTTTTGGTTTGATGACGGCATTTTGAAAGAAATTCAATGGGGACCAGAGGACGATGTGTAGTTTTTCTGAAAGTAAATAATTTGTATTACTTATGTATTAAAAAACAATACCTTGTTCAATTGATTAACTGAACAAGGTATTTGTTTAGGTAAAAAAGATAAATGTTTGCACCTGTTTTGTTACTGTCCTTAATCCCTAGACAACCAATGAAAAGGATCTGAATGGTGATATTTATATATACCCATCCAAACCGCCCCATTTACAATCGCCGCAACTCCTTTGTAATCTCCCGCAACTCCAATTGTAACGTCTCTGCCGAATTTACCGAGTCGCTTTCTAAAATCCTCAAACTTAGTCGATCAATCGAATCCAGATAATATTGGTCATCCTCCATCTCGCTTTTCATTCCCTCCATCTGCGCCAGGTCTTCGTAATTTCGTTCTCGCAATTGATTTAATTTTTTTCGCTTTCTGGCCAGTTGGCTGGTCATTTTCTGATTATCCAGGAGGGTAGTCAATTTTTGCTGACAAGTTTCATAAAATTCCACCTTCGTTTGGCGAAGGCCAAGTTCCGTTTGAAAATCAGTATGCAACCGTTCACTTTCTCGTCTGGTGTCCGCGTTAAGATTTTTGGTTCTAAGCGATTGTTGTAATTCAAAAATATCCTGTTTAATTTCCGTAATTTCTTGTTGGTGAATCGCCAGTTCTTTCTTACAATTTTTCAACCGCTGCGCCACTCGTCCTTCCGTCGTCTTAGCATAAAGATCTGCTTCTTTTTTATCATTTTTACTTTTAAAAAAATAAAAAAGACTACCGATCGTTGCCGCTGCCACCAGGATGATGATAAAACCCAGTGGGTGTATTCGCATCAACATTCCAGAAAAAACAATCCCCAGTAATACCAGGATTCCCGCAAATAATACCTTCCCTAAATTATTTTCTGAATTACTCAATATTATAAAGATTTAAAATAAAAGTCATATAAAAAGTCCAAGAAATGAGAAATAATTAAAAAGAGAAAGTATAAACTCATTCCTTATTTGGTCAACATTCCCAAACATGTCAAGTTACCAAAAAAAATCTCCACTCCCTACTTTTGGCTTTTAAAATTATAGAGAATAAACCACCGCAACCCCTCATTTGTTTTCGGGACAGTTTCAGTTAGGATCGTTTAAAAAATAAGTTATAAAGGTTTGGGTCGGTTAATTTGCTTATAATCGAGGCGGTGAGATGCGATTCATGCCGTAGCATAATGCGTTTTTCAGTAACCCTGGCGCGATCTGACAATTGGTCAGGGGCAGAGTTGTAGCGAAAAAGCAGTCAAAAGAAGTGTAAAGTTACTTTCAAACCGTTCTTAAAAACAAAAAAAAATAGAGATAAAACAGACCGATTTGGGGACAATCTGTTCTTTCTCTATCGTACCTTGATCCTTGTGAACAACATTCTTTCAGAATCAAAGCGCCTTAAAAGTGGTTTTGGAATGGTAAAATTGACATTCCGTAGGGGAAATAAATCAGTTTTTGGGAGTTAGTTTTTGGGACCAGTTTAGGGGACTTTGTCGATACAACGGAAATATCAAAATAAGCCTACGGAGGCTGGGGTTTTGGGGTTATTACCGACGTATTCGATGTCTTTAAAGTGGTAGTAGAATTAATAAGAGAAGTACGGGAAAATTTGAGTACATTCATAGGATACACTTTGGAGGATTAAAAAATAATAGAGATTTCCTTACGGAAATCAAACGTTGAATCGATAAATTATTTTAAGTGTAAACTAGGGTATAGGCAGTATTTTTAGATAAATAAAAATTGTTAAATAGCGGTTTAAATTGCTGTTCCTCTATAACTATCCCAAATCGAATAATATTGTTTAAGAACTATTTTTTTTAAAATTTTTCAAAGCGTGTGTCAAATAAGTTTGCTACCCAACCAACAAAATACAAAGACTTCTTTCCTTGTATTGGAAAAATTTCCCTCGTATATTGCCTCAAAATCTATGACATGCTAAAAAAAATGATGGTAATCCTCGTTCTTGGCTTTTCTTTAATTATTGGCGTGGTTGCCTTGTCTAATATTTGGGTAATTCAATCCACTTATTCACAGGTATTCGAACAATCAAATGCCTTACCCGTCAACAAAGTAGGGCTCGTTTTGGGTACTTCACCCATGCTAAAAAATGGTCGCCCCAATCTTTATTTTGAAAGTAGAATGAAAGCGGCTGCCGAACTTTATCACGCCCGAAAGGTAGAACATCTCCTTCTCAGCGGAGACAATGGTAACAAAAAATATAACGAACCGGAAGCGATGCAGCAAGCTTTAATCGAACTTGGTGTACCGATCGAAAAACTAACACTGGATTACGCTGGCTTTCGAACATTAGACTCCGTCGTTCGCTGTGATAAAATTTTTGGTCAAAATAGTTTTACCATCATCTCCCAAAAATGGCACAACCACCGCGCCATTTTTATTGCCAATGCCAATGGCTTCAACGCGATTGCTTACAACGCACCCAGGGTTATCAATGCGACTCGAAAGGCGACAAACCGGGAATATCTGGCGCGGGTGAAAGCCGTATTGGATATTTATATTTTAAGAAAATCACCTAAATTTTTAGGTGAAAAAGAAAACATTGATTTGAATGGATAAAACCAAAATTTCCGCGATTCCTTCTCCCTGTTTTGTTTTGGAAGAAAAGAAATTACGTAAGAATCTAAAACTGCTACAACGCGTGCGGGAAAAAGCGGGTGTAGAAATTATTCTGGCTTTTAAGGCTTTTGCCAACTGGAAAATTTTTCCCGTCATTCGGGAATATCTGGATGGCGCAACGGCTAGTTCGCTTTGGGAAGCACGTTTGTGTTACGAAGAAATGGGCAGTCTCGCACATACTTATACGCCAGCGTATTTACCAGAAGCGTTTGGTGAAATCATGAAACGGAGTAGCCACATTACCTTTAATTCATTAACTCAATTTGAAACTTTCTACCCAAAAACAAAAGCTTTTAAAAAAAGAAAGATCCAGTGCGGACTCCGAATTAATCCGGAATATTCCGAGGTAAAAACCGATCTTTACAATCCCTGCGCACCCGGTAGTCGACTCGGGGAAGTACGAACCAATCTCGGTGAAAAATTACCGGAAGGCATTACTGGATTACATTTTCACAATCTCTGTGAATCCGACAGTCTGGCCCTCGAAAAAACATTGGCCAACGTGGAAAAATATTTCGGTCACTTATTGCCACAAATAGAATGGATCAACATGGGCGGCGGCCATTCCATCACCCGCAAAGGGTACGATGTTCCACATTTGATAAAAATTTTAAAGGCATTTAAAAAGAAACATAACGTAAAAATTATTTTAGAACCAGGAAGTGCCATCGTCTGGCAAGCCGGATTTTTACGCACCAGAATTCTGGATATTACCAATAATCACGGTATTAAAACCGCTATTCTGGATGCCAGTTTTACGGCTCATATGCCAGATACTCTGGAGATGCCTTACCGGCCCGTCGTCAGAGGAATGGTGAAGAAAAGTGAGCATGCTTACCGGCTTGGTGGCGTGAGTTGTCTGGCAGGTGATTATTTGGAAAATTATTGTTTTAAGCAACCGCTTAAAGTAGGAGACCCAATTATTCTGGAAGATATGATCCATTATACCATGGTCAAAACCACGATGTTTAATGGTGTCAAACATCCGGATTTTGCGGTCCTCGATCCCGAAGGAAATCTGGATGTTTTACGCAAATTTACTTACCAGGATTTTAAACGCAGACTAGGATGACCATCGAATTAGCATACCGTAATTTAGTAGCAGTATTGTCGCCCGCATTTGAAAAAGGGGAAGCTACCCAAATGGCCAGAATCGTCTTTGAAGATGCTTTTTCTATTACCAATTTTGTTAGAAAAGATTTATTAACTGAATCGCAGCTCGCACAACTCGCGGATATACAGGCGCGTCTGCTCGCGCACGAACCGGTACAATACGTTGTCGGGATGACCTGTTTTTATGGTCTAAAATTTAAAATAAATCCGGCGGTTTTAATTCCTCGTCCAGAAACGGAAGAGCTGGTCGCCTGGATTTTAGAAGATCATGCTAAAGATAAAAATCTCCGCATTCTCGACATCGGAACAGGTAGTGGTTGTATTCCAATTGCTCTAAAAACCAAAGCGCCAAATTACGAAGTGGCTGCCCTCGATGTAAGTGCGGAAGCCCTGGCGGTGGCAGAAGAAAATGCCGATCTGAATCAAGTCGAAATCAACTTTCAAAAAATTGATATTCTAAATAAAGCATCCTGGACGCTGCTATCGAACTACGAAATCATTGTCAGCAATCCTCCCTATATTCCGCTGGAAGAAAAAAAGCTGATGGCCACCAACGTACTCGCACACGAACCGGAAATGGCACTATTTGTCACCAACGAAGATCCGCTTGTTTTCTACCGAACCATCGCTGATTTTGCTGCCCAACACCTGGTCAATGGCGGATGGCTTTATTTTGAAACCAACGAATACAACGCTACCGAAGTCGAAGCGCTTTGTTTTAACGCAGGTTTTTTTGATATTGAAAAACAAAAAGATATGCAGGGGAAAGATAGGATGGTGAAGGCGCGGTATGGCACTAGTGCCTTCGGCACTAAGTTGTTGATTAGTTAATCGGTGGATCAGTCACATAATACGCAATGCGAACGTAACCATCTTGGTTGCGCTCTTACATCAGGATTACCTAATATTTAACCGACTACCGATTAACCAATAAACTGATTAACAATTATTTACAAATAGTATATTTATTTATAAATTTTAAATTACTTTATTAAACACCATGAAATAAACACACCATCAGATCTATCAAGCACCCTTAACCTTTATACATAGAAATTTAGTTCCGGAAGCACTAGTGCCCAGAGCACAATTTCTCAAAAAATCTTTAACTGCTCGAATACCGTGTATTCGAAATGTTTTTAAAATAACTGCTGTTTTTTGAATATGACTTCCGAAGTGATCTTCGGGAGTTCTTTTTTTTGGTGGAAGAATCTTGAGGCCACGAAAATAAGGAAGGAGAAATAAATGCTAAATTTTAATTAGACTTGTTACTCTTAAATGAACACCCCCCCAATTCAATACTTCCTCACTTTTCCACATACTTCTCCACAATAGCCGTACAAGCCCGGTCCAGCATTTGATATACCTCCTCAAAACCATCATCTCCATAATAAGGATCGGGAACACTCTGATTGTAACCAGGTTTTTCCATATTCATAATCAGCTGCACTTTTTCGCGCTCCGCGTCGGAAGCAGCCAGTTGTAAAATATTTTGATAATTGGTGCTATCCATCGCAAAAATCAGGTCATAATTTTTTAGATCAGCTGGTTTAATTTGACGTCCCCGTTGAGCCGTAATATCCAGCCCGTGCGTAGCAGCTACGGCGACGGAGCGCGGGTCCGGCGTATTACCTACGTGCCAGCTACCCGTCCCGGCGGAATCTACGTTCCAGTCCAGGCTTTTTACTTTTTCTTTTAGGATTTCTTCGGCCAGAGGAGAACGACAGATATTTCCGAGACAGACCATTAATACTTTCATTGGATTTGATTAGTTTAGTACAAATTTACGAAATGCAGAAATTCAAAGCTATTATAATTGATGATATTACACAATCCCGCGCAACACTTAAGGAAGATTTAGAAGCTTACTGCCCTGAAATTGAGGTGATCGGCGAAGCCGAAGGAGTCGTCAGTGGTGCTCGTTTATTGAAAGATGTTACGCCTGATGTACTCTTTTTGGATATTCAGATGCCGGACGGAACTGGCTTTGACCTGCTGGAAATTTTACCTGAAATTTCTTTTAAAATAATTTTTACTACCGCCTCTGATGCCTTCGCAATCCGAGCCTTTCGTTTTTCAGCGGTCGATTATTTGCTCAAACCGGTCGATCCGGATGACCTGATGGAAGCGGTCAATAAATTAAAATCAGCACCCGCTTCGGGACAAGCACTCGACTTGCTACTGGACAATATGAAAAACCAGGAAGGTCCAAAAAAGATTTCGTTGCATACCCAGGATAAAATTCAGATTGTCGAAGTGGGCGATATTATCCGTTGTGAGTCCAGCGGAAATTATACTATTTTTCATTTTGCGGATGGAACCAATCTGATGGTTACTCGAACGTTGAAAGAGTACGATCAGCTCCTTAGTGACAGCGGCTTTTTCCGTGTTCACCAATCTCATTTAGTTAATAAAAAACATATCACTGCCTACGTAAAAACGGAAGGTGGCTACCTGCTGATGTCTAACGGCAAGCACGTATCGGTTTCGTTACGTAAAAAAGCGGCGGTAATGGAAATGCTAGAGCGGTTGTAATTTAGACTTGCTTCTGTGTGTTCTACTACTGAAGAGTTGTGTGAGGAACTAAAGCCTATGATTAAAAAATTATTAAGGAACGAGGATTAAATAGATGGGGTTTGAAAATGTCAATATTAAAAACTGCCAATTTTGTAAAATGCAAGTAGAAAAAAGCCTGTTCCCAGCAATTCACGCTTTCAAATCCCACCGGGCTTATCCTTACTACTCAACGAAATATGCAGATGGTCCTCCGTTCCAACGTGCCGCAACGTATTCAATCCCATCATTCTAAAATAAAGTTTTAGCAATCCGTTTCTAAATTCTCCGTGCCGTTTAGTACGAATATCCACTGCGTGTACGTAGCCATCCGATTGAACATAATGTAACGACTGACGCTTTGTTTTTAGTCCCATCTTTTTATAATCCTCCGGTTGACGCTTTCCATCGGTGATCAATAAACTTTTATCAATAAAAACCACCGTACTAATACTGAGTCGCAGGATTGGATGCAAGCTGGAGTAAGTATCCTTGATTTCGGACGACTTGACATTACTTTCCGACAGATAAACTACGGCGTAAGTACTGTAACCGAGCACCAGAAAAATAGCGAAAAGGATTCGTAGTTTAAAACTACGGGCACTTCCCACTTTACCAGTAATTCTACCATAAATAAAGGTAAAATATAGGATCAACAAAAAAATACTAATTCCCATCCCTAATAAGATTGCTGGCCAGGATGACAACTGGTAATACTCATGCCCAAAAACAGCTCCTCTGATAAGACAAATAAATGGTAGCACCAGTAAAAGGACCAAACGAATAAGGAAAAAGAAAAATTTTTTCATGTTGACTATCGAATTTTCCAGAAAATGAGCACTTACACTTTTATAAACAACCCAACCCCAGGGTAAAGTTTTGCCACAAACTACCACAATTTTCAAAAATTACTGAAAATATAATTGCTATAGTAAATTACAATGCCTCATAGTTAAAATCAATTATTAACGCCTAAATCACTCATTATCAGATCATTACACCATTACCTGATTAAAAATACCCAGTAATTAAAATATAGATAATTTCAGTTTTGTTTAACTTTTGTTTGTAAAACGTTAAACAATAGTGTATATTTGTTAAACAAACGGGCAAAACGATTCATTTTGTTTAACTTTTTAAAGTAAACTATTATGTCAACATTAGATTTCTATTCAAATTTCAATAAAGTAACGACTGTTTTAAGGTCCTTTGCTTATAATTTAACGCAGAACGCTGAAGATGCACGAGATCTATACCAGGAGACTGCTTACCGAGCGATTAAAAACAAAGAAAAATTTAATCCAGGTACCAACTTCAAGGCGTGGTTAATGACAATTATGAAGAATATCTTCATCAACAACTACCGAAAGAAGGTGAAGCAGAATACAATTATTGACAAAACAGATAATCAATATTTTATCAATTCTAGCGGTAATGCCACTCAAAACGCGGCGGAATCCACTATTTTAATGAAAGAAATTACGGCGATGATCGAAGATTTGGACGATGGCCTCAAGATTCCTTTCATGATGCATTACCAGGGATTTAAGTACCAGGAGATCGCTGACAAGATGGAATTACCCCTGGGAACGGTAAAAAGCAGAATATTTTTTGCCAGACGGGAGTTAAAAGCAAAAATTGGCAGCAGATATAATCAACCAGTGAGTGAACTCATGAAAGCTGGATAAGAACTTATATAATAGATATATTTAGACAGAGTGGTTAATAAGGGATTTTTTACAATGATGTAGAAAATCCTTTTTTTATGGCTGGAAATTTGCGAATTACATAATAGCGGTTACCTTTGGTCTGATTCGTTATTACCTTACTGTCTAAGGGATGAGAAATAAATAATTATCCATTCTGACTTTCTAAAATATGATTTATACTTCCCTGCCCGAACTGATGTTCAGTCAGTTGGGGTTATTTTTTTAGCAATCCAACAAGCCTGCCTGGGCTGACCCAGTCAGACAGGGATTACTTCAAAAAATGCCTCGTTTAAATCAATTTTAAAATCGTCAAAAAGGTAAATTTATTTAATCCTCGTTCCTAAACTGATACACCGTTAGGAATTTATAATAATTCTACCATGACAAATTCTAAAGAACCATCCGTCATTACTTCAAAAGAAGGACTTTCCTTTTACCTTACGACGCAGGTAGATGACGACGAACCTGTTTTTCTTACGGGAACTTTCAATAACTGGAACGTGGCAGACCGACGCTATCAGCTCAAAAAAACTGCTCCCAAAGCTTATCATTTATCCATCCCTGCTGGTGTAGAATTAACCTACCCGCTGGAATATAAATTTTTGCGAAGTGGATGGGATGAAGTAGAATTGGATAAACATGGTAAATTAACGGACAATAGAATACTCGAAAGACCAATTTCTCAGGTCAAAGCTTATGTCCCCTTGTTTGCTCATAAAAACAAAAATTACGATACGGATCGATTGCCAAAAATCGTCATTATTTCCAATCATTTTGAGATTCCACAACTTATCAAAACCCGGCGGATTACCGCTTTGCTTCCGTACGATTATTACGAAAGTGACAAACATTACCCTGTTCTATATTTACAAGATGGCCAAAATCTATTCGATGATTATGCTCCTTACGGAAACTGGGGTGTAGATAAAAAACTCGCCGAGATGAGTAAGAATGGAATGGGAGATATTATTGTGATCGCCATCGACCACGGCAAGGACGAACGGATGGCCGAATTTACCCCCAATCATAGTACAGGCAAGTTTAGACAAAAAGAAGGCAAACAATACATTCGCTTTTTAGCCGATACCCTCAAACCACATATCGACAAAAATTTCCGCACATTACCCGATGTTAGAAACACCGGTATTGGCGGTAGCTCAATGGGAGGACTTATCAGTATTTATGCTGGGCTGGTCTATCCGGAAGTTTATTCGCGGCTGATGATTTTTTCTCCTTCCTTATGGGTAATGCCCAATATGTATTTTGGCGGTATCCATCTCGCCCAAAGTTTTAATACGCGTATCTATCTTTATGCTGGCGGAAAGGAAAGCCAGAATATGGTACCCAATGCACAGAAATTTAAAGACATGGTCACTCAAAAAGGACGGGAGGACTCCCAAATAGATTTTCACTTGGCTTTAGATCCAAATGGTGTACACAGTGAATACCACTGGGGACAGGAATTTCCAAAAGCGGTTGAATGGCTATTTTTCCGGTAGATCGAATCTATTTTATTTGCCATTCCTAACACATTCCTACGAACAACTTATTAACTACGTTTTACACACATTCAAAAAAATCTGATGAAAATCAAAATAAAAAATACCGTTAAGTCGACCAATACAGTAACCATCATTCCGGTAATGCCAAACGATATCAAATCTGCGGCTTTTAAAAATTTTAGCAAAGTAGAAATCCTGCCTAAAAAATTAATTGCTACTTTCTCAGCAAAAGAAACTACTTACCTACTATTGGCGGGTGCAAAAACGGAACGCATCATCCTCATTGGACTGGGCGATCAACCTGATTATAAAAAAATCCTTTACAGTTTTCGCAAATTCAGCGTAGATTTTAAAAGTCAACTTGATCACAAACCAACGCTGGATTTATCCTTTGTCGGCATGGCCCACGATGCTCATAAAATGGCACAGCTTACTGCCGCCGCCGTTAATGGATTGCAACTCAGCATCTACGATATTGGGCTCTATAAAACAGCCGATAAAGTCGTTCATCCACTCGCAAAACCAACCGCTACGCTGACCATCATAACAAAAAATACTTTTCAAAAAGAAATTGAACAAGCCGCTTTTGAAGGAGCTGCCAAGGGAAATACGCAATTAAGTATCATGGACCTGGTCAACGCACCGGGCAACAAAGCAATTCCAGAAGTACTGGGACAATGGGCCGTTAATTCTGGTAAAAAGTTCGGCTATAAAACAACTGTCTTTTCAAAAAAGAAAATTACCAGCACTGGTTTGCATGCATTGCTTGCCGTCAATCGGGGTAGCGAATACACGCCTGCTTTTATCATTATGGAATACAAACCCCAAAATGCGGGTAAGAAAAAATTACCTAAAGTAGGACTGGTTGGAAAAGGAGTTACTTTTGACACAGGTGGTATTTCGATCAAGGGCCATATGAATATGCACTACATGAAAAGTGATATGGGCGGTGCCGCCGCTGTCCTCGGAACCATGGAACTGACCGCGAAATTGCAGTTACCCGTTCATCTGATCGGGATCGTTCCTGCGACCGATAATTGTGTCGATGCACTGGCCATCAAACCCGGTGATGTCATTAATTCTTACAGTGGAAAAACAATTGAAATCATTGATACCGATGCCGAAGGTCGCTTGATTCTGGCGGATGGTCTCGCCTACCTTAATAAAAATTTCAAACCAGATATCATGCTTGACCTGGCTACCTTAACGGGTAGTAGTGTTCGTACATTTGGTTATCAATGTGGTGCTGCTTTTAGTAAAAACGAGCAACTAATCGAACAATTAAGCGCTGCAGGAAATACTGCAGGCGAACGAATCTGGCCGCTTCCTATCTGGGACGAGTACCAAAGTCATATGGATAGTGACGTAGCGGACATTAAAAATTTCAGTGGACGACCCGTTGCCGGCGCCATCAGTGCTGCCAAATTTTTGGAATTTTTTACAAATAAACATCCACACTGGGCGCATCTCGATATCGCTGGTGTAGCTTTTGGCGATACCGGTTTTTCCAAACAAAAAAGTGCCACCGGATATGGTGTAGGGCTTCTGGTAGAATTTCTTAAAAATCTTGTAAAACAATTTTAGGTCAGTTTGCCTGTTCGCTGGCTAGCGATCGTAAAAAATATTTCACTATTAACAAAAAAATTAACTTAAAAATAATTATTCACTTTTTCCGTTCCCAAAAATATTTTTGTAATTTAACGTTTGAGTTAATAAAAGTAAGAAATAGGGACACTGATTAAATAAATTCCAGTCGTCTAAACGGACATTTATTTGGTCAACATTCCTTAACCTTCCTCACATTGATCGGGGGAAAACTGACAGACTACAGATTTATGAAAATATTACATATTAGCGCCGAATGTTATCCGGCGGCGAAGGCTGGAGGGCTGGGAGACGTGGCGGGTGCCTTACCAAAATATCTAAACAAAACAGGTTTGGACACGGCGGTTATTATTCCCAGATACTATACTAAATGGCTCAACCAACAAACCTATCAGCAAGTATTTTCCGGTGAGTTCTACATGGGACAGGAGCAAATTTACTTTTCCATCCACCGGGTAGAAAACGACCCGACGGGTTTCCCATTATACGTCGCAGATATTCCTGGCAAGTTTGATCGACCAGGTGTTTACGCCGATGCGAACGGTCACGCTTACCAGGACGAACTGTCTCGTGCTATTTCTTTTCAGCTTGCCACTTTGTACTGGGTTCGCTCTCTGGAGGATCGCCCCAAAGTACTGCATTGTCATGATCACCACACGGGACTAATTCCATTTTTAGTTCGACACGCGTATGATTTTGAATCTTTAAAAAGTACGCCGACCGTCTTTACCATTCACAACGGAGAATATCACGGTGCTTTCCCCTGGAATAAGCTATACCTCTTGCCCGCTTTTGATAGTACCGCTGGCGGGTTACTCGATTGGGACAATATGATTGTACCCTTAGCCTCTGCCATTAAATGCTGTTGGAAACTCACGACCGTATCGCCCGGCTACATGGAGGAGTTAAAAAATAATTCTAATGGTTTAGAAGGTTTATTAAAATCAGAACAAAGTAAATCCATCGGAATTCTTAATGGAATTGATACCAATATCTGGAATCCCAAAAAGGATGATTTTATTGCGGAAAAACTAGGTAGAAGTTTTAAAAAATATAAAGCTGCTAACCGCCAGGCGCTATACGAACGATTTAATATTACGGAAGGTTTACCCATCGTGGTTTTTATTGGCAGACTCGTCCGGGAAAAAGGAGCGGAATTATTGCCAGAAGCCATCAGTCGTTTTATCTACGATGAGCATAAGCTAGGGTTTATCATTTTAGGTACGGGAGATCCAAATCTCCATCAGATATTTGACAATATGCGATCTCATTTTCCAGGGCGATTCGATGCAGCACTGGAATATAACGAAGGACTGGCTCACCAACTTTATGCAGGTGCCGACTTTCTGATGATGCCTTCGCTGGTCGAACCTTGCGGGCTGAACCAGATGTACGCCATGCGCTACGGAACGGTACCCATCGTACGAGCCGTCGGTGGTCTGCGAGATACCGTGCCTGATATAGGTGGTGAAGATGGAGCCGGAATTTGCTTTAATTACTATTCTGTAGATGAAATTCACCACGCATTGATCCGGGCGGAAACGCTGGCCAGTGATGCTAAAGTATTGACAAATTTACAAAAACAAAATACAAAAGTAGATTTTTCCTGGGAACAATCAGCAAAGGCTTATGGAGAAATCTATGAGGAGTTGATGAATGATGGAGAATGAAGAACTTTTTAATAAGGAACGAGGATTAACAAGTAGCCGACAGCAAGCGGCAAATTGTTGTTTTTCAGGATCAAAAACGTAAAACTTAAAACTCAAAATTTCTTTCCTACCGGAAGTTTAAATTTATAAACATTTAAAATACACTACTATGATTAAGATGGTCTCTATGATTCTTGGCGGCGGCGCTGGTTCGCGATTATATCCTTTGACGGAACAGCGTTCCAAACCTGCTGTACCGGTTGGTGGAAAATATAGATTAATAGATATTCCGATTTCTAATTGTCTTAATTCAGGTGTAAAAAGAATGTTCGTTTTGACGCAGTTTAACTCTGCTTCACTTAACAAGCATATTAAAAATACCTATCACTTTGATTTGTTTAGCCGTGGTTTTGTGGATATTCTGGCTGCAGAACAAACACCTGGTGACGACAACTGGTTTCAAGGTACTGCGGATGCTGTAAAGCAGTGTATGCGACACCTGAACAATATAGACTACGATTATATATTAATCCTTTCTGGTGATCAATTATATCAGATGGACCTGGAAGCTTTCGCTGAAGAACACGTAGCCAAGAAGGCAGAAATTTCGATTGCCACCATTCCGGTATCCGCAAAAGATGCATCCGCTTTTGGTATTATGAAAGTAAAAGCAAACGGAATGATTGATAGTTTTATAGAAAAACCTCAAGGGGACGATCTGATCGGATGGGAATCGGAAGTAGGACCCGAAAACGAAGCCATCGGAAAAGTATATTTAGCTTCTATGGGTATTTATATTTTTAGTAAAAATGTTATTAAAGATTTATTTAAAGAATACGATCAAGCCACAGATTTTGGAAAAGAGATTATTCCCAACGCGATCTCAGCTGGTAAAAGTGTTGCCAGTTACGAATACAATGGTTACTGGGAAGACATCGGAAGTATACCGAATTTTTTCGAAGCTAATCTTGATTTGACGGGACCATTGCCTCCATTCAACTTATTTGATAACGAGAATATAATTCATACCCGTCCCCGTAAACTACCCGCTTCTAAAGTTTTTGGTACGACGATGAACCAAGCAGTACTCGCGGATGGTTGTATTGTCAATGCCAAGTCTATTGATAATGCCATCGTCGGTATTCGTTGCCGGATTAAAGATAAAACGGTTATTAAAAACGCCATCATCTTTGGTAATGATTATTACGAACTAGCTGCGGATGTAGACAATCCCGAAATTATCAATATGGGAATCGGGAAAAATTGTTTTATTCAAAATGCCATCATCGATAAAAACGTTCGCATTGGAGACAACGTGACCATTATCGGTAGCAAAGATCTCGAAAACGAACGCGTAGAAACACATTGTGTCGTAGAAGGAGTTATCGTACTACGCAAAGGAGTCGTTATTCCAAGTGGTACGGTCATTGGGAAAAAACGAGGAGATGAAATTATTCCTACGTACGAACCTAAGCCGAGATATGTTTAGTGATCGGTGGATCGGTTAATTAGTGGGAATCTTTTATAATCTGTATTTTTTACGTCAGCATTGAGTAACAAGAGCGACTAATCAACCGATTAACTGACCAACCTATTTTAACAATAAAAATACATAAAAATACATGCTAACATTCCTCTGTATTAGCAACTGCTATAAAGGCGTTGACTTTCTTAAAGCCTGCCACGCAGCCGGCAATAAAGTTTATTTAATCGCTTGTAAAAAAGACGAACACAAAGACTGGCCGCGTGATATCTTAGCGGATATTTTTCTGATGGATCTGGACGACACGGGTCGCTGGAATGTGACAGATTTGGTCAACGGGCTGGCGCATTTTATGAAAGGTCAGCGCATTGACCGTGTGGTGGCACTGGATGATTTTGACGTAGAAGCAGTAGCCCACGTACGGGAGCATTTTCGAATTCCGGGGATGGGAGAAACGACGAGTCGCTTTTTTCGGGACAAGCTCGCCATGCGCGTAAAAGCAAAAGATGCGGGAATTCCAGTTCCCGCTTTTAGTTCGCTTTTTCACGATGAGGACATCAATAATTTTATTGCGGAAGTCGAAGCACCCTGGATGCTCAAACCACGAGGAGAAGCATCGGCAGATGGCATCCAGAAAATACATTCTGGCAGTCAGCTCTGGGAAGCAGTTCATAAACTAGGCGACCGTCGCCACCATTTTTTGGTAGAACAGTTTAAGCCCGGTGCAGTCTACCACGCGGATGCTTTAACGGTCGATGGAAAAGTAAAATTTTGTCGAATCTCCAGGTACTTGAGTACGCCGATGGAAGTGGCGCACGGTGGTGGAATCTTTCGTTCGCTGGTTTGTAAATTTGGCGGAGCAGATGATAAAAAATTACAAAAACTAAATGCCGATGTGATGAAAGCTTTTGGTATGCAGTATAGTGCTTCGCATACGGAGTTTATTAAAAATGAGGCGGATGGAAAATTCTATTTCCTGGAGACGGCTTCGCGGGTTGGAGGAGCGCATCTGGCAGAGATGGTAGAAGCTTCTTCGGGTATTAATCTTTGGAGTGAATGGGCTAAAATCGAAACAGCAAATGCATTGGATAAGCCTTATAAATTACCTAAAGTCCGAAAGGATTACGCAGGAATTGTGGTTTCCTTGAGTCGCTTTGAGCATCCGGATGATGCGTCGTTTGGTGATGCAGAGATCGTCTGGCGACTGGATAAAAAATACCATATTGGATTGATTATTCGGGATAAGAAGCAGGAGCGGATTTTGGAATTATTGGATAAATATGCGGGACGGATTGGGGCGGAGTTTCATGCGAAGGTGGAGCGGTAAGCGAGTGTTCATTTAACGGTATCTAGATAATTAGCTCAAATCACACAATAAACATTGCATATTTATAAAATGATGTTAATTAGTCTCTTATTACGAAATGCTAATACGATAAAGATGACACACTTGACAGGACAAGCTCACGGTAGAAAATTTGCTAGATGTAAAAAACTGGGGCGTATCATTTGTCATGATACGCCCCAGAATGTTTAAAAATCAATCGATTGCTTAAATCACCTTTCTACTGATGTACAATAGACTCGACTGCTACAGTTCGGCCTTTTTCGTCAGTCGCCTGTAGAATATACAGCCCTTTTGGAATATCAGAAAAGTTAACCTTCCATGTACGATCATTGGTTAGCGTACTTGTAGCCACTTGTTCTCCCAGTGTATTGTAAATAGCCAATTGGCTGATAGATTCATCATTTGCTTCAATGGTTATTTGATCGCTAAAAGGGTTAGGCATGGCGATCATCGCTTTTTCAAAATCATTCGTCATATCCGTATCTTCAGAACGCTTAGATGTCGTTTTTCCAAAATCAGTGTCGAATAAGTAGGAGACGTAGGCGTTGTTATAAGTATTCGAATGATTGACATATTTTATCCTTCCAATTAACCTATCTGATTCTTGACCACTAAATTCACCACCAAAGTACAAACTACCACTATCATAAAGTAATTCCATAATTCGCTCGTCTTCTATTGTTCCATACTGCTTATAATCAATCACTTTACCTCTATCATCTAATTTGAAGATTAGAATATCCTCACCTCCTTTACTGGCAAATCTTACCCGATTAGAAATTAGGCCTCCTGTAAACGTCAGTCCTACATAGACAGATTCATGGTCACCTGAAACAATATCCATTGATTTGATCTCTCCACCATTCGTAGATCTAAACCGCTTAAACCATTTTCGTGTACCGTTCGCATTAACATTTATGACTGCCGCATCACGAGCATTTGTTGTATAATTTATACCTCCTACTGCGATACTACCTTCGCCTTTGAATAAATACGTTTTTTTAGTATTTTCTAATGCTTGAATGACTTTCTTTGTTTTAATATCTCCTTGTGTTCTCATTTCAGAATTTGTCGTAACAGACCCTGCAGATACTTTTACATTAAAAATACCACCATCTTGCATTTCCTCAAAATGTCCGTTTACTTCTATCGCAGTTTCTTGAGATTCGCCAGATAATAATATACCTTGAAGACCATCTACAATTAAGAAGTCAGTTGAAGGATTTATGTTTTCTACTATTTGACGATTTAAAACTCGACCTTCTCCATTAATCTCTAATAAAAATCCAGCGTATTTCTTCTCATCTGTTAGCTTCTCATCTCCAAAAATTAAAGCTCCTTCAAATGTTCCACCAACATAGATAATATCTTTCTTCTTTGACAAATGAGAGATCTCCATCTTTTCACTAGTTAAAACCTCCGCCCAAGAACTGCCTCCTGCCTCTCGCCATAATTGAAACTTATTTACTCCATGTTGCTCAATATAGAGTACCTCATTGTTGTCCCATTCAATTATATATTCGATAATATTTCTAGTCTTGATTCTACTAGCAATTGTTGATCGATGACTAAAATCATTATAGATTCCGTTCTCCTCATTTTCAAATAATCCTTTTCCAACAACCCTTCCATCTGCAATTCCTTTTCCAAGATTTACAAAATTAGATGGTTTGATGGTAGTTCCTTCTATTACTTTTATTATATGATCATCCGGAACACTGAAGAATCCATTTCCTGGAAAATCCCAACCAATCGAAATTTGTTGACCACAATCACTACAGTCATCTTCAGAACAAATACAACCTACCCTAAAACATGCGGCATTAGACCAACCATTACTGGCCTCCCAATACGTGCAATAGGTTCTTGTCTCACCATTACTATCATTAACGAAGGCTCCAAGACAGTTTACCTCATCTATATTACTCGAAATAAATTTAAATTCATCTCGACAAAAAACAACTTCAGCACAAATAGTTGGTTCCTGACTATAATTACTATTTACATTATCAACAAACTCTTTTAGTGTACTTTCCATATATTCATCCCCAAACTCATGTTCAAGTTCTTGGTCCCAGTATGTTAACTGAATCACCCGCAAACGTCTAAGAGAACAATTATTCGGCAAGCTAGGCTCAGCAGGAAGCACTCCTTCATATCCATGAAAATAATCAGGAACGTCTTCATTAGCACAAAAGTTAATATTCGATCCTGCCCCACACCTATGATTTAGACATCCTTCTGGCGATGGAAGACTACTCCCTCCACCATTCCAAGGCCAATCCCAAGTTTGAAGTAACTGTAATGTTGCAGGACAATATCTTACGCGATCACAATTTTCAAGATCTTCATCTACAAGCTTGCTTATTAATTGGTTTATATAAGAGAGATCCCAACCACTACTTTCTCTTGCAATTAGTAATACTGTAAAGTATTCCAGAGCCCTCACACTTTTCTTACTATATTCTTTTGCAGTTACCTCTGTATCTCCACAAAAACCAGCGATGGCACAATCATCTAAAAATCCACCTTGTGCGCTATAAAGTCGATAGTCAATATCAGAAAAATAGCTATCCTCATTAATTAGTTCCCCATCACATTCCTCATTAAAAGTACATATCCCGCTCGCCTCAGCACCAGAAGCATCTTCATTAAACACTTTATCAGTTGGCTTTTCATCTAAAGTAAAGTCTCGCTCGAGAGTACAATCTCCAATGGTTGCAATATAATCATAGATTATCCCTCCCTCTAATCCTGAAAATGTATGCGTTTCTTCACCTACTGCGAACTGATACGCTAACCCGTTATCAAAAATTATACTTGCTTCCTCATTAAACGGGTTTGCTACTTTTATGGTAATCTCACCATCAAAAAAGCCTTCGCATGGCTCATATACATCGCCTATAGACATCTCCGGTAGAAGTAAATTATATGATTTAATATACTTGCAATTATTTGCATCCGTAACTGTTAACGTATAAATACCCTTATTGGTCAAATTACTAATAATTGGACCTTGACGACCATTTGACCAACTGTAACTAAATGGAGAAATTCCCCCATCCACAATTGCCAATAATTGCCCTTCTGCCAAGTAAGAATTACAATCAACAACCAACACTATCTCAATCTCCGGCTCCGGCAAAGCAATATCAAAACACTCCCTAATCTCTCGATCACAATCATCTGTTATGGTTACACAATAAATGCCTCCTGCCAAGCCACTACGCGAAGCACCAAAAGTAGCCCATTCGTCCCAACGATATTGATAAGGTGGATTCCCACCCGAAGCCTGTAAATTGATTGAACCATTATTATCACTTGCACAACTCAACCCAATACTGGATGTAAAGTTAAAGAGTCCGGTAGAGGCCCGTTCTTCTATTACGTAAGATCGCTCGATTGAACAGTTACCTTGTGGATCACTGATAGTGACAGTATATGTTCCTGGACTAAGATTCTCAATCGTACCAACTACATTATTTTCAATGACCACGCCAGTACTCCACTCAAAATTGACCTGACCTCCATTCAGTCCTGGCATAGTAGCAACTAAACTTACAACTCCATTATCTTCTCCCTCGCAAGAAGCAGTGGGTACGCCGTACGCATCAGGCTCATTTTCACTGAGTAGATCGTAGTTCGCCGTAGCTTTACATCCATTGACATCTTCTACAGTAAGGGTATAGATAGAAGATCCTAAATGTTTTATATGTAAATTTTGTCCCTGTTCAGGAAGAATTACCTCTCCTTCTCGATTGGTCCAATTGTAGGTATAAGGTCCTGTTCCTCCCTTTAATCCAGCGTCTGAGAAGAATCTTATTTCACCATCGGTTGCTCCACAACCTGTAGGCTTTCTCACGATACCTGGTTGTTTGGTAATTTTAAACTCACAACGATTCAAAAGCTTTGTAATTGACGTAGTACAACCAAAACGGTTGGTTACCTCTATCACATGTTTTCCGTCACAGAGACCAGGAATGATAACACTACCCTCCCCTTCTGGAATATGAGTTGGATTTGGAAAGTGAACAATTTCACCATATTGAACTACTTTTACCGTAAAAGGTCCTGCGGTTCCTTCGGCAAATACTTCAATCACCCCATCACAGGCGGGCATATTGGCGTAGCTTAATTGTTCAACGGAGATTTGCCCCATCATCAGCAGGGCGGGGAATAATAAACTTAGTAATAAACTTGTTTTTTTCATGTTCCGGATTTTTTCCGGGGGGTATGAATGGTTTTAATTGTGAAATAATGTTGGTAGGGTAAGTCATCAAAAGGAGGATGGCAGCTGCCTATCATTTTACTTACTTAGTTTTATAAGTATTTTTATTTTACTCAGCATGCTTTGTATCATCAGCGGAAAGTTTAAAATTCTTAGTTAAAATTCTTTTCTATCAGAGTCAAAATATTCTTTTAGGGATACATCAATATGATCTGCTCCTGCATATTTTACATTGTTTTTTCTTAAAAATAACAATGCACGTTCAGAAATTACTAAATATACATTTCTATATAATCCAAAATCATCCTTTAGTGGTTCTCCTGTGAAATGCATTCGCCAATAGTAATCAGGTAAAGGAGTACCTGAATACAATGCTTTGAAGTTATAGTCTCCTTTTACTGATAGCGTCTTCTCATATTTTATATGATCAAACTTACCTTTATCTAAAGACCCCTTTAATTTCTCTGTGACAAAAGTAAGACTGGATACAAAGAATATTTCATCTAAAGGATGGCTACTTATTTTCAAAGCAACTTTTCCAATTTTGGGAGGACGAGCATTGAGATCAAGAAACTCTGTGTTTTTTCCATCGATGGACTCAACACCATATAATGAAAAATGATAATATTTCATGTTTTTAATTTGATTAATATGTATTAACGAACAGGTGGAATGAATCGACTACCAAATTCATCATCAATTTGTTTTGCAAAATCTAGTAAGGCATCAATATCTGTTGTTGGACGTGCATCCATCCAATCCTTCCATCTTTTTGTAATAACAGCATGCAAAAGCACTTCAGTACCATTTACTCCAATTCCTTTGGCACTATTCGGAATCCCTCGAAGATTTGCTAATGAATGTAGTTGGGCTTCAGTAATTAACCCTGGATAACGAGTATTAAATACATCCCGTGGAATAGCATGATGAATTTGCATATCTCTCGGTAGTGCTGTACCCATCCTAGCATAAAATCTTCCTCGCCAATTATCAATAGGTATATTAGGTGTAGCTACAGCAGTTCCTAAACTTGGCACCCTCATATCATCTACATACTCTAAGACGTTTAAATCTTTCTTCAGCGCGTTAGGAATAGCTCTTGTTGTTTCATTTAGTAAGCCATATGCATCCACCATTCCTGGCTTTGCATCAAATCTAACAATAGCATCAGCAAGATCATCTGGTGCTAAATCTCCAATATCATCAGCAAACTTTCGGCCTAATAAATTATCTAAGTTTTTTAACTTAACACTTACTATTGGATTATCAAATTTACGAATTAATTTGAAAAATTTTCTTATCTGATTCACCATCCCCAAAATTATGGCTCCTCCACCAACGGCTCCACCACTAAAAGTAAACTTTGCTATAGTTACTACTCCTTTCGTACCGGCCATCGCTCTCTGTCGCTGTCCCTTTGGGTTGTTTTCGTTCAATAGGTCAAATTGATTCGTAATTTCAGTTGAAACGAATGTATAAATTTTTTCTGGCGTTAAATTCCATACCCCGTCAACTATATCCCCTACCATTTCTGGCTTTTTAATGACTTGTCCCATCAAGTCCACCAACTCTAATAGGTCTTTAACTTCAGCCATTGACTGATCTCCGATTCCTGCCGCTGACGCCCATATGTGTAGTGGTTTAGCATCATAAACCGCTGTTTCTGAATAGTCCCATATGGCAGGGTCTATCTCGGCATTCTTTGTAATATAAATTAGTTGATCCGCTCCAAAAGCAAATAGTTTCATAAAACTAAGATTACCCTCGGCTTTCAATTCTCCTTCGTATGATCCCTGCCCTGCCGACTCCAATTGACCATCGGTACCATATACAGGGTTATGACCATCATTCAAGTCTGAAAAAACTGCTTTAAGTGCTGATTTGGCTACTTGCTGGTATTCGTATTCCGATCGTACTCGCCAATCGCCGACTGCGGGTACCATACTACCATTTGCAAAAATAGGTTCAAACCGGACAATGCTACTCTGTGAATTTACTCGGTCAAATAATCCAACGTAATCAATTCCATCGGGAAGATTTCCCGAGTATAATCCTTCTAAGCGAGCTTGAATGGTCGCTGGATTGGTAATTTCTTCTACTATTGTTCCTCCTTCGTATACTTTTAAGATTTGGTTGTAACGATCATAATAGTAGAAGCCCGCACGGTAACCATTCTCTCCAATATAGTCAGCCCCTTGCTGAAGATCTGCTAATAAGTCTGATTCACTATAGGAATTATAAACAGATTGTTGCATTAACAGGTCGATGATATCATTGTTGGTCAAACCATCTCCAGTATCCGTATCTATACAGGCACTCGCAGGGGCCTGAGTAATTTCTGTAGCAAGTACCTTATCTGGACTGGGAGGAAAAGGTAGAAATTTTGGAATTCCTCCATTGTTTATTGTTCCATCTTTTGTTCCGAACACCCCTTCTCCTACAACATCTACTGTATACAAATAGCAATTACAAGTCGAACTTTCTTCATCATATTCAACTAGCCCTTGATAAATAACTTGTATGCCCTCTATAAGGCCTCCATTTGTATAAGTCGGTGGGGTACCACCTGATATATAACCATTAAAATTAGAGGGAAGATCAGGAAATTGTCCTTCGTATAGTTTTGAATTTTCCGTATTAATCAACATATTCATTTTTCCCGTCTGCCCTCTAAAGTCTACAGATGTTAAACCTTCTACTAACACCCCTGTTTCTCCTAGTGTATAAATATGTCCTCCACCTGTTGCTGGTATTTTACAGGGCAATTCAATTCGATGGGTTGTACTTGTTTTGCACCCTAGTGGACTGATGGCGATTACCTTATAGTCTCCGGGTTCCGTAGTCAGTAATACATTTTCAGTAGTTCCATCTTCCCATTCAAACGTATAACCATTTCCAGCATAGGCTTCCAATCGGTATTGGAGTAATCCCTCTTCAATTTCTACTGTAGCACCAACCTCTACCGACGCACAACTTACTACTTCATAACTAGCCGTAGCAGTACATTCAACGTCTATATCAGTTACTACGACTGAATAGACTCCAGCAAAATCTACCATTACCGTAGATGCAGTTGAGATAACCGTATTCGTTCGATCATCTGTCCAAGTATAGGTATAGTCATCTTCTTCTAAAGTCACAGATAATTCAATTAGTGCATCCGTATCACAAGCGTCCTCAAACGGAGGAATTGTCACTGGTACTTCTTCCTGACATATGAATGGTTTACTTCCAATTATTACGAAATCTGGAATTGTTCTGACACTAACAAGCGTAAAGGCACTTACACTACATCCCGTATTTTCTAAATCTGTAACAGAAAGTTCATATATTTCTACTTCTTCCGGAGACACCGTAATATTCTCCGTATTTTCTCCATTACTCCATTCATAGATTAAAGAACCACTTGCCCCTTCAATGACAGGCGATATGTCAACACTTCCTCCTGGACAGAATTCATAAACCTCCTCCAGTTCCACTGTAAAATCTGGAATCTTCATGACCACATTGATCTCAATCTCTTCTATCAAATCTCCCTCATTACTCGTCTTTATCAACTGAATTACTATATTCTCTTCTATTGGATTGGTAGTGGGTTGAGTATTCAGAGTTTCTTCTACCCCCGGAAAAGCAGACTCAGGTAACCATTTCCAACAATACTCATCTACTTCTGGACAAAAGGTGACTTCCTCTCCACTACATATCTCCAGCGTATTATCCACCAAATCGGCAGGATCAATACATTGCCCCCAACTTATGATAGGAAGTAATAGACTTAGTAAAAATAATTTGGCTGGTAAAGAAAATGACAATAGTTTACTCATTTTTTAAATTTTAAGGTTAATTACGGAGTAACTCAAAAATGAGGGAATAGACTAAAGCTTCGATTAGGTGATGGTTACCTAACCAATTACTTTTAAGAGTCACGAAAATTTATAGTACTTTTGCGGGGAGTAGTGCAAACAAATAACAATAGTTTTTTTTTTAACAAAGACCTTGCCCAAAAAACAAAATAATGAAATATTTTAAATATATACAGAATTTAGCAGATAATATATTTTGGTAAAAAACATCATCTTTACTTGCCAACTTTAGAAACAAAGAATACATTTGCACTACTTTTATTCATTACTAAATACATAACACATTGCTTACCAAAAAAATAAATTACTTTTTACTTTTTCTTATTATCTCTATTTTATTCATAAGCTGCGGCAAAGACGAGGAGATAAGCTATCCCGTTACCTATACTTACAACCAGGTTGAATACGATGATTTTTTGCTTTTTAAAATAACGGATAATGGAACCGAAGCAATTCCATTCAATGAACGGCTCTCCGCCATCGAACCCATCGTACGAGCGGATGTCGCGCTTAGTGTAGAAGATAACGAGATAGGTTTTAATCAAATAACTTTGCTCAGCGAAGATGAGATGCTCTTCTTGAATACCGATTTCCCCACTGATTCCTTTTTTATCAGCTATACACAGTTATCCGCTACGTTGCTCCGCGCCGACCTTAGCGGCAATGGAACCGAGCCATTTGAATTGATGTTAACCGATAATAACAATGAGCTTCGCTACTGCTTTCAAAGCTCTGTTTTCTTTCTTCAACCTCCTAATAATATTAACAATGGTTCGCTGGATTTTGAATCTTGTAAATTTTCCCAGAGCGTAGATGAAGCGATTAATGATATTCGGATCGATGAGAATCTTGTGGCCAATGATACCCTGTTTTATAATCGGGTAGATTTTATTTTGACCAAAAACTAAATCAACAAAATCATAAAATAGAATGTTAAGCTAGGAGATAATCACTTCATACTTTTATCTCCTTCCCTGACGTTCTATTCTTATGAAAAAATACTTTCGGCATCTCCTCTTATTTCTTCTCCTCTGCAGCTCCTGTTCTCACCTTCCACAGCTAAAACCGTTTACCAAAACACCCGCTCGTACCGCTTATTATAATTCCTTACAATCCGCTGAACTGACCAACTCCGGCATGGGCAAAGCCTGGGCTCAAGCGGGAGAAAAAGCCCTGAATGATAGCTTACGCGTCGCCCCACCCTACCGGGAAACCGGTTATTTTCGGGCGGAAGCACCGACGGCCTACGGGTTTTCTTTTTATTTAAAAGAAGGACAAGTTTGCGAAATTGATTTGCGCGTACAACCCGATTCTATGCAGATTTTTCTGGAGCTTTTTGAAAAAGATATGACGGCTGACGCTCTCCAATGGAACTGGTTATCCGAGATCGATTCCGAAAGTAACCAACTCAAATTTATCGTAGAAAAGACGGGATTTTACCAGTTGCGCTTACAGGCAGAATTACTGGCGACGGGTGCTTACGAACTGGACATCGGACTGGCGCCGAGTATTGGCTTTCCAGTGTTGGGTGGCGAAAATCGGGACATCGGCAGCTTTTGGGGCGATCCACGCGACGGCGGAAAACGCAAACATAAAGGGGTAGATATTTTTGCTAAAAAAGGAACACCAGTACTCGCGACCGGTGCGGGTACGGTCAGCCGGGTACGCACGGGCGGACTCGGTGGTAAAACGGTTTGGGTACGAGACAAACAATTTAGTCATCAACAATATTTTGCGCATTTAGACGAGCAGCTTGTTACGCGCGGCCAATCGGTCAACACCGGAGATACGCTCGGTACCGTAGGGAACACAGGTAATGCACGTACAACGCCACCGCATTTACATTACGGAATTTATAAACGCAACGGGGCGGTAGATCCTTTACCTTTTATTCGCAAAGAAAATAATAAATTTTCCAATTCAAATATTGATCTTGCTACGTTGGGAAAACAGTACCGCGTTGGTCGGCGGTCTGGCAACTTATATAAAAGTCCTTACCAAAAAGGAAAAGTGATCCGGCAACTGGACGCGCATACGCCCTTACGAATTACGGGCGGAGCTGAAAGTTATTATCGAGTAATAACTGCGAATGGACAACGTGGTTTTATTAAAAAACGGGATATTGTGTATCTAAATAAGCCTGTCGATTATTTCACGGCAAAAAAGGAAACAGCTGTTTTACTTCACCCTAATAATATAAATATTCCAGTAGGAATAATTTCAGGTGGGGAGCGAATTGCTATCGTGGGAAAACTGGACGAAGCGAAATTAGTACGTACAGAATCGGGCGTATTGGGCTGGGTGGGTGCACATTAACGACGCTGGTTAACATACAGTAATAATTGAAATAACTTGATGCCCGTAATAACAATCTTTTAATTAACTATCACATCAATAAGCCAACCGCTTCTCTTAGCATTTCCAGCGCTTCTTCGCCACCTGTGATTTCCCCTGCTACAATTTGCAGGTCCGTTTGATACAAAGGCAACGCTGCCACAATTTTACTATCCAATGCTTTTAACGACCAGGCCAAAGAGGTCATCGCTTTTTCCCCTCGCGGCTCATTGGGAAGAAAAGTTATCGCTAAAACGGACTTACCAACAAGTTCTCCACTAGCAGATAACCATTCTAATGCATTTTTTAAAACAGCGGGAAGATTGTGGATATATTCTGGCGTAGAAAAGATAACGGCAGTGGCTTCGGCAACGGCTTTGCGCCAAACAATAACGGATGTTGGTAATGGATTTGAATCGGCTGCAACGGTGTACAGGGGCAAACTCGTCAGTTGCTCAAAATGGATAAATTCTTTATTTTGTAAAAACGCAGGAAGCGCTTTTAACAAAGCCGTATTGGTGGAATCTGATCTGGCAGAACCGGAGACGGTGAGGATGGACATGTTGCGTTTTGAGTTGTTTAGTTGTTTAGTTGTTTAGTTGTTTAAAAAGTAAACTGTTTCGTGAATATGATTCATGAATCATATTTACTTTAATAATTGATGTCGTTTCTTTGCATTAGCATCGCGTAACAAAGGACTAATTCACCAATAAAACTAACTCCCCAGCCCACTTTCCACCCGATAATGCGGTACCGTCACTGCGCCAAAATCTTTGGCAAAAGATTTTTCGTTAAAACTATTAAAATCCAAAAGCACGGGTCTTCCTGCATTTCCGCGAATGAGCATATCAAATAACAAAGTGTTTGCACCCATTTTTATGCCACGTAGGGAGACGTTGGAAATCAGTCGCAATATTTTTCCGTGACTGAAAATAAAAAATCCGCAGGCCAAATATTCCTCCTTATCGGTCATGACCCCGGAAGCAAAACCATTTCCACGATGTAACGCATTGTACATGATACGTTGGTAGGCGTGAAAATTATAATTGATACCAATCGTATGGTCTTTGGTATGAATCCGGTAGAAGTCGGCCACCTTTTCAGGCTTTAAATTAGAATTTAAAATCAGGCGGTTATCCCTGGCCAGATCCATTTGTGCTTCTACCCGGGGCGTGTAATTTTTTTCGAGGCTTTCGTAATCTGTGTTTAGTAATAACTGATGATTATAGACCGTAGAAGGTTTTATGGCAGAATCCGTCGGCCAGTTGATACCTGCGTTGAGCGTAAAACTGTATTGTTGATAAGAGGCAGGAATGGCCTCTAAAAATGCTTTTACCCGGGCCATACTCAAAACGTTGATCGAATAAATTCCTATTTCTTTAATCGTGTCGGGAGTGGTGAGAATCTGACTATCCAGGGGGAACAACGGAAAAACGGATTCGTAATCTCCTTCGACCAGTGCATCCCATTCTTTGACCGTATTGGTAAGGTACCACCAGTATCCGTAGACATTGCCACGCGTCGCGTAGTGAACACAGGAATCCCATTTTTGCTTATCTAAATCTTCGTGCTTTACCAATTGTATGTTCATACTTGCATTTTTCATTTCAACTGATTAAATTGTGATATATTAAAGTCTAAACCAAATATTCACTAACCAGATTAAATTATTATTTTATGAAAACCTTAAGGTTCAAAACTAACATTGAATCCACCCAATCAGTTGCAAATATTTCTGATTTTATTGATAATACCAGTGGAATTAAAAATTGGGAAATTGATCTCCGCAGTACGGACAAGGTGTTGACGATTCGTGGCAATGTCAATCGACCAGGCACAATCATACGAAAAGTTCATAAAGCCGGCTTTCAGCTGACGCCAATGAACTAGCATTCGTAGGTATCAAAAATTATCGGAATGATCCCGAGTACTAGCTAACAAGTTTTAAGAGAATTTGTTAGCTATTTTTTTGTTAAAAAACGTTGTTTAAAGCATAAAATGAACTTCAACGCGTTTTTTATGGTTTACCTAAAAAGTCGTATCTATGTATTAGGAATGTTGACAAAATAAATGACAATTCTATACTTTCAATTAGTTTTGACCGCAGAGCAGTCCTATCATGTTAGGTTTTCTTAACGTTAAAGAACCGACCCCAGCGGGTGCCGTATTATGTTATTTGATACTCGCTCCTAACAATTTAAAAACAAAACGAATAAAAACTATTTATGGCAGAATGGAATCTCGGTGAGAAAGACAGAAAAGGGCTAAAAAAAGAAGGAGAGTCCGCTATCCTGGTGGGCATCATCCGCGAAGGACAACCCGCAGAAATGGTTAAGGAATATCTGGCCGAACTCGAATTTTTGGCTATGACGGCCGGGGCCGTTACCAAAAAAGTCTTTACTCAAAAACTCAAACAACCACATCCTAAAACCTTTATCGGTAGCGGTAAATTACAGGAAGTACTCGAATACATTGAAGCCCACGAAGAAATCAATCTAGTGATTTTTGATGACGACCTTACGGGCAAACAAACGGGTATTCTCGAAGAAGAACTCAAAGTAAAAATTGTAGACCGCTCCAGCCTGATTCTGGATATTTTTGCCAATCGCGCGCAAACTGCTCAGGCAAAAACACAAGTCGAACTCGCCCAAATGCAATATATGCTGCCTCGACTAAGAGGACTCTGGACACACCTCGAAAGACAACGGGGTGGTATCGGAATGCGTGGACCGGGTGAAAAAGAAATCGAGACGGATCGCCGGATCGTTCGAGATCAGATTTCTTTATTAAAAAAGAAACTGGAAAAAATTGATCAGCAAAACTGGACGCGTCGTAAAAATCGCGATCAGATGATTCGGGTCGCACTCGTCGGTTATACCAACGCAGGAAAATCTACGCTGATGAACTTGCTTAGTAAATCCGATGTCTTTGCGGAAGATAAATTATTTGCAACGCTGGATACGACCGTTCGCAAAGTGGTCTTTGAACGGATGCCTTTTCTGTTGTCTGATACGGTTGGTTTTATTCGAAAATTACCGCATCATCTCGTAGAAAGTTTTAAATCAACACTGGATGAAGTAAAAGAAAGTGACTTGTTATTACACGTAGTTGATATTTCACATCCACAATTTGAAGATCACCTCAAAACCGTCAACGCTACGCTGACTGATTTAGAAGCTTATGACAAACCTACCATTATTGTTTTTAATAAAATAGATCAGTACCGCGAACGGTATTTTGACGATTATCTCGAAACAGAAACACAGGAAGATTTATTGGGAGAACTAAAACAACGTTTGAAAAATACTTTTGAACACGATAATATTTTTGTTTCCGCCGTCACCAAAGAAAATATTCCGGTGCTACGCGCCGAGATGGAAAAATTGATTCGGGGATTATACGAAGAACGTTATCCTTATCAGGTGAAGCATTGGTAGGCGTTGGGTCGTATTGCAATACGCCCAACCAGCAACCTTTTCAATCATTCTGCCGTACTTAGGATCATTAAAAGAATAACTTATTTTTTAAACGATCCTTATTCCTAAGTTTTAGTTTATGAACCCTATACTCGTTAAATACGCCAATCTACTGGTCAATTATTGCCTGGAGATTCAGGAAGGCGACAAGTTTTATTTGAGAAGCACTACCCTGGCCGAGCCGCTGGTAAGAGAAGTCTATCGTGCTGCTACAAAAGCGGGGGCCAATGTAGAAGTGGATCTGGCCTTTCGGGGACGCGAGCGTATTTTTATGGAAGAAGCCAGGGGCGATCAATTAAAATATATTTCACCGACCTATAAAAAGGCGATGGAAGAATTCAATACTTATCTTTTTATTCGTGCTCCTTTCAATCTAAAAGAATCAGCTAACTCCGATCCGGAAAAAGTGAAAATCGTCAAAGCCGCCAGCGCGGCGACCACCAAAACTTATTTTGCCCGAACGGCTACCCGCGATTTGCGGAGAAGCCTTTGTCAATATCCAACAATGGCCTCCGCTCAAAATGCCGGAATGTCTCTGGAAGCCTACGAAAAGTTTGTTTTTAATGCTTGCAAACTAAACAGCCCCGATCCGATTGCGGCCTGGCTGGAAGTGCGGGAATTTCAGAAGCAAATTGTAGACGTATTAAATAATGCAGAAAAGATACGTTATAAAGGAGCAGGTATCGATATTTCTTTTTCTACCAAAGGACGTACCTGGATCAACTCGGATGGACAAACCAATATGCCTTCCGGCGAAGTCTATACTTCACCC
>ENA-ORXR01000384-ORXR01000384.1-marine-metagenome-genome-assembly--contig:-NODE-384-length-62411-cov-5.218901_pt1 | contig 62411 bp, 48 predicted proteins | sample MGYA00237866_ERZ511479 | MGnify/ENA metagenome assembly ERZ511479 | reverse complement strand
ATTTGGCGTGATTTTTCTGAAAAAATCATGACAAATTGCCTACGAGAATCACCCCGTTTTAAGCGCAAAGTTTAGAAAAATGGAGGAATCCAAACCTCTAAATTTTGATTATTTTCTTTATGTTGTAAAAGTTATACTTCTTGTGAATATCCCGAATTAAAGTTTAGAAATAAAAAGCAAGTAGGATAATATTCATACCAACCGTCTAGCAAACTATCGAATTTATTTTTTTGCGAGAGGGATAGATAGTACGCCGATATTTTCTCGGCGGTCCCGATTTTTTTTATCGGGACGGGAGCGGTAGCGGACTACGGCATAGCCCGGCACTGGGCAGCTCAAAAAATAGTTTGGCTAAGTGGGTTTGGATTTTTTGAGCTGCCTAGTGATCGCCCAAATACTCCTAATCCTAAGAGCAAAAAGCTAGTCTAGAACTATAAGATACAACTCCTAGAAAAAGTACGGAGAAAATAAGTCTAACTAATGAGATGATTTTGTTTAGCTTTCTTGATCGGCACTGCAATACATTTTTTTTCCATGTAGGTCATCATCTCCTCTATTAGCTGGCGGGTTTTGTCATCCACTGCGTCTAACTGCTTTTTGAAAACGACGTTGAGAGCTTTAGCTTTTACAGCTTTGATCTCTTCAGGTATGTGGCTAAAATTTCGCTCAATTTCTCTCTGACGATAAATTTCTTTAAACTCCACTACACGGTCTGCTAGGATTTCTCTGACCTTAACAATTTCATTTTTACGGAAAGCCATATTATCTGCGGCTAGCTTTTTAAGACTGTCTATTTCTATAAAATGGATATTATTATTCTTAATGACATCAAGATCAACATTACTTGGAACAGATAAGTCTACTATTATTTTTTGCGCTTTATCACCTTGTACAAGTTGATCGTACATATTCTGATCAATCAATTTTGCAGTAGATCCCGTACAAACGATGATAATATCAAACCCTTGATCAAACGTGTTGAGAGCCTCTAAAGAAAATCCTTTACCTAGAAATCGTTCGGCTAAACTTTCTGCTTTGGCTAAAGTCCGATTGAATACGGTGACATTAGTAAACTCATACTTTTTAAGAAAATTACTCATTAGGATATTAGTCTGACCTGCCCCTATCATTAATATTCGAGCACTTGGCTCGGGAGCCATCTGGAGTAATTTCTTAACTGCCAGAGAAACTATCGAAACTGGTTTTTCCCCGATTCGTGTATTTCCATAAACCATCTTGGCCGACTTCACCGTCATCTGCATAGCGATACGTAGCTTATCACCAGTGATACTAAACTTAGTTTTACACTTTTGATATGCTTCTCTCAGTTGGCGTAAAATCTCGCGTTCACCTATCACTAAACTATCTACTGAACAAGCTACTTCGTAGAGATGGTGTATAGCTAGCTCGTCTTCATAATACTCGATGGATTGCTGCAAGGAGCCATGCATATTACGTAGCTTTTCATTGACAGCAAAGAAGAATGCATTGACGTCTATGGCATCTGGCCTGTACATGAAGAATAAAATACGATTGCAGGTTGAAAGGTACATCAGCTCATCAATCCCAAAATAGTCTTTAATCTTTTTTAGCTTACGCTCAAGAACTTGATCATCGGGCGCATCAATAAGAAAATCTCCTATCTGATTGATATCAGTAGTTCTATGTGTAACTGTAAATAATTTGTACCCTTGAAGCATATAAAATAAGCTAACCACAAAATTACTGAACTAGGAAGCAAAATATGTCATTTATAAGTAAACAAGCCATCCATTGGGGTGCTCATCACTCGCAAGACCACTGAAAGTCAGCCAAAATAAAAGGACTCGAATATGGGCCTCGATATGCATAGTGCCACCACTCTGTGCGGATATGTTTGAAACCATACTTTGCCATGGCGTTTTTTAGAATATTGCGTCGTTCTAGAATGTCAGCGGGTAGTTCAAGGAAGTCGTGATGTGCCCGTTTTCCGAAAAAATCAAAACTGGTGCCCATGTCCTGTTCATAACCCTCTAAATCCACCAAGGTAGCGTCTACGGCATACCCTCTATTGTGCATGGACCCTTTTTTTGGGGGCGTAACATAGCTAGCATTGGGTTTCTTTTGCCATAGTTTTTTCTGAACTGATTTTGGCCGATAACAGTCAAACAATTTGAGTCTGTAGCCTTGATCTAGTAAATCTTGATGAATTAAAAAAAGTGCTTTGGCTGCCTCTGGACGAAGGAAGCATCGTGGACAATCATACATTTGCTCAGCAACAAAATTATTCTCCGTTGCATATCGAATATCGAAAATCAATTGGGTATCTATTCGTGATAAATCAGTCCACACAGAAGTGTCATAGTCAATGGGTGCTACTATTTCGTTAAAGACGGGTGCTGGCTCTGAAGGCGGGCTAGATGCACTTGTATCTATATTAGATATTGATACTTTCTTGTGCTTATTCGTGTACCTGTCGCAAGCACACAGCATACAAAACCATGATAGGATAAATATTGCAATTATGTATGGATTAGTGACCAAATATCTCAGCTAGTTTTTTATCTAACGCAGGACCTCTTAGTTTCATGGCGATTAATTTTCCTTCTTTATCAAGCAGGACAGTATGTGGAATAGACTTAACGGAATACAATTGGGCAACTTCATTTTTCCAGCCTTTCAGATCGCTAACTTGAGTCCATGTCAATTTATCTTTGACCACGGCTTGCTCCCAGCTATTTTGCGTTTTGTCCAAACTCACACCTAGTATTTCAAAACCGTCTCCTTTATATTTATTGTACAATTTTACGACATGTGGATTGTCTTTTCTGCATGGTCCGCACCAACTTGCCCAAAAGTCAATTAACACAACCTTTCCCTTAAAATCCGATAGATTAACAGGTTCTCCTGCTAGATTATTCATAGTAAAGTCTGGCGCTTCTCCGCCAACTATAAAGCTCTCGGCGGCTTTAATCTGTTTCTTTAGATTATTACATCCTTTGCTATCCTTACAGAACTGCTCTAAATAGGTATTAGCGAAAGGAATGAAAAGTGGATTATTCGCACCTTTCAAAGCTGAGATTACTCCTCCTAATGCCATTTTTCGCGCGCCCGATTTTTCTGGAACTTTATTCAGAGTATTATTGAGAATATCTCTGAGCTTTGCTTCACTCAAACCTCTCACCTTTGTCAAAATCGTACCATACTTATTGAACACATCAAACATGAGTGGCATATCTTCGAATGCTGAACTCTTCAAATCAGCCTGAGCAAAATATTTATTAGCAAAATATTCCAGTTCATTTGGTAGATCTGTTTTGCTATTTTGATAACTAAAGTAAGTATACAAGCCTGCAACCTCTCCCAACCATTTGTCTTTTTTAGTATACGTTTCTATAAGTTCTTTCTTAATTTGATCTAAAGCTGCAAATTCTAATATTAGCTTTTTCTTCTTAGCTTCATTTTTATATGACTTTGCGAACCTAGTAGAAAGACCTTTTTCTGTATTCGTATTATTTCTAATTTTGGCCATCATGGTGTTGTAGTCAAAATTTAATCCTTCAGATACGGAAGCTCTATTAAAACTACTACAATCTCCTTCTACGATGATTTTATCTTCATCTCCGATAACTATACTTTTAAATTTGCCGACCTCTAACCCTACGTAGCGAAATATCTTTCCTGATGATTTTACCTTGAAAATATATTCTCCATCTTTATTCTTAGCAGCAGATTGTATTTTTTCAAAACCTAGTCCATCAAATTCAAAAAGATGCATTTCGCTTATTTGATCACAATTAACACCTTTAACTATAACCTCTGTAGACTTTATGGCAAAATCATAGGCAGTCATGTTGGTTAGAAATAATCCTAGATTGCAAAGTAAGAGTAAAATTATTTTATTCATTAGTTATTATATTATGCTAAGTTAATCTCTTGTAAGAACGAGACTTATGACTAAATGATTGTAATATTAAGGTCAATATATCTACAGCAGTCATAGTGATACCCAATTATGTAGTCGAATTGATTAAATTAAGAAATTCTTGTTCAGTAAGTATCTGAATGCTTCCTATTTCTTTAGCTTTCTTGAGTTTAGACCCTGCCTTGTCACCGACTACTAGAATATCTAATTTACTACTCACCGCACTTATATTTTTTGCTCCAGCCTTTTCTGCTAAGCCTTGCGCTTCCTTCCTATTCATCTGCAGTAATGTACCCGTGAATAATATGGACTTTCCCGCTAACGGTGCATCCTCTGCTACTATTAGTGGTTTATCTTCTTCTGTTTGTGAAAAGTTGACGCCATGAGATTCCATTTGTCTTAGCAGCACTATGTTTTCTGGAATAGCGAAGAACGCCATAACATTCTGAGCGACTACCGGCCCGATATCTTTAATATCAGTAAAGTTATCCACTGTCCAAACTTGAAGATCTAGGATATGCTTGATTTGCTGAGCGATCAGTTTAGAGGCTTTTTTACCCAGGTGATGAATGCTTAGACTGTACAATACTCTAGATATAGGATTTTCTTTGGCCTTCTCTATCGACACTTTCATGTTCTCAACGGAGCGCTTTCCAAAGCCTTCCAGTTGACCTATTCTGTCATAATCTAGTGCGTAGATATCTGCAATGGAGGCAATTAATCCCAAGCCAAATAGCTTCTCTACAAAAGATTTGCCGAAGCCATCAATATCCATAGCATCCTTGGATACGTGGAAAATCATTTTTTGTAATACTTGTCCTTCACATTGATTATTAGGACAACGCCAAGCGGCTTCGCTTTCTGCACGCACAAGTAATGTATCACATGACGGACAATGTGTAGGGAACTTTATTATCCTCTCACTTCCATCTCTAAGTTCTGTTAAGGACTTTACTATATAAGGTATTACATCTCCAGCACGCTCTACTAATACAGTGTCACCGATTCGGAGATCTTTATTAACTATAAAATCTTCGTTATGTAATGAAACGGATGATACGGTTACGCCTGCTAATTGTACAGGTTGTATTTTTGCGACTGGAGTTAAGGAACCTATTTTACCAATCTGATAATCTACATTTAATAATTTCGCAGTTGCTTGCTTAGCTTTGAATTTGAAAGCTATCGCCCAGCGTGGATGATGGCTTGTATAGCCACATAACTCTTGTAAAGCAAGGCTATTAACTTTTATGACCATACCGTCAATTTCGTATGAATAATTATCTCTTTTTACTTCCCATTCAGCTACAAAATCGAATACTTCATTTATACCTGTACATACCTTGGTTTCTTTCGCTGGTATTTTGAACCCAAGATCCCCAAGTAAAGAGATGGTTTCAAAATGAGTTTTGAACTTCCCCATGACATTTCCACCATCCGTATCGACTGCATATCCTAACTGATAAATAAATGCTTCAATTCCGCGCTTTGCTGTTTTTTGTGGATCTTTCATTCGTAATCCTCCAGTAGCTGCATTGCGCGGATTGGCGAATAACTCTTCACCTACTAATTCTCTTTCTACGTTTACCTTTTCAAATATATCTTTACGAATCAACGCCTCTCCTCTTAGTTCGACCTTTGCTATTCCATGTGATTCAAAATCAGCTGAAAGCGGTATACTACGCATCGTTCTTACATTCGCTGTTATTTTGTCTCCTTTTGTTCCGTTACCACGTGTAGCTCCTCTCGTAAGTTGATCACCTTCGTAGATCAACGCGATGGAACCACCATCAAACTTGGGCTCTACTACATACTCTATAGAAGCATCTTCTTCTATACCAGTTAACTTCTTAATCCTTTTATCAAAATCTTCTAAATCCTCCAAGTTATAGGAGTTGTCTAGCGATAGCATGGGAATCAAATGAGGTACTGTTGGAAATTTACTGCTAAGATCAGAGCTAACCCTTTGAGTAGGAGAGTCCGTACGAATTTCTTTCGGATGCTTTGCCTCTAGGCTTTCTAGCATTTTATATAACCTATCATACTCTTCATCGCTGATAATGGGGTCATTCTGAACGGCGTACTTCCACTCATGAAAGTGTAGAACTTTGATTAGGTCCCCCATTTGCGCCAGTTCTTCACTAGGTTTTTCTCCTGACAAATAGGCTTTACTTAACTCATAGAGTACTTTGGAATCCATAATAATGTAATGAAGCTAAAGGATAAAAAGATATAATATTTACTAAACTTCCTCAATATCCAGATGAAATTTAATGTACTTGATTGTTTTCTCATTCTTGAGGTGCATCCTTTCATAATATGTCTGGTAAATTAAGTCAGGATTTGGTAATTCTGGAAGACTATAAATATCATCGTAGTTCTCCAAAATAGTTGCTGCAGGATAGGAGGAGAGAGACTCCATGGTGAATTCATACAATTCAGGAGAGTCCGTCTTCAGATGCACGATATTGTCATTGTGCAGAAAATGAATGTATCTGTTTAGAAAATTATGTGAAGTTAGCCTGCGATTTTCCTTACTTTCTCTAAGAAATGGATCTGGAAAGGTTATCCACATTTCTGATACTTCTCCTCTATCAAAAAAGGCTGGAATATTTTCGATGCGCGCACGTAGAAAAGCTACGTTTTCTAAACCTGCTTCTAATGCTCTGCTGGCTCCTTGCCAAATACGAGCACCTTTTATATCTAATCCTATAAAATGCGTATCGGGATATGCCTCACCTAATGCAATTGTGTACTCTCCTCTCCCACATGCCAATTCTAGACAAATTTTGGATTCCTTTTTGAAATGGTGGCTATTCCATTTTCCTTTTAATTCTATATCTATTTTGTCTCCATTTTGAAGATGAGGACTCAGTGGATTAAAATTTTCGTATACGTTTGGGAAACGCAGAATATCTGCGAATTTTTTGAGTTTGTTGCGCTGGCTCACTAGAAAATATAGGCTTGATTGAAGCCTAAAGGTAAGATTATTTTCTCACTCCATAAGAATCATCTATGCGATGACCCATACGCTGAATAGCATCAATAATTTTGTCTAAAGCAGGCGGATAGTCCACGTATTGAATACGTCTATCATCTTCTCCCCATATAGCAATAGTGATCACCTTTTTTCGGTTTCCATAGGCAATAGCAAGTCGTAGCGGTATGGGTGTAGGAGCATTTGCCTTTCTTTTCTGACAAATAGAGTCATCACAATCATAGATGCGATCAAAATCAAAAAACTTTTGCTTGATCACATACTCAGCAAAATCTTCTAGCTCATCTCTTGAGATATTTTTTTTGGTGACCATTAAACCATTGGTCATACTTTTATATTCTTTGATAAGCCGACCGTCACTCTTGATGTGAATATAATCTCTAATAACAGGATCTACACCACCATAAAAACCACCACCTATTAATTCAATATTGATATAAGTGTCTGCCACTTCATCGATTTTCTTCTTTCGCTTCTTTCTTTTAGTAGCCCACCACCGCTTTACACTCAACTTTGGGTTTACAGCTTCTACATTTATATCTGGTAACTCATTCGCAGGTTTTATAAATGGAGCTTCCTCAGAGGTCACTGAGATAAAGTGGTACTGGTAAGTTCCTTTACTATTAGGTTGATTAAATTCAAGTATAAGTTTTTCCTTATCTATATCGTTAATGACAAATTTATTAATATGCTTAAATTTATAGAAAAGCACGTCATCATTGATACTCCAAATTCCTTTATCAAATTCGCCATTCAGAAATTGCTGGTAAGTATAATCATATTTAAAATAAAGGAAAAAGTCATAATCTTCATCGGCTTGATGGATGATCGTATTAGACTCAAGATGCATAGCATAGGTATAACGCCATTTGGTTTCTACAATCTTTCGCTCATCTACGGCAAAAAAAGACGTAGAAGGAATACTATCCTGGTTTTGAGCATGCGCTAAAAACGGACTTGTATAAAGGAAAAGAAGAACCACTATAAGCTGTATCCTCATACTATGTTAGTAGAAAATTTTGTTCAAAACACTATTAAAGTACATAAACATCAAAATCTATACCCAATTGTCATCAACAAGCTATTAGCCTTGATATCACTTATTACTTGCTGGTTAAATGTATTGGGGCTACTATACGGTGAAAATCCTTCCTCTAACCTGGATGTACGAAAGGCCAAGTCAATATAAGCACTTTCTCCTCTAAAGCCAGCTCCTAAACTAAGTACATTTTGGCTTTTATCATCGTTACTAAATGGTGTTCCGTAAATACCATAACCAGCTCTTAGCCTAAATTTATTAAGAAGATATTCCGCTCCCAATTTAAGGTTTACTCTATCTGTAAAAGTCATCATTATTTCATCGTTAACATTCCTTTGGGCGATTAGAATAGATGTATTGGTGCCTTCAGTAGTAAAATCATACTCTAAAGAACTGTAATCTAAATATTCAACATCAACACTTACGAATCCAAACTTTTTAAGGACTACTGACAGACCACCTCCAAATCTCCACGGAGTGTTTAAAGCATATTCAAATGATCCCACAGGTGACGTCCCCTCACCATCAATTAGTGGTAGGCTAGAATCATCCTCGTCTATAAAAAAGTAGGTAGTAGAAGAATTGAAATCATCAGAAAATGAAAACCTTGTTGGTGAATGTATGGATGCTCCAAGACGAATCTCATTGGTTATCCTGTAAATAGCACCAGCTTTAAAGCCGATGCCAACACCAGTAGTGGAAATTCGTTGATCATAAGTCAAATTTCTAAAAAATGGTATTACATCTCCATTCATTTCATCATCCTCCTCATACTCTCTAAGTTCCTCAAAACGCACAATTGGTAAGTTTAAAGAAAGTCCAAGATAAAGTTTGTGGGAAATATTAGCTCCTAAAGCGAACAATAATTCGCTGACTCCGCCAGAGGTAGTTATTGTTTCTCTCCTGTTTATCGGAAGATCTTCGAATGTGTCAAAATCTGAAAACCAATTATCATTTCCTTGACCGTCTAAAGTGAAGATAGCTCCAGATTCACTTGCCAATCGGCTGGTAAATGGATCTAGATCGTCAAAGAATAGACCTTGTGCATCTGATTGCCAACCATTAGTAATGGAACCTGGAGTATTGCCACTGTACTCAACTTTGCGATTAAAATTTACTAGTCTATTTATCCCAATTCCCAAATTAAAAGACTTAAATTTTGGTTTGTTATAGTCCTTGTAGAATACCAGTCCAATATTTTCAAGTCCAAATTTTGTTCTTTTACTTGTAGTTTCATTCGCCTCATTAAGTATGCTCTCAACGTTGGTAAATTTTACAGAAGGTGTAAAAACGAATTCTGACTTGCGATATACCGCTAACCCTGCCGGATTAATACTCAATGCACCAAAATCCCCACCTAGGGAACTCATAGCGCCACCTACACCAACCATCCTAGCAGTGCCACTAGGAAATAGTTCACTATATCGCAGTGCGTCGACTGCGGTTTGTCCTGAGAGGAAACCAATATTTAATAGTATAATTATTATGGGGCATAAAAATACCTTGCTGATTTTCATTTGTTTAATTTTGAGTAAAAGTAAGGGATTTGTACTAAAAAAAATAGTGGATGAAAACATATGCTTTCATCCACTATGGAGTTTTGATCTTAAGAAGATGAACTCATTCTTATTTACCTCCTCCTCTCTTAAAAGATCTGCTTGATGAAGATCTTGAAGGAGTTACACTTCTACTAGAAGATGATCTAGAAGGAGAAACACTTCTGCTTCTGCTATTAGAAGATCTTGAAGGAGTTACACTTCTACTTCTACTTGAAGAAGATCTCGAAGGCGAATAACTTCTGCTTCTAGAAGATCTAGATGGAGTTACACTTTTAGATCTACTAGATCTTGAAGGTGTATAACTCTTACTACTTCTGCTAGGATTTGCAGATCGAGTAGAATTATTAGATCTTGAAGGCTTAGTATTATTATAGTTTGATCTTGTACGAATATTGTCGTTGCTACGCGATCCTGACTTGTATATGCTAGAACGATCTTGCTTTACCGTAGGAGAATTACTTGAGTTACCTCTTGAAGTATCTATTCTTGAAGTTCCTCTTGTATTACTGCGTGAGCTTTGTCTCTGACCGCTTCTAGAAGAAACCCTATCAGTAGGAGTATTATTTCTCGTATTTACATTTCTTCCATTAGCAGACTGACCTGTATTTACTTGACCTCTACTAGGACCAGTCCTAGTATTGCCTCCTCCACTTGTACTTGTTCTACCAGAACCAATAACTCTAGGTCCACTATATATACCATTTGAGTTACCTGATACTCTTGAACTGTTTCCATTGGAAACAGTTACACCATTACCACCATAATATCCTGGTGGACAATAAGGATTGTATCCTATGTTTCCTGCAGCTCCGTATCCATTGAAACCATTGTTGCCAAATCCACCGAAGTTATTTCGGTATGGATTATTACCAAATCTGCCGTAAGGATTAAAAAATGGATCATTCCATCTATTATAACCGAATCTATTAAAACCAGCATATGGATTGTTAAAACGATTAAATCGGCTCCATCTATTTACGTAGGTATTACCAAAGCTAATGTAAATGCTAGTGCCTCCAAATGGGTTACCAAAGTTATTGTAGTTTCTAGAATAGAAAGGATCATAATAGTTATAATCTACATATATAGGATCGTAGAATCCAAAACCACTATATGGTCTTCTGAAACGCTTAATTCTTGAACTGTAATAGTAATCATAATCATCTGGCTCAGCACGATCGTAATCGTAGCTAGCATCATCATATGATTGATCGTCATAATCCTCATAATCAGATTCATCATAATCCTCATTAACAACTTCTACAGAATAGTCTCCGTCGTCTGGATTGTAATAAATATCGTCATACTGCGCCTGCACGGTAGAAAAAATACCGATCGCGAGTAGTAAAGTGAAGATTGAAATTTTATTAATTTTCATGTTAAATTGATTTAAACAGTAATTTTGTAACTCTCTTAAAGAAACAGTTGTAATTTATTACTTTTGATTCTAATATTATGTTAATAATAGATTAAAGTCGAGTCCATTGTAGTTAAAAACACTTAAAACCCGACTTCTGTTCTATTCTTAAGACTTTATGTTAGCGTAATGTCACTGTATTTCAGCCAAACGATGGCATTATTAAGAATATTTAACTAAAAACAGCTTTTATTAACATTAATTTTCTTACAACTATTTTACAAATTCTATATGTCAAAAGTAATTACTTCCAGAGAGGAAGACTATTCGAAATGGTACAACGATATCGTTAAACGCGCTAATATGGCAGATCACTCTGCAGTTCGTGGTTGCATGGTGATAAAGCCATATGGTTATGCTATTTGGGAAAATATGCGAGATCAGTTGGATCGTATGTTTAAGGATACTGGGCATGTAAACGCTAGTTTTCCACTTTTCATACCGAAAAGCTTTTTGAGCAAAGAGGCTAAGCATGTGGATGGCTTTGCCAAGGAGTGTGCGGTAGTGACTCATCACCGTTTGATGAATGATCCTAACGGAGATGGTATTATTGTAGATCCTACTGCTAAGCTGGAAGAAGAGCTCATTGTCAGACCTACGAGTGAGACTATAATTTGGAATACATACAAAGATTGGATTCAATCTTACAGAGATCTTCCACTTCTGATTAATCAATGGGCAAATGTGGTGCGTTGGGAAATGAAAACGCGTTTATTCTTGAGAACAGCCGAATTTCACTGGCAAGAAGGACATACTGCGCATGCAACATCTGAGGAGGCGGTAATAGAAACTAGACAGATGTTAGATATCTACGCAACTTTTGCGGAGGAGTTTATGGCTATGCCCGTGATTCGAGGGGTTAAAACTGCTAATGAAAGATTTGCCGGTGCGGAAGATACTTATACTATAGAAGCACTGATGCAAGATGCTAAAGCACTACAGGCAGGCACATCCCACTTCCTAGGTCAAAACTTCGCGAAAGCATTTGAGGTCAAATTCATGAACGAGAACAATAAAGAAGAATTTGTTTGGGCTACTAGTTGGGGTGTTTCTACTCGACTAATCGGAGGTCTGATAATGACGCACTCTGATGACGAGGGCTTAGTGCTACCTCCAAAATTAGCGCCTACCCAAGTAATGATAATTCCTATCCCTAAACCCGATGATATTATAAATGCTGCCGTAGATAAGATAATGACGGCATTAAAGGCAAAAGGAATCACCGTGAAGTATGATGACGATCCTAAGAAGAGACCTGGATTTAAATTTGCTGAGCATGAGATGCATGGAATACCTGTTCGCATCGCTATAGGTAAGCGTGATCTAGAGAAGAACGTAGTGGAAGTAGCGCGCAGGGATACTAAGGAAAAAACATCTGTCCCTATGGACGGGCTTGATGATTATATTGAAAGTCTACTAGTGGATATTCAAGATAACTTATTTAATAGAGCTAAGCAGTATAGAGATGACCATATGACTAGCGTAGACAATTTTGAACAATTTCAAAAAGTACTTAAAGACAAAGGTGGGTTTATTTCTGCGCACTGGGACGGCACCGAGGAGACAGAGCTAAAAATTAAAGAACTGACTAAGGCAACAATCCGTTGTATCCCTATTGACAATCCTCTAGAAGATGGAAAGTGCGTGCTTACAGGAAACCCATCTATACAGCGAGTGTTGTTTGCAAAGTCTTATTAAATATAACCAATAAATATATAAGTTGTAGCTCGGTTCGATTATAAATAAAAAATGATTGAGCAGCCTTTTTTGTTTTTTGTGTAAACGTTTATTTTTTTATAAAATTTCTGATTATGCCATAAACATATACACAGAATAACGATTTAACAGACGATTGAAAAAATTATACAGATGAGTTTAGAAAGTAAGTTGATGCCAGACCTGAAATCCGCGATGAAAGCAAAAGATCAAGCTGCCCTTCGAGGAATCCGCGCTATCAAAGCAGAGTTGCTAAAATTTAAGACAAGCGGCACTGGGGAAGAACTTACTGCAGATGCTGAAATAAAAATACTCCAAAGACTTATAAAGCAACGTCAAGATTCTTTATCTATTTACGAGGAGCAAGGACGCGAAGATTTAGCAGTAGTAGAACGTGAGGAGATCACAGTAATTACAAATTATTTGCCTGCCCAAATGAGTCAAGCGGAACTTGAAAGTAAGGTGAAAGAAATCATTACCCAAACTGGTGCCAGTAGCATGAAGGACATGGGAAAGGTCATGGGCATGGCCTCAAAAGCATTTGCTGGCAAAGCGGATGGCAAGTCAATTTCTGCTATGGTAAAGCAGTTGTTGTCATAGCTAAAATTGAAGAGATAACCAACACAAGCACGTAGCTATTCTATTAAAGGTAGTATTATACAAAAAGCAAATTGTTCTTCGGTGACATGTATCATATAGGGTGTTCTTCAGTATCTTCTGTGGAATACCTAGAAGTAAGAGTAGCCTGACCATAAGCGGCACCATTTTCGGTGGAGAGAATGGGAACACCCAAAAAAATCTAAATAAAATAACGATAAAAGTTGGGAAAAAAATAAGAGGATACCTCCAACAGGCATCCTCTTTATTTATATCAGTTGAATCAATTAATTCAATTGGTAATCATTGTTTTATGGAGCTTGAAAAAAGGAAAGTGCACCTTGAAAGGTGCACTCCCAATTTCTCATTAATAGTCGAAATTACTTTCTTACCGCGTCTCTAATCTCCGCAAGTAACTCTTCTTGAGTTGGTCCTGGAGGTGGAGGTGGAACTGCTTTATTGTACTGCTTAACGATTAAGAACAGCACAAAAGAAATGATCAAAAAGTCAATCAAAAACTTTATAAATTTTCCCCATGCAATAACCACAGCTGGCTTATCACCTTGTGCTTCTTGGATAACCGTACCTAAATCAGAAAAGTCAACACCTCCCATAGCAAGACCTAATGGCGGCATTAAAATATCGCCTGTAAATGAAGTTACTACTGCACCAAAAGCACCAGCCATGATAACAGCAACAGCGAATCCTACGACGTTTCCTTTGTTAATAAATTCTTTAAATTCTGCCCACATAATTTTTAAAATTTTTAGTTGGTAAATCAATAATTGTTTATGCTATTATGACATCTCTATTACAATGATGTCACGCAAATTTACTCAATTCTGTACATATAGGTATTTTTTTTCATGTAATAATTTCATTTTCATAGTTTTATCTGCTGTGGATTGATTAAATTTGAAGTTATAATCTTAAGAATCGTATGTCGCAGAAACTCTTCCACCGCCTTGCCATCAACATGATCCATCAAGTAGGTCCTAATAAAACAAAGCAATTAATAGAGACTTTTGGTACAGCAGAAGATGTGTTTTCTGCCACGAGGAAAGAATTACTAGCTGTAGATGGAATAAACAATAAACTAGCCGATGAAGTACTGAATAAATCTTCCTTTACTGCCGCTGAAAGAGAAGTGAAATTTATCCAAAAAAATAAGGTAACCGTTATCTATTACCAAGACGAGAATTATCCTGAGAGACTTCGCGCACATCCTGCATCACCTGCTCTTTTATTCTATAAAGGCAAAGCTGATCTTGAGCACCACAGAACGGTAGGAATAGTAGGTACTCGTAAAACTTCAGCGTATGGTCATGATATTTGTAAAAAGATAGTACAAGAACTTCGAAAATACGATGTACAGATCATTAGCGGTCTCGCAAATGGAGTGGACAGTATAGCGCATAGGAGTAGTTTGGACGCGGATATTCCTACCATCGGCGTATTAGGTCATGGACTGCAAATGGTCTACCCATATAATAATCAGGGACTCGCAGAAGATATGCAGAAGAACGGAGGCATACTCACCGAGTACACTTCAGATCAGGGTCCAGATAGAGAGCACTTTCCAATGCGGAACAAAATAGTGGCAGCACTATGTGATACGATATTGGTCGTGGAGTCTGCAGCAAAAGGCGGCTCACTGATAACTGCCAGATTTGCTAAGCAATATCACAAAAAGGTATTTGCCATACCAGGACGAATAAATGATCCTGTATCTGCGGGATGCAATTTGCTAATCAAAAATAACCAAGCCTCGCTAGCTGAATCTGCCGATGATATAGCAAAGGTTATGAGCTGGTCTTCACAAACAAAACTAGCCAACATCCAAACTAAATTATTTATAGAGTTAGACGACAGAGAAAAGAAAGTCATTGGCGTGATAAAAAAATTAGAGAAGCCTAGTCTTGATCGTATATGCTATGAAACAAAAATTTTAAACAGTGAGATGGCGTCACTTTTGTTAAATTTAGAATTCAAAGGCGTGATAAAATCATTACCTGGTAAAAGATTTATACAAACCGCATAATTGTAAGCCAACCATGAAAAACATCATCATTTATATCACACTTATATTCATATACTCTAGCTGCACGAAGTCTAGACAGATCAAACCTGAGGCAACGACTTTCAGCGGTCCTATCTACAACACCTCTACAATATCCTTGATTAATAGAGCTAAAGTACCAGCAAATATAAAAGCTAAAAATGTGATTTTCTTGATCGGAGATGGCATGGGACTTACTCAAGTAAGCGCTGCTGCAATTAAAAACAACAATGAATTATTTCTCAAGAAATTTCCAGTTATTGGAATACATAATGCGCAACCGTCTGAAGGATTAATCACGGATTCTGCAGCAGGTGCTACTGCCTTTTCTACGGGTCAAAAAACTTTTAACGGAGCTATAGGCTTAGGTGCCGATAGTAGCACTTATCAAACAATCTTGGAAGAATGTGACGCCAAAGGAATGAGCACAGGTATGGTCGCAACTTCTACTATAGTCCATGCTACACCAGCATCATTTATAGCACATAGACCTAGTCGTAAACAATACGAGGATATAGCTGCTGACTTCATGGACACCGAGATAGATTATTTCGTAGGCGGCGGCAAGCGATACTTCGACAGACGCTCAAAAGACGATAGAAATTTGGTAATAGAGATGCAAGAAAAAGGTTACGTAGTCAACGATTATTTTCAAAAAGACTTTAAGGATATTGTTATCGATAGCAAGTCCAACTTTGCTTACTTCACCGCTGATGATGATCCTATCCCATTCTCCAAAGGGCGTGACTATCTGCTGGCCGCCAGCAAAGCAGGTATGGAGTTTTTACAGTACCACGATGATCCAAATGACACCAAGGGCTTTTTTATGATGATAGAAGGGTCGCAGATAGACTGGGGTGGGCACGCGAATAATGCTGATTATGTAATATCAGAATTATTAGAATTTGACAACGTTGTGGGTGCTGCCCTGAAGTTCGCAAAAGAAGATGGAGAAACCTTAGTTCTCGTAACTGCAGATCATGAAACGGGCGGTATGGCGATCAACTCTGGCTCTACAGTTGACAGTCTCAACATCAGTTTTTCCTCAGGATATCATACTGCTACTTTAATTCCTGTCTATGCTTATGGACCAGGTGCAGAGTTGTTCGGAGGTTTTTACGAAAATACAGACATCTATCAAAAACTCAAAATCGCTATGGGACTAACGTCCACAAAATAAGTCGAAAAATAGGTACCCCATATACTGTTAGTATGCGTTATATAGGTAGTGCATTCCATATGGTGTGCGCCTTAAACGCAATATCTATGTATAAATTACTTTCTATCACCCTGATTTTCAGCATAGCTATACTCTTCTCAGGATGCAACGCCAAAGCGCAAGATATGATTACGCGCAAGTCAAGCGAGACCAAAGCGCATCGATTATTTGACCGTGGTATGAAGTACCAGATGGCAAGGAATAGCGAAAAAGCAATTGCAGACTTTAAAAAAGCAGCTGCATTAGAGCCCAATTTTATCGACGCACATATACAGGTAGCTGCCTATTACTATGAAAGAAAGGATTTTGCTAAAGCAGAGCTAAATTTTGAAAAGGCACTGGCTTTAAGTGAAACATATGAACCAAAACTAATCTACACAACTGCGGTATCAGAAATGGAGCAGGGCAAATTTAGCGAAGCTATCGAGAACTTTGATAAGTTTATCAGACTCAATAGTAAGTACAAATCGCTTAACAAAAAAGCCAAACGCTACGTCGAGTCCAGTCGATTTAAGGCGCAAAATAATAATCGTACGGTTCCGTTTGATCCTATATCTTTAGGCGAAGGCGTCAATACAGAGATGCTTGAATATTTACCTTCTCTGACAGCTGATGAGGAGACAATGGTTATCACTCGTAATGATGGTGCTCAGGAAGATTTCTATGTAAGTGAAAAAGTAGATGGTGTATGGACAAGAGCATTTCCTCTCAAAAGCTTCAATAGTCCTAAGACCAATGAGGGTGGTCAATCCATTTCACAAGATGGTAAGCTACTTTTCTATACAGTATGCGAGGGGCGCAATGATTTTGGAAGCTGCGATCTTTACTCTTCTGAAGTAGTAAATGGCTCCTGGACAAAAGCCAAAAATATGGGTGGTCTTATCAATAGCAGAGAGTGGGATACCCAGCCGAGTATCTCTGCCGACAAAAAGAATCTGTACTATACTTCTAAGCGTAAAGGGGGTCTCGGCGGCTCAGACATATGGATGTCTACGCGGCAGGTTGATGGTAGCTGGGGTGCTCCAAAAAACCTGGGAGACAAAATAAATAGCACAGGAGATGATGCTTCACCCTTTATTCATCCCGATAATAATACATTGTATTTTATGTCCGACGGTCACCCTGGTTTTGGCGATGATGACATATTTTATTCTCGTCGCCAGGCGGATGGCAGCTGGGGTACACCCATCAATATTGGTTACCCGATAAATACGGATAAACATGAAGGATCTCTAATCGTATCCGCTGATGCTACCAAAGCCTACTTCGCTACGGATCGCTTCAATAAGGACAAAAATAACAATAGGATTGACATCTATTCTTTTGCATTATATGAGGAAGCTAAACCCGCCCCTGTCACATATGTCAAAGCGAAGGTCATAGACGCGGAAACGAAGCAGTCCTTGAGTGCAGATATTGAGTTTACTGATATTATACGACAAAAATCTTATTACCGAGAAACGGTAGACGATCAAGGCATCTTTTTAGTGCCGCTTCCTCTCGGTAAGCAGTACGCTTTAAACATTGCAAAAGAGGGCTATTTTTTCCATTCAGAAAATTTTGCATTGGAAAATATTACATCAGCTGTTGATCCTTTTCTGATGATTGTGGAGTTGCGTAAAATACCTGTAAATGAGGTTTCGACGACAGTAGAAAAAGAGCTAGCAAAAGAGCCCATCATTCTAAAAAATGTATTTTTTGATACAGGTTCTGCAGTATTGTTACCTAGTTCTGAACCTGAGTTGGACAAGTTGCACAGTTTACTTACCGCCAATCCACATCTGAATATTCAGCTGAATGGCCACACAGATAACGTTGGTAAGGAGGAAGATAATCTTAGCCTTTCCGTTGCACGTGCCAAGGCGGTGTACGCCTATCTCATCGACAAAGGTATCGCCGCTAGTCGACTCCGATCTAAGGGCTTTGGCGAAAGTGTTCCTATTGAATCCAACGATACGGCAGCGGGTAGACGACAGAATAGACGTACAGAGTTTGAGTTATTTTAGGGCAGCTATATCTGGCTATCCACTCCTATTCGACACCCTGACCTGCTGTTCAGCTATAGCTGCTGTGTGTTTCATGCACTCGCGTGCAGCAACCACCCAGCAGCTAAGCTTCACGAGCAGGTTAGGGTACCTCATACCGTTTCTATCCAGGCTGCAAGGGAGAAGAAAATAGATAAGTTTGGTACTAATAAAAGAGCACCCCTAGGGAATTGAATCCCTAGGGGTGCTGTTTATTGTGAAGACTTCATTTTCTAAATCTAAATTTGTGTTTCAGATTTGATGAATTCGTATAAACATTTATGCAAAGATATTTTCTCGCTGTTATATAAGGTAAAACCTTATTGCTTAACCCACTTGCTTATACTGTTATACTTATCGTTGGTGATCTGTAGAATATACATTCCTGGCGCGTAGCCTTGTACATTAAGTACAGTACGATTTTGAGCAGTGGCAATTGACCATTCTGCTGATTGCAATACTTGTCCATTCAGATTGAGCACATTAAGTGTAAAATTCTCTTGAATAGGAGAATCAATATTTACATTCAATACCTCACTAGCTGGATTAGGTTCTAGAGCTACATTAAAAGGCGTTGCCAAGAGAGATGCAGAAGTCGAGTTCATAATCCTTTCGCCTAAGCTTAGTGTAGTACAGGCTGCGCCATCCCCACTAGTACTATTATTGCCGTTCACCCCATTTCCACATGAGTAGAAAGTGATGTCCCCTGATCCTTCAGCTGGTGCAGTCCACTGCATAGTAAAAGTTTTATCCGCAGAAGGCCCAGTTTGTTCTACATAAGTTCTACCTGTATTCGATGCAGTTGCAATAGAAACATTGGCACTTGGGTTAGCCCAAGTATTGACTTCTTCTTCGTTGCTATCCGTTAAAGCTACCATCTGAAATCCATATTCAACTGGTGTTGCACCAGCGGTAGGGTTTACTGTTACGGACATATTATAGGACTCGCCTGGTACGTACTCATTATTAGCCAATGCAGAACCATCCATATTTTGAATACTGATATCAAGGCCTACAGTGATATTAGCTCCTCCATGACAACTAACACAAGTACGTGGGTTACCGTTCGATAAAGTTTGATCTCCAGGTGCACCCGTATTTCCCCAATTTTGAGAGTCTGCTCGACCAGCACTATGCCCCATGAATATATAGGCAACTGCTAATAATAATAGACAAATGTAAACGTTACTTAACTTCATTATTTGATTTTATGTGAATGGTGTCCAATTTATAACTTTTATCAGGGTATTTACCATGCGTCCCCGCAAAATAGTCCTCGATGACTAACATATCTGCATCAAAGTCGCCTGTCGGATAAAAAGGCTCTCGCATCCACACTATTTTGTGTTGATAATCGAACTTCACCATGAATATTGGGACCTTAGCTCCAACTGCTATATAGTAGAAACCCGTTTTGAGTTTATCTACTTTCCTTCTAGAACCCTCTGGCGCCAAACAGATATTCATTCTGTCACTTTTATCGTAAATATCTATTAGGGCCTGCACAAAATTAGTGCTTCTATCTCTGATAACTGGAACGCCACCCAACCATCTAAACATCCCTCCAAGTGGAAATCTAAACAGGCTATCCTTACCCGCCCATTGAATATCTACATCTAGGATTTTACGAATTAGAATACCGATAGGAAAATCCCAATACGAAGTATGAGGTACTTCGATCGTAACCATCTTTGGTATCTCTTTCGGCCAACGACCTTCGAATTTCCATCCAGCGATATTATGAAATATAACCTTACTTAACCAGCGCAACATATCATCCAAATTATCATATCCAACAAAGATATAAAAAGCCCCTAAGACAAGGCCTTTATTTCTTTCGATATAAAATAAAAAGTAGTATGTAAACTGGACAAATAATAATAGTTATATATTTGGGAATTATTAATATTAGTTTTTACCTTTCTCCTAGAAACATTCTATCTCCGTAAGGAACAATTTCGAACAAGTAATTGTACTTTGCATAGAATGCGTTAAATACAGGAATTGAACACACTGAGAAAACACTTTTTTTTGCCAGTTTTATACTTGGTGCTATCTCTGCTTGCAGTGACTAGTATAGGATTGTCTGCACAAGACAAGGTTCCTTCAGAAGAAGTATTCCTTGAGTTTTCTCAAGTCTCTAATTGGCATGACGAACAAATAATCCTTGAGTTATTCGCCACCGATGCTAAAATCTACTATACTATAGATGGGTCACCGCCCAATAGGTACTCTAAACGATATCGTACGCCTATCCTCATAGACAGAACCTTACCTATCAGAGCTGTAGCGTATAAGGGTAAGTTAAAAAGCAAAATTATCGGCAATACTTTTTTTATAGGAGAGCCAAAATCCACCTTCCCGACTGTTTCATTAATGATTAATCCAAAACAGTTATTTGATCCAGAGTATGGGTTATTTCAAGATGGACTAACGGTCAACGATTCTGTCTGGTCTAAGCCTGGGGCTAACTTTTGGAGTAAGCGCGAAATCTTGGCCAATACCGAAATTTTTAGTCCAGAGCAGGAATGTATTTTTCGTAGCCCAACTGGTTGGAGACTTTTCGGTGGAATGAGTAGACTCTTTCCTCAAAAATCTATGGTTCTGGTAACCAGAGATGACTATGGCAAGAAACGATTCAAACATGATATTTTTGGCAAGAAGGAATTGAAGAAGTTTAAGTTTTTGACGCTACGAAATTCTGGCAGTGATTTTGGAAAGACACAATTCAGAGATGCATTTATGACCTCATTGGTCAAGGACTGGGATATAGAAACACAAGCAGCCCAAGGCGCTCATGTATATATTAATGGCGCTTACTGGGGAATTTACAATATCAGAGAAAAACTCAATCGCTACTACATAGCATCTCACTTCGAGGTGGATAAGGATAGTATCGATATGATGGAGCACCGAATGAATCGTAAGCGTGGAAGTACGCTACATTATAGGGCGATGCTCAAGTTTATTGAAAAGCACAATCTAGCTGAACAGACCCATTTTGATTCGCTCAATACCATGATGGATATTGAGAACTTTATGGATTATAAAATTGCGCAGATCTATTTTGACAATGAAGACGCAGGGGGGAATATTAAATACTGGAGACCACAGACAGCCGATGGGCGCTGGCGATGGATGCTATATGATACCGATTGGGGATTTTGCCTGCACGATGAAGATGGTTACAAAAATAACAGTCTTGCATTTCATCTTGCAGAGAATGGGCGGAGCTGGCCAAATCCACCCTGGAGCACCTTTATTTTAAGAAACCTTCTAAAGAATAAAGACTTTGAGATTGCATTTACCAATCGCTTTCTCAATCACCTCAACGATTCTTTTGCCTCTGATAAAGTACTAGCAAGACTAGAAGAAGTAGTAGCAGAATATCAGCCTGAAATTCCGCGGCACAGAGAAAGATGGAATATAAAACAAAAGCGATGGGATCAAGAAGTCGCTTTGATGAAGCTATTTGCTAAAGAGCGACCTGCTTACATGAGAAAGCACCTTCACGAGATGTTTGATACTGGTGAAGAAGCAGTTGTATCTGTGTGTGCACAAGGCGGTGGTCGTGTTATCCTAAATGGTCAGAATAAAATCATTGACAATAAGGACCTGATTTACTTTAAAGGTATCCCCGTCACCTTCGAGGCTATTCCGAATTTTGGGCATCGTTTTTCGCATTGGGAAGGGGTATCTGTTCCAGACTCTATTTCTACCTTTGAACTTACCTTCAACAAACGAGATAAATATTCTATCAGAGCAGTATTTGAAGAGTTTATTCACCCCCTTGCTGGTCAGATTGTGATCAATGAAGTCAGCTGTAATAACAAGAAGACGGGTGACTGGATAGAAATATTCAACAGCACCGATAAGTCTGTAGCACTAGACAATTGGATATTAACTGATCTTAAAAATGAATTTCGCTTTCCTGCTTATAACTTACCTGCACACTCTTATGTCATTGTTTCACAGAAAGAGTCCAAGCTTCGCAGGAATATGCCGAACCAACTGGGTATCATCGGCGATATTGGATATGGCTTGAATAAGCGTCGAGAAACGATTCAGTTGTATTCTCACGAGGGAGATATGGTCGATAGTATTGGTTATCTTTTGGAGCCTACAGATTCTATATTTACTTATAGTTTACTGCTTCCTGATCTTGAAAATGGGGAAGAAGAAAACTGGGTCATGACACCTGGATTCGGAACGCCTGGTACTGGTAATCCCTACTACGTTGAAAGCAAGATTCGGATAGAGCAAGAGCGTTATGTCAAGATGGGCGCGCTGGCTGGCTTGATGTTGATTCTTGTTTTTCTTTTGGGGCTAAAGCGCTGGCGGAAAGTTTATTAGGGCTCAATTAAATTAGTAGCCTACCATCCAGATCAAATTCTTCCGTATTTTGGATTCCTACATCTTTGTAGTTTTTATGCCTAGGGTTTAGAACAATATTAAATTCGAATGATACAATCGATGACGGAACTACGATTGCTATTTTCTCTTTCTTAAAATATTCTAAACCTTTGGATTCTGTCCATTCTGGATACTGTAAACTATTCCAATCGGAGTCTAGATTTTTTACATCTAATTTCGAAATATATCTTTCTAATTTTCTCGGAATTTCAATTGATTGTATTATATAGGTTGGCGGAGTTAATTCTTTCGGAGTATGAACTAACAATTCTAAAATACACAAAGCTCTAGATTCTGAAGTATAAAGCGCGGGTGTTCCAACTGGATTCCACCTCCCTCCAAACAATTCTGCTCCTTTACCCGACAGATCATTTTTGTATTTTCTTTTTGTGATTCTGTAGACTATCATCCTTAAGAATAAATACCATATTCTAGTCTGCCAATAATATTCTTTACATCATTAATTCCAAAAGGAGTATCTAATAATTCGATCGGCATTTGGTAGCCCAGGGGTCTTATTTTGCTATACATCCATTTTTGAAAATTTGATTCACTCTCAAAAACTTCGTATCCAAAAGTATACAAATCAGCAATTTGGATTAGGTGTGCTGAAATTTCACTTTTAAGAACTTTATCTTTTTCATATCTCGCAAGTTGCCTTTCTGAGATTGACAGCAATTTCGAAACTTGCATCAGCGTAAGGTTTGTGAATTTTAGAATTTGGCGGAGTTGAAATACGGTTAGCCCTTTACGTGTCAATTCAATATAATCTCTTGAATTTTCAATCTTAATTCCTCTCGAACTATCGCTTAATACTTTTCTTAGCTTGACCATGAATTACCTTTTTGTCATTCAATATACAGACATTTAGGTTAAGATCAAAACTCATTGCTGCAAATGGTCTCAGGCAATGAAGTATACTCAGCGATAGCACCGCGTAGCTTATTTCGCTCCTTAATAGACGTTTTTAATTTTTCACAAATAACAATCGCGGAGGCGACAGCCGTAGCTCGACAAGCGGAGCACGTAGAGACAAGCGATAGAAGTGGCATCCCATTTTTTTGCTCTTCGCAAAAACAATGGGATATAACGGATAGCGCGGTCCCGATGTCCCGATTTTTTTATCGGGAAACGGGATGGCCCCAAAATCACAAAGCCCTTGCAGAAAAAAAATCTACAAGGGCTTGCTAACAATTTGTTGGTAGCGAGAGGGAGACTCGAACTCCCGACCTCAGCATTATGAATGCTGCGCTCTAACCGGCTGAGCTACCTCGCCAGAGGTAATATTGAAGCGAAGTCCCGCATACTTACTGCGGGAAGCTACCTCGCCAGAGGTATGAAAATAAATTCACATATTCCAATTTCTTCAAATCGGAGTGCAAATATAGCACATTTGTGGATTTAAGTAAACACTTTTACTAAAGAATAAATTCAAGATTTATCTGGCTTGAATGGGCTATGATCCAATAGGTTACGCACCATAAAAAAGCCTAGTATGGCTAAAATATAGATACTTATAGAAGCGCCGATCATCAAATATTGGCTGATTTCTTGGAGAATGAGGAAATTGTAAAGGGTGTGAAATAAGAGTACGAGGACCATACCAAGCGCTATAAGCGGCCATTTTCTGGAGGGCTCAAATTTGGAGCGCCCAAAATAATAGCCAGAGATAACTCCAAATGTAGCGTGTGCAGGGACAGCCGTCAGTGCTCGCGCGATACCGGTTTCCATTCCAAACTCTAATACGTATATGATGTTTTCAACGGCCGCGAAGCCCATAGATATCATCACTGCATACACTACCCCGTCGAAGGGCTCATTAAAAAATTGCTGGCGGTACGGATAAATGAAAAATAAAAATGCCTTGCATACTTCCTCTATTAAGGCAATGCCAATGAAAGCAAAAGCCAGCAACTGATCTGGAGATCGATAGTCAAACCAGCGGGCATCGTCAATACCATTTTGAATCCAAATTGCTGGAGCGATGATTGCCATTCCCAATGCAAATGAAATCACTAATGGCAGATACGCCTCCTTCTCATATTTGTCAGCGCGAATGATGAGATACACAAAGAAAGCCACAGGCAATAATGCTAGAAGGATGAGCAGGAGGGTTTTCAAAACGTTATTTTTTGGGAACAGTGTCGGACAAAATCTTTCAAAGCTTCCTGTGTGGCAGCCTTTGCAGTGAACATACCCATATGCCCAACATCTTTCAAGATAGTCATCTTAGTGATATCTGCCAGATTGATTTGTGGTAGACAAAGACTCAGGGGTGTCGGCACATCTTCTGTGCCCAAAATGCAATGATAAGGACAAGAAAGTGCCTCTACCCAAGACTGCATAGCAGGCCTGTCTCGCATGGCAGTCATAGCGTTGATTAGAGCGGCTTCAGAAAGCTGCGAAACCGCGGTAGTCATTTCTACGATTTTACTTCTGTATTGATTTCTGATATTTGGCGCAAATAACGAAGGCAGTAGAGAAAGGGCGAATTTTTCTGCACCGTTTTTTTCTATAAAGTCATTTGCTTTGGTTCGTTTTTCTTTGAGTGCTGGATCATCCTCATATGGATGAGAGTGAAACATACATAGCCCTTTAAGCTTTTTCTCGAGCAATCTGCTCAAGGCAACCGCTACGTAGCCCCCCATGGAATGACCGATCACGATGACCTCTTTCAGCGATAAGTGCTCAATGACTTGATTGACTTCCTGCGCCATACTTTCTATACTTAGTTTTTCTGAAGTCGGGCTTTGTCCAAATCCTGGCAAGTCAATGGCGAGGGTGGTATGATCTATAAAAGCATCTAAGTATTCATTCCACATGCTTAGATCTTCGCAGTATCCATGGAGAAATAAGAGAGGAATATTCTCTGCTTCGTTATAGTGGTGGTGTAGCATGGTTATTTGTGTTGGGGATAAAGTTAGGGAATATAAAATAGAATAGGCTATGAAAAGTTAGGTGCTATAGAAGTAGCAGCGTAAACTAAATTATCATGAGACCAACTCAAAAGCATAATCATATCCACCAATGCAAGACTCCCAATCATACTTACTAACATCTATACTAACATTGTATTTATCTGATTTGTAGTCTTTTATAATAGTTCCTAACATTTGCTCAAAAGTAGCATCGTCCTCATAGAGCAAGTATTTCTCATGAGCATTCAAATGCTGTGGATAGGCCAGTCGATTGGGCAACAATGGGATACAACCACAGTATATTGCTTCAACCACACTACCACCAAAAAAATCTTGATTAGAGGTAACTGGTAAAATATCAGCCTGCCACAATAACTGCGCATAAACCTCCATAGAAAAGGCATAACCATAGTGAATAATCTCTTCTTTGAGGACTTCCCGCACATGCTCGAAGACGGGAGGCGACTTTTTGTAGCCCTGACCTAGTATGATCAATTTGAAAGTCAGACCTTGCTTTTTCAACTCAATCAGGGTATTGAAAAAGAGGTCGGGATTCTTATCGTATTCCCAGCGATGATTCCATAGTAGAATTGGTATATCATTCGACTTTTCTATTTTATGCTCTGCAAGTTTCTTCAGCTCCATTCCCAGTGAAAGCACACTTGACTTCTGCTCAATCTTTACTATTGTATCGAGATTTTTATGGTCAGGAAAAGCTTTTAGGAAAGGATTCAAAGCGGATATAAAAGAGTTTCGATGGTATTCAGAATTAAAAAATATATGATTACTGGCTAGTGCCGATACATAGTTTATGTATTTATAATGATTGTCTCTTTGGTCTTTCACGTCTTGGTCGGTGGGTGACCACGGGTAGGACAATTGATTTTCATGAAAATACATCGCTGTCGGAATGCCTCCACACTTTGCAGCCGTCAATCCTAGAAAGGTACCCATATCTAGCATGTCCGTGCCCAATATCAGATCAGGCATCAGGTCATCTGCTAGGAATCTCTGGGCAAAACTCACCGCTCCACCATGCATTCGCCATTTCCAGTGACTACCGGGCAAGGTGTATATAATCACCTCATGTCTGCTATGCCTAGAGAGACCATCAGCCCATTGTCGATGACTACCGCCATAATAAGGTTCCAAGAGTAAAATTTTCAATATTTACATTTTAATGAAAGAACGCTAAAATAATTTAATTTTATGCAAAAAAGGGCCCTTGCAGGAATCACCTACTTATACTTCTCCCAATCGGCTCGCCTGGATGCGCTTCAAGCAGAACAAACCTGCATGGATTGGTACTGTATTTATTATACTCTGCATCTTCATCGCCATCTTCGCTTATCAGATAGTGCCCGATGGTAGCCCGAATGCGAACCGTCAGATACCCTCGCTCAATCTTGCCTCAGCAGGACAAGCAGCACGGGTGCTCAAAGTGCAAAACTTCGCCACTCCAAAGACCTCTTTCCTTTATCGTTTTTTTTTCGGTCAGGATGACGACTTTACTTATATCCCTTTCGATAATTTCCAGGTCCAAAACGATAGTATACTCCTCTATCGAGATAGTATTCTTTACAGTCAATACCATTTATTGGATGTGACCTACCCCCTTGCAAATCCTCCAAATATTTCAGAACAACAGAACATGTACTCGGCTACTCGAGTAGATGGTTCACCGATAAAAATTTCTAAAAAAAATCTCCTTACGCAAATTGAGCACGCACAGATTCGCGTTATCCGCTTTTGGCTAGGTACGGATCAGTATGGTCGGGATGTTCTCAGTCGGCTTATTATAGGCGTTCGTATATCGCTGCTTGCAGGACTGATCGCCGTAGTTGTTTCTGTTTTGATCGGGACTACATTAGGTATGCTTGCTGGCTATTATGGGGGCAGGACAGATACATTCATATCCTTTTTTATCAATACCGTTTGGTCTATCCCTACCCTACTTTTAGTTTTTGCCATTGTGATCGCATTAGGCAAAAGCATCTTTAATATTTTCCTTGCTGTGGGGTTGACCATGTGGGTTGACGTCGCGCGGATTGTGCGTGGTCAGGTACTCACACTAAAGTCCGCTCCATATATAGAGGCAGTAAAAGTGATGGGAATTCCTCTTCCCCGAATTATGTTTCGACATTTATTGCCCAATCTCATGGGGCCCCTTTTGGTGATTGCTGCTGCCAATTTTGCAACTGCTATATTATTGGAGGCTGGTTTGAGCTACCTTGGTTTTGGCATTCAGCCACCTACGCCGAGCTGGGGCACGATGCTCAACGAGCATTATGGTTTTGCTATTAGTGGTAAGCCGTTGCTCGCACTTATTCCAGCCTTGGCTATTTTGTTGCTGGTGCTATCATTTAATCTAGTGGGCAATGGGTTACGGGATGCCCTAGATGTAAAAGGAAAGTAGATTTGGAATTACAAATTGTAGTTTCAATATTCTGCTGGATTTGGATTTTGAATTATATAGTTTAATATCTTTTATACGTGGGAGTGTCCCATGACTACCCGCTAAAGAGTGCGGGTGTCAGGGTCGGGCTTTCCGCTTGTATTCAGTACGCTCTTAGGCATGGAGTATAGTCGTGCATTGTCTCGCCTCGTTCCTCGTTGAGCTTGCATCACTCCTTTCTCCATATTGCCTGCGTGCGCACCTCATATCGCTGCTATCCCTCACTCAAAGGCAAGCTAAAAATAAGCCGTCCAAAATCAATAATTAACTACCTATCCACATACTAAAAGGCTAAACTTATTAGATTTCATGCATATGAGATTTAACGATTGGTGAAAGTAATATGGCGAGAACACCGATGAGCAAGGCAACAATGCCGAATCAAGTGAAACAAAAACGTAAGTATATAGCTGAAATGCTTCGCTGCCCCTAGAGTAAAAGTAGTGGGCTTAGCCGTTTTTCTAGACTTTGCGCTGAAATCGATCTAATTCGTGTTGGCAATTTGTCATCATTTTTTCAGAAGAATCACGCCAAATTGGATTCATCCTCCACCTTTATACAGAGTTGGAAACCCTGTGCTATAATATTACACCCCCATGTAGTCAGCTGGACAAGCTCTCAAGGTTAACTTTGCTTACTTTTGAGTATGCCTAGATTAAATGCAAAATGCCATTAATTCTACTTCGAGGTGTGTGTGTATACATAAATATACCTCATTATTTTCTCTCACCTATTCTTGAATCGCTCCACAAAATTTGTAGCAATGTGAAGCGCCCTCAATTCATTTTTCTTTTTGAAGGCGTGGCCTTCCATTCTAATGAGAATTTGTTTGAGCAACTTTATGGCTTCATTAATATGTGGACCTTTGTTAAGCATGACACATTCAGCTTGGGCTGCTTGGGCTGCATCGCTGATTTCGGCGCGGGTAGGTATACCTGACTTGGCAAGATTTTCTAGCACTTGGGTGGCCCAAATAACAGGAACATGGGCAGCTTCACACAGCCAGAGAATTTGATTTTGAACTTCCGAAATTCTCTCGAAGCCTAGCTCTACTGCTAAATCTCCGCGAGCAATCATAACACCGATTTTACTTCGTTTCATTCCCTCCAATAATATGTCTGGAAGATTTTCAAAAGCCTCCCTATTTTCAATTTTAAATACGATACCGATTTCCTCAGATTCATATTTTTCTAGTTCGGAGTATAATTGGGCTACATCCTCTTTTGTTCTGACAAATGAGTATCCAATGATATCTGCATGTTGGCAGACGAAGGATAACTGCTCTATATCCTTATCCGTCAGTGCCGGCAAGTTAAGCTTAGTGTCTGGAAGATTGATTCCTTTTTGAGAACCGAGTTTCTTCTTAAAGCTATCTGTAATGACTAATTTTAGTTCTTCCTTATTTTTAGAAATTACTTTTGACTTGATCATGCCGTCGTCAAAAAGAATCACGTCTCCTACTTCGGCGTCAGTGATTACTTCTTTCAAAGATACTCCTATTTCCGCCGCCTCTAATTGTTCTTTTTTCGCTCCGAATACAGAAGCTTTTCCCAGTATATCTCTACTAGTGAGAATAATATGCTCACCAGACTTCACAGGAATTGCATTTTTTACCTTGCCATCTTTATTCTTGATTTCTATATCTGAGGTTCTAATTTTTGGACCAGAAAGGTCCATATAGATTTTTATTTCTTGTAAATTTTCTTCTTGAATTTGATGGATATGTTTGATCATTTTTTCCCATACATTCATATCTCCATGACTTAGATTGATTCTAGCAATCTCCATCCCACTATTTACCATCTGTCGGATCATCTCAATGTCGTCCGCAGCTTCATTAGGAAGTGTAACCATAATTTCGGTAAAGTTCTTTTTTCTTACATTATTGAACAGACGATTTGCATGCTTCTTGATTAACTTCTTGCTTTTAGTATAACCTACTATATCTACCTCAGTAGTAAAATTGAATGATTTACCTTGAATGAGGGTCAGGTTTTTAACCACATTATATAAGTTACTAAATACATATCCTTCTGCTGATCGTAAGGAGGATACGCCTATGTCAGAGAGAGCACCGTGGTACTTTCTTAGGTCATATGTACGTAGAATTAAGTATCTCAATAAGTTTTTAGAGCTTAACTGGTAGCTAGGATGCACTGCTTTTATCTGTTTGTTAATCTCGACCTCACTGTCTGCTAAGGACTTAAGCATATCTAATAGTCCTGCTGTTAATTTGCTTATTTTCATGTTGGTTTCTTGTATCACTTGAACGCATAAAATAGACATTTTTATCTACAAATTAGAGTTATTTATTTCTATACTGTAAACTACTCAACGTATTAGCCATGAACGGTAGATATTAGAATTTTAGAGCTAAAAGGCCAAGCGCCTTTTTCGAACTATTTGTGGAATAGTTAATAAGGCAAGAATCACTATTGCCGCGATACAGCTGTATTTTATAATTGGATAATTTCCATTTTCTACTATGATACCTGCTAAAGCCCAAATGAAAACCAATGGTACTGTCAACCCATCCTTATAAGACATAAAAATTCCGATCTGAACCAGCACTGCAATAACAACTACCGTAATGATGACTTGCGTACTTATATCGGGTCGAACGCCTGCCTCCGTGAGCATTAAGGCAGTAGATACTGCGGTGGCCGCACATATCCATCCTAAGTACATTTGAGTAGGTAGATAATACCAGTGGGTGTTGGGATTTTTCTCTATCCTAATTTGCTTGCGCAAGGCGGTAAATAACCAAATAAGCGCAACTAAATGCCAGATGATATTTATAAATCCTAGCCACTGTATATCCATGAAACTTATCGGCACAAATGCTATCGAAGCAAGACCTGCGAGTATACCTGCCTTGGTTGCGCTAGAGAGGTGTTCACTTTCTACTCTTTCCTCTCTCATTTGGAACCAAGCATAAATGATCATTCCGAGAAAGATTGGCCCCCAAATAGCAAATGCATATCCTGCCGGTTGGATCAATACTTTTGCATCATTGTCGAAGGGCGATTCCATTAGGAAGTTACTTCCAAAGTTTACTATTGGCACTAGGAGAAAAATGATGAATTGAAGGGTTCTAAGATTCATTGCGCTGCGTTATTGGTTTTTAAATTACTCAAAGATAAAATAGTTTATAAGACTTGAAGGTATGCGCTTGTTCTAGATCCTTCTGCTATGCTATCATCAGGGGTACGCGGATGACGTGGATCCAGACGGAGTAGAGCGGATTGGCTTAATACTCTATTATAACTTTTGTTTGGAATGATAGTATAGGTTACTATCAGTAGAATCTACCAAAAATACCAAATGAGAATTACACATACCTACTCAACCTTTAACTCCATATTTGGAAAGTTAATTTGATTTGAACAAGTTTTTTCTTCCTTCAAATTAACTGTGATATTCCTGCTCAGGACAGTCTTTATTTTATCCTTTGCAGAAAATCTACATTTTCAAAATTTTAAAAAACCTCGAACTTATTTCATAGGTGATTTTAATTACGTATAGGCCTGACTCCTGACCTCTCATATCTATGACATTGGTAGCTGTGTCAAGTCCATTATCACTAAATAATAATCGCCCATGGAGATCATACAAATTATACTGAATGTTTGGCAAGTCGGTATAGATATTTACATAATCAGTAGTAGGATTTGGAAAAACCGATACTTCTATATTGTTATTAGTTGTCGAATTGATGATGCAGTCAGCAGCGTTTTCGTCTAACACATTTAGCAGCAGCGTCAACAGCGTATCGCAATTTGTAACTGAAGGTAGCGTGATATTATACTCTCCTGCCACCGTATTTCCATAACTACTTTCTCCTGGACAGATTGTATCCATGACGGTAAATTGCAATAGTTCTGCAACCGTAATATCTGAAACGATAATAGAATCACAACCTGCTGTACTACTCAATGTATCCCTATATACACCTGATTGTTCATGCCCTAAAAATGACTCCCCACTACAAAGCGATACAGTCAAATTTTGACTTTGTTCGTATTGTCTTGGATGTACACAACTCTCATTCCCGTATAACAATTCGCAGCGATTAAAGGCACAGGATGTACCAAATACTGGATCACTCACAAATACTGGAATTTCGAACTGGAGTGGGCTTCCGCCTATTGTTTTAATATAGCTGAAGTTGATTCCAAACTGACCAGAGAATCGCCATACGCGCAGGTCACCAATTGGAGCTTGGATAGTGTCAATGGCAATAACCGAAAAAGTATAAAACTGATCGGCATAATAAACTTCGAACTCATCGTCTAATTCTAAATCAAAATCATAGTAAACATAATCCAAATCTTCCTGCTCCAGATATCTGTATACTTGCTTATTTTCGACATCATCTCTGAGGTAAATATCTATAAAGAAACTCGGTGCAGCTTCATAACTTATAATTCTGTAGGTTTGTCCGCTGATCAAAGTATCCCCTGTGTACGAATACCAATATTCACTGTTGCCTCCCAGTGAGCTCACGTTAACTCTCCAGTCCGTGATCGTTTCCATAGGTACATATTCGTCTTGTGCCTGCAGATTCCACCCTAGACTTATAGCTAATACTGAAATGATAATTATTTTGAGTTTCGTATTTCTGTCTTTTCGCGCGTACTAAATATGGAGATTTATTTTTCTACATTTTAGATAGGGATCGACATCAAAACGCTGCCATAAAATAGGTATAGTATCTAGGTAAACCTCCGCTATTGATTTAATATTTAAATTCTTTTTCTTTTTTGCGATAGGGATAGACAAGGGCGCCGATATCTTCTCGGCGGTCCCGATTTTTTTTTATCGGGACGGGAGCGAAGCGGACTCCTGAGATAGCCCGGCTCCCGATTTTCTTTTTCAGAACATCGGGAGATCGCCTAAATAGTAATTATCCTAATCTAGAATAATGTAATTTTTTGATGGTACATTTTCCCTGCTAAATTAAGGACGACAATGTAGCTGCCAGAAGTTTTGCCTGTCAGGTCTAAGATCATACGATCCGAACCAGCATAAATGTGCGCGTGAGGAACTGACTTTCCTAGGAGATCGAATACTTGGATACTGTTCAGATCAATTTGAATATAGCGTTGTTCGATAGTGACTAGACCCGAAGTAGGGTTTGGAAAAACATACAAGGGTGATGATGCGATATCAAAAATAGCATTGGGCTCTAACATAATATCTTCGGTAACAGTGCAGCCGTTGGCATCGGTAATAATGACCTCATAAGTAAGTTGACTAGCTAGGTTTACTTCCACAATACTGTCTTGACTAATGGTCCAATCGTAAGTATAGGGTGGAGTACCGCCAATCGCGTCAGCAAGTAGAGTAGTATCTCCAGACTGTAAAATAATATCTACTGTCAATGCTGCTGGCTCATTAATGACAAAATCTACAACCACTGTGCAATCTTGTGCATCAGTAACGGTAACAGCATATGGACCTGCAGCAAGCATATTGGGTTCGACGGTTACGCCATTGCCTTGGTAGTTGAATGGCTCAAAGCCCCCGCTCAAGTTCAGCTCCACATCACCATCAGCTAAACCAAAACAGGAAACATCCTGGGTAGTGGCAGATAGACTTAGCATATCAGCTGCTATCTCAACTGTAACTTGATCCGACAAGGTCTCTCCATTCTGTGTATCCGTAACGGTCAGGGTGTACACACCTGGGATCTCTACATCAACAAAAGGTGTGATGGCTAGCGGCGTGCCAGCTGCATCTAACCAAGCATACGCATATTGTGCTCCTGTAGAGGTGCAGTGTCCTCCGATGGTAACGGCTACACCCATGCAGGAAATTTCAGTATCAGCACCAGCGTCGGCAAAGTGAATGTTCAATTTGGTAACTTCTACACAAGCAATACTTTCCATACCATTGTCAACATTCATTACTGATAGACAATAGTCTCCTCCACGATCTACTTCTGCCATGGCAGTGGATGCACCTGCTACAATATTTCCATTGTCAGTAGACCATCTATATTGCACATTACTGCCTTGACTTGATGCAGAACCATCTAAGGTAACCGTTTGACCTGGCGTCAAGGGTGGTGGAGAAGTGACAAGTGCTATAGGCATACAGTCTTCAAGATCTTCTTCTACTGATACCTCTTGCACCGCACTACAACCATTGGTATTATTGGTAACTACCACTGTATATGTACCTCCCTCTGATACTTCTACATCACTGGTAGTGGATATGGTCGTATTTGATACGTCAGTCCAGTTATAAGCTACATTGGGCTGTGCTGTCATGGCAAATAAGGTAACGATAAGATTATTGCAGTCTATGATGTTACCTGTGTTTGATATACTTATAATTGGTACTTCTTGATTGAGCTCTACGACGACTGTACCAGAATTGCTCGCTCCTGTATCACTATCGGATACGGTCAAAGTATATGTGCCAGATTCACTTACATTTGTGATAGGCTCATTAGAAATAATAGTTCCGTTTTGGTCTGCCCAGGTGTAAGTAATATTTGCCCCAACAGTTGATCCAGATCCTCCAATAGTTACCGTATTAACAAGGCAAGTTAGTATCTGAGTTTCGCCTGCATCCGCTACGACTCCATTGGCCTCTGTTACATCTACACAGGTTGATGATTCACAGCCATTGGAATTGTTGACTACGGTAAGACAATAGTTGCCTGCACTATTGACTGATAGATTTGGCGCATTGCCTATAATATTGCCGATAGAATTAGACCACGCGTAGGAAATATCTGACCCCACGGTAGATGCTGATCCATCCAGGAGGACAGTTTGTCCAGCGATGATAGACGGTGGAGGTGCTATGGCTGCAATGGGAATATTTATATCAGATATGATGGTAATTGTAAAGCTACCTGAGCATCCATTATTATTATCTACTACTGATAAAATATATTCTCCCGCGGCATCAACAGTGATGGCTTTTAGAAATGAATTAGAAACAATATTTCCTTCTATGGTCGTCCAAGAATATGAATAAGAGCCAGGAATAGTCGTCGTCGCATCAAGTAGGGTTGTCGGATTTTCGCATGTCAATATACTTGCTGTAGCAATCGTTATCATCGGTATTTCCTCATTGGAAATTACCTCCACATTATCAGTATCTGTATTCCCCGTCTGCGTATTCGTTACGGTCAGTGTATAACTGCCAGCTAGAGTGACATCTACAAATGCACTACTAGAGATAATATTCCCATTGGCATCTGTCCACTCGTAAGTGTACTCCGTACCCATGCTACTATTTTGTCCTCCTATGGCAGCCGTTGTATTATTACACGTCAAATACTTATCCGCTCCTGCATCCGCGATTACTGCATCTGCTGCAAAAACCTCCACACATACTTCTTCACTTTCACATCCAGTATCAGAACTCATGACCGTTAAGCAATATACACCGACAGTATTAATAGTGATAGATTCTTCCGTCGCACCATTAACTGGACTGCCATTGGTAGTACTCCACAGATATGTGGCATTTGGATGAGTAGTAGATCCATTCAATTGGATTGTTTGTCCAGGACTCAATAATGTTGATGATGGATTTATATTCGCAGAGGGCGCATCTTGATTCTGTAATACATTCACTGATGATTGCGCGCTACATCCGTTTTCTGTATTCGCTACTGTTAAGGTATATGTTCCGGCAATTGGAGTTGTGGTTGTTGCCATATTCGATGAAAATCCATCTGGACCGAACCATTCGTAGCTGTAGCTATTGATATCAGGGGATCCGATTAAGTTTACTGTAGGATTGTTGCAACTAATAATACCATCAGCAATTGCATCTATCATTGGCTCTTCAAAATCAGCGGTAACAACTACTGTATCAAATGCCATTTCGCTAGTTGATGTATCTGTGACCTTTAAGTAGTAATCGTCAGGCTCGAACACTGTAATCATTCTAGAACTGGGGTCCGAGATATTGGTAAAGTTAGCAGAGGTCCACTCATAAATGATATTAGCTCCTACAGAGGTGGTATCAGTACCAATTACTACCTCATTGGTGACGCAGGTGATGGCTTGGTCTGGGCCTGCGTTGGCAACTACTTCCATGAGCTGTATGTGCCCATTGGATTCAGAATTATAAGAAGCTTGAATGACTTTTACTTGGAAAAGGTTACATATAACTATTAGCGTATATATAAATACATGGCACGGCTTGATACTATTCATTTCTGCTATAATTTGAACCTAAATATACAGTTTATAGTTCTTACTTTCAAGGAGGCGGTTAAGAGAGGTGTACATACTTTGAGATAATTTCAAGCTTAGTTTTATTACAAAAAGCAGAAAATATAAATACCTTATAAAACTATTATCTTCTTCATAGCTATTTTCCCTGCTGTCTCCAACTTCAAAAAATAAGCCCCCTTTGTATTGCCATCTAAGCGCAATGTGGTTTGGCTGCTTGACTGAGAGATGATGGTATATGGTATAGTTTTCCCTTGTAAATTATAAATCTGGATAGTCTGCAAATCTAGATTTTCTTGATCTATTGTAAAAGTTCCCTTGTTTGGATTTGGAAAACAATGTATGGAAGTAATATACTGTGCGTCAGTACTAAGTAAAGAATACAAGCCTTCCGCCATTGCAGTGCAGCCATTTGTATCGGTCACTTCTACTGTATAAGTGGTTCCTTCTATAGGATTTTCGATAAATGGAGTAGATACCGAAGTGTTCCATACAAAAGAATACTCGCCAGTACCTCCGGTAACTTCTGCGATATAAAACCCCTCTACAGTCAATCCAAAATTTATCAGTAAGGGTTCTGGCTCTACAATTTCTACTTCTTCAACACGTTCACATCCTGCATTATCCGTTACTGTAAGAGAATAAAGTCCTGGGGCTAAATTTTGGTTAGTAGCCGACTCGCTAACTAGAGTGTAAGGTTCAACTCCACCTTCAATAGATACTTTTACACTTCCATCATCTTCTCCAAAACAAGAAATATTTTGCGTCTCCAAGATTACATTTAACACCCCTTCAGTGTCTACCACATAGTTGTAAATATCTACTGCAGAACAACCACTTTCTGTATTGGTGTAAGACAAGAAATAGTTTCCTTCTAGATCAGCGGTTATTTCAGTTTCTGTAGAACCTTCACCATTTGGCAAAATCCAATTAAATTCATAGGCTGGAAATGCACTCAGATTAGCTGCACTTAAGAAAGTTGTAAACCTTCCACAAGGATCTATTGCTCCCTCCGTAATTTCGATACTTACCTCTTCTATTTCTCCATCAGATACTACGTGAACACTGTCCGTGCGCACACATTCATTCTCGATATCTGTAACTTTTAGTACATACAATCCTGGATCTGAAACTTCAATAAATTTATTTGAACTAAAAAATGAATTGTTAAAAGACCAGGAGTAAAATACACTACTAGCACTTGTTGTCAAACTGTCTCCTAAAATAACGGTATCGTTCATGTCACAATTAACAATCTGATCTGGACCTGCATTAGCTTCTAAATTTAAAATAATAATTTCAAAATAAAATGACTGTTCACAGTTTGTTGTTGGATTTAAACTAATTCTTTCATAAAGACCTGGTTCTAGAATATCTATAAGATATTCATTAGAACTCCCTAATATATTTCCATTTGCTGTGGTCCAACTGTATAATAATTCAGGATTAAAATTTGCACCCATAAAAGGTAACTCGCCAATAGTAATGGTGTCTATCTGACAATGAAAACTAGCTAGTACTAATGCAGAAGGGGTAATTTCGAACACTAACGCAGTTTCTATAGCTTCGCATCCATTAATTCTATTAGTCACTTTCAGTTCATATGAACCCTCGGCATCCACTTGAATGCTTGCTACTGTATCAATTGAAACAATATTTCCATTACTAGTGCTCCACTGATATTGAAGATCCACCATCTCTACATCTAACACAAAAGCCTGAAGCGTAATAGTATCATTTTCACAACTCAAGTCTTGATATTGCTCAATAAAAAAATGTGGGATAATTATATCCTCAGTTACGATTACAGTATCCATACTCTCAAAATTGTTAATGGTATCCGTAATAGCCAAATAATAAATATCAGGATGTGAAACAAAAGCAAATTTCTGATCCGCCTCTAAAATAGGACTAAATGAATTAGAAGTCCATTGGTATATTACGCTAGGTCCGTCGGAGGAGTTTTCACTACCAAGTGTGATCTGCGAATCTGCACAGGTGAGCACTTGGTCAGGACCTGCATCAGCGATGATTACTTGCGCAAATAGCGGGTTAGCAAACCCACCTAAATTGCCAAATATTATAATAAAAGTAATCGTGTAGAGGATAGCTTTGATATTGTTCATAGTAAGTCTAGTTTTATTTGAATTAAAGATAAGGAATTTTATACTAAAAATATATCATTAATTGAATGAATTTTAATTAGCACAGATTAGAATTCGACCGTCTCTTGATTTAGACTACAAGTATTTAGTGTATTACAATTCGTATTAGACAATAGGTAGACAATATATTAAATCCTCAATGGGATAGACTTAAATAATTTAAACTAGCTTTGGAGTAAATATTATACTTATGAAGTTAATTCGCCTCGGTGTACTAAGCACACTTTATTTGCTATTTTTAGTAGCACTTTCTGCTCAAAATAGCGGAGATAACCTTTTTGATGATTCCTATGTACACGAAGTGCGCTTTGAGTTTGAACAGGCTAACTTTTTTGATATTCTTACGGATAACTTTGACAGTGTTTATGATCCATTGGGTGAGGTGCCTTACCTACTGGCAAAAGTCAGAATTGATGGAGAACTTATAGATTCTGTTGGTGTGCGATTTAAGGGCTTTACTTCTTATTCCTCTGGTCGAAAAAAGAATCCACTCAAAATAGATTTTAATGAATTTGTTGCGGGCCAAAGATATGATGGCCTGAGAAAACTCAATCTCAATAATGGTACTGGTGACCCTGCTATGCAGAGAGACAATGTATGCTATGAACTGATGCGATCTACTGGAGTCCATGCACCTAGAACTGGATATGCTAGAGTTTATCTCAATGATGAATACTGGGGTCTCTACCAGCTCATAGAGCAGATAGATAAAGAGTTTATCCAAAATAATTTCAAAAATAATCAAGGAAATTTATTTAAAAATAAAGCATGGAGTCATCTTGAATACCTTGGTGATTCAAAATCAGACTATGAAGACACTTTTCAATTGAAGACGAATAAGGAAGAAGATGACTGGAGTGGTTTTATTAATTTTCTAGATGTTTTGAATAATGCCCCTGATGAAGATTTCGCGAGTGAGATAGAAAAAATTTTTAACGTAGATCTCTTCTTAAAAACGCTCGCTGGGGATGTAGCAACAGACAATTGGGATTCTTATTTGCAGCATGGCAGAAACTATTATATGTATGAAGATACAGAGACTGGTATCTTCAATTGGATTCCATGGGATTATAACTTTGCACTCGGAGGGACCTTCGGAGGCGGCGGTGGCGGTAGTGAAGAAGAATGCTTCGTATCTGCTGACCAAATTGGCTGGACGGATGGAAGTAACAGCGTAAAATTTATTAATAATAGTTTCTCTTCTCAAACAGCAGGATATACCTGGGACTTTGGTGACGGTAATACTTCTAACGAAGAGTCCCCTACACACATGTTTGACATGCCGGGTGTATATAATGTATGTCTCACCGTATATGTAGATCAAGATTGCCAAGATACGACTTGTCGTGAAATCGATACATCGTATGATTACAATACCTGTCCATCTATAGTAAATGGAGAGTTCTCTGGAAGTGCTTCTGAAAATTTTGTAACCTTGGTCATTTTCGCTCCAGAGTGCTGTAATGTGTGGGGAGAAGAGTGTGCAAATTTTTATTCTTTTCTTTCAGACAATGGAGGTGGCCTTCGTGCTGACTTTAGTATTGATCAAAAAGAAAATACGGGTATCTTGATTAGTAGACTGCTGAACGTTCCAGAATTCAACTTTAAATACAATGCCTATTTTTGTGAGCTTTTAGAAAACGAATACACTACTGAAAAATATGACGCTTATATTGAGAATAATCGAGTATTAATTGAAGAGCATATTATGGAGGATCCAAACTATCTATATGGCTTCGAAGATTTTGAAGAAGACTCTGGAGAAGAGGGCTTGAAGCGTAGCATAAGCGATCGTATTGATACTTTACAGCTAGAACTCCCTACCCTTTTTGACTGTGAGTCGATCACTACAATAATCCCTTTTCAGAATATTACGATTAATGAATTGGTAGCATCAAATGATTCTACTAGCAATATTTCTGATGCTCAGGACGAGCATGAAGATTGGATTGAGCTATATAACAATAGTGATCAGCGCATCAATCTATCTGGTGTATACTTATCCAACGATGAAACAGATCTTGAGAAATGGGCGATTCCGATTGGGACTTTCCTTGCGCCGAATGAATATTTAATTATTTGGGCAGACGAGGATGAAGAACAAATAGGCTTACATGCAAATTTCAAGATCAGTAAATCTGGTGGAAAAATTTGGCTGTCAAATAACGATAGATCACTGATAGACGAAGTAGAATTTGGAGCGCAAGAAACCAATATAGCATATGCACGAATACCGAATGGTACTGGAAATTTCATTACTCAAGCGCCTACTTTCGATGGTGATAATGAGGTTCCTACCAGTGTTGCTAATACAAATTCCTTTTCGTTTCAAGTTTACCCAAATCCCGTTACTGATTTCCTTCAAGTTAAAATACAGGCAATGGACGAGATCACCTTATCAGTTGAAATTTATACTTTAACTGGTCAAAAAGTGCTTACTACTTCTACACAAGGCTATAACGGTATTGACATTAATACTTCTTCTTTAATTGCAGGATTTTATACTTTGGTGATGAAGGATGAAGAAGGGAATCGAGGGACTACAAAGTTTGTAAAACGATAGGGCTAGATAGATTATCAATAATTATTGTATAATTACCGATCTTGCTGCGTAGGCATGCCGCACGGTGGTTTTATATGCAAGAGGTATAGTGAGTGCGCCGAAACCTTCTCGGCGGTCTCGTTTTCGATAGCTTTCGAAATTTTTGGGACGGTAGTTACGTGCAGTAAGGAGCGTACCCATAAATAGCCTGGCTCCCGATTTTCCTTATAGATCGAGTGCTAATAAATAAGTGCCCTGGGTATTAGCCGACAAATCTAAATGGATTGCATTGTTGCCCTGATAAGCATGATCGTAAGGTACAGTCTTGCCAAAAAGATCGTATACTTAAATGCTAGTGAATTCTTGATAAACGTTTTCTAGAGCTATAATGACTTGCCCACATGTCGGAATAGGAAAAATATGAAAGGGTGTAGACGTTACATTGAAAACTGCATCGGTCCCAAATCTTATTTAGACAAAAAAATATACTATTTTAAAGATCACTTCCCAATAAACTTTTTACACGCCTCGGCAAGTTTGCCTCGGTTCATTCCTTATTTTGATCTACCAGATCAAAATTGCTACGCATCCTCTTTCTCATAATTATAATAAATTCATGATCCGTTAATTCTTACATGTCCAGTACACGCCTCGGCAAGTTTGCCTCGGTTCATTCCTTATTTTGATCTACCAGATCAAAATTGCTACGCATCAGTCAATCACATATCAGTATGTCGCTCCCAATAATTCTGATCATCGATACCATCAAGAATATTGAGGTAGCTGCGGTAACGGTACTCGCTGATGCTGCCTTCCTCGAGTGCATCTTTGACGGCGCAGTTGGGTTCATTGCGATGGGTGCAATCTCCGAACTTACAGTCGGCGCTAAGGATAAAAAATTCTCTAAAATTGTGAGCGACATCCATCGGTTCGAGATTATTAAAAGAGAGAGATTTGATACCGGGCGTGTCGATGAGCTGACCGCCAAACGAGAGAGAAAACATCTCTGCAAAGGTGGTGGTGTGCTGGCCCTTACCCGTATAATCCGAGAGGTCACCGATGCGTGTAGTGATCTGTGGTTCTACGGCACTGACCAATGTGGACTTCCCGACGCCCGACTGTCCACATACTAAAGTGGTCTTGTCGGCGAGTAGTTTACGTACATCATCGATACCATGGTCAGTAGTAGCAGAGGTGAGTATAGTGGGGTAACCTATGTTCTCATATACCGCACGGATATAATCGTATAGCTCCATATCCTCCTCGGACATGAGGTCTGACTTATTAACGATAATGGTAACAGGAATATCATGCGGCTCGGTCATGAGCAGAAATCGATCTATGAAGCCTTGCTTAAGGCTAGGGTTGACAATGGTGATGACAAGGACGGCTTGGTCTATATTGGCGGCCAAGAGGTGGAGAAAATGTTTTTTACGAGGAGATTGTCTGACGACGTAATTTCTACGAGGTGCTATCTTGACTATATTACCTACGCGGCTTTCCTCCTCTTGTAATTCTACGGAAACACTGTCGCCTACTGCAACAGGATTTGTCAACTTAAGTGTCCCCAGCCGAAACTTACCTACAATACGACAAGGTATAATCTCGCCACTTTCCAATCTTACATCATACCATGCGCCGGTAGATTTTGTTACTATACCCGATTCCATATGTTAAAAAGAATAAAAAAAGCCCGAAAGAAAACACTCTCGGGCCAGATTAATAAATATTTATTTTTTGGTATTACTTGCTTGCATTCAGATTGATCACGATAGCTACATCATCATTGATAATTTTGTCCTTAGCTGTATTGATGATACCTGAGCTATAGTTGATACCCCAGTTCGTTCTATTGATCGTGAAAGAAGGTGTCACAGCTGACATCTTGTCTCCACCTATATTCACATTTGCATCAAATGTTACACTGTGCGCCTTGTCCTTTAGCTTTAAGTCACCCGTAATCTTATGTGTTACTGCTGGGTTACCTGAAACTGGCTTACAGTTCGTGATAGTAAACATGCCCTTTGGAAATTTTTCGACTTCGAAAAAGTCTCCTGCCCCAAGATGTCCTTCTAACTTTTCTTTGCCATCTCCAGCTTTGAGGTCAATAACTTCATTTGAAGTCATGTCAATAGTAAAATTCCCTGCTTCGATATTACCGTTAGCGATCTTAAGCATACCATCAGATACCTTAAACTTACCCATATGTTTTCCTCCTGGCTTTGAACCAGTCCATGTAATAGTACTGTTATCGTCTACATTGAAAGTAACTGCGTCAGCGGAAGCTTTGGCAGCTGTGCCCTTTGCTTCTGTAACTTCAGCTTTTTTACCTTCTGGTTTATTACAAGAAGTAAATGCGATAGTAAGTGCGAGAAATGGAATTAAATAAAATAGTTTTTTCATGATTTTGATGCTTTTTTATTGATAATGTAAGATTTTTCGCTGTTTTGTAAGCGGTATCTAAAACACATAAGCAATAATAAGGTTTCTCCAAGTGTTAAATATTTTGAAAGAAAGGAACTCCATACTGCCTGTAGATGTTTTTAATATGATAAACAGGAAGAATTAACACAAAGAAAGAAATAAAATATGTAATTTTATTTAAATATATAAATGTATATATTTCTACAATTTGGCATAAAATTCGAAATTCCAATTGGTAACATATAAATTTAGATTATGAAAAATTTATTGGTAGCCTTAATCTTTGCTTTACCAATGTTGTCCTTTGTGGGCAACGAAGCTGCAATAACAGCAGCCATAGGTAAAGGAGATGTTGAGACCTTGTCCAAGTACTTTGATGAGACGGTAGAAATCTGTATTATAGAGCTTGAAGACATGCTTGACAAAGACGAGGCAAAATCAGAGATAAAGACTTTCTTTGCAGCTAACCAGCCCGAATCTTTCCGAGTAGTGCATAATGGTACTTCTAAAGGACAAGATAGCCGGTACTTTATAGGAGAGTTAAAGACGGTAAATGATAAATTTAGGGTATATGTATATATGAAAAACTCAAATAATGCATATCTAATACAAGAAATTCGTTTCGAGAAGAAATAGAGAAACGGTGAAAACAACTAGTGAGGCGTATAAATTGATTTTATGCGCCTTTCTTTTTGCGCTAAAATTACAGATAAGAGCGTATTAATGATTCAATTTGACATGCACTTGAAGAAATAGTACGCTGTAATGGATACAAATCTCAATCTACTCAGGGTTGTCGCGCTGTCACATGGAACATCAGGATGGGCTTATTCCTATCGTTGAAACTATCCATTATTCTTTTTATGCTTTTCTAGAACGCCAATACTGAATAAAGCAAAGTCGTACTTGACGGGGTCTTTTGGATCGAAGCGCTTGAGCGTTTCCGTCAATTCTACAACTGTTTGAAAATCATTTTGCTTTCTTTCGATCATTTCTAATCTGCGAGCTACTCGCTCTACATGCACATCGAGGGGTATAAGTAATTGACTTGGGTCTATCCTATTCCACAATCCGAAGTCTACGCCTTTTTCATCCTTACGAACCATCCAACGAAGAAACATATTGAGCCGCTTGCAGCGAGATTTTCGATTAGGGGTAGCTACGTGCTTCTTAGTTCGATGAGGTGCATCTTCGCTATCGAAAAATAGATCGTGGAATCCAATCAAGGCCTTTTCAACATTATGATCTTTAGGCCTCATATGCCTCGCAAAGGCGTCTTCTAAGGTTTCGTGCTGTCGGTAATAGCGCTGCAGGAAGTCAAGGAAGTAGAGACTGTCGGTATAATTGAACGTGCGATGCTTGAATTGGGCGAAACGGGCACGCTGCTCTTCTGTATGGTTTAATATAAACTCGTGTGGTCTACCATCCATCAGTTCTATCAGCTCCATGGATTTATTAATAATGGTCTTTCGCTGACCCCACGCAAGCGTAGCTACCCAGAAACCCATGATCTCTATGTCTTGCTGGTGGGTAAAGAGGTGCGGGATACTAATGGGATCATCGGAGATGAATGCGGGGCGGTTATGTTTATGAACTAGTTCGTCAAGGTATTTTTTCAAGTTTGAGTTCATGTAATGAATACTGATTTTATTGAAGTGATAGGACGTATTACTAATAATTACAACCTAAACACTGACAAATTGCTCTTCACTTATCTGAGTGGATATCAGATTTTATTGCTTCTAAGATTTGAATAATGTACCGATTGTCATATTCAACTTGCAGTTCTCTAATCTTGATATAAATGTATAAAACTTATAAATGTTGAAATAAGGGTCAACTATTGAACCGATAGTAGTTTAATGGAAAGAGCGATACGCTGATTTATCTGCTCTAAATCAATACGCCCTTATGCCAACTACTACACAAATATGCAGCAAAGCAGATCAAAATACAATGAATAAGCTCTAATTGCGGTTTAGTTTTCTATATTTGAAGATACAAAAGACCACATACTATATATGACAGCGACTTTAACGTATACCGCCTTTCTAGCATTAATCTATATTGCCAGAAAAATAGATCCTGCAGCTTAACCCATTTCCATTGCTTTATATTAAAGGCCATATTCTTCTATAGAACTCTAGGAAGCAGTATATTTGCAGTATGATCATCCATAAAATATCTCTTCAGTGGTAAAGTATCTCTTTTTAGGTGTAGTAGTATATGCCATATACAAATTTAGCAGTGCTCCTAAAATAGGTTCTAGCTCCGCTGATGAGAGTGGTCTAGACGAAGAATACACCGACTATGAAGAACTCGACTAACATCGGCGATTGGGTCCTCGACAAGAACAACCAGTTTATCGCCTTCAATAAACCGTCAGGTATACCTGTACAAGAGGACAAGACGGGTGATACTAGTTTGATCAACCTCGCTGAAATATATACCAAAAAGAAACTCTTTCTCTGCAATCGCATAGATAGACCTGCGAGTGGGATAGTACTATTTGCCAAAAATAAGACAGCCCTTGAAGTTATTAATAAGCAGTTTCAGTTTCGTACTATCGACAAGACATATTTGTGCATAGTAGAGACCAAGCCGCCGAAGCAGGAGGATACGCTTACGCACTGGATAGAAAAAAATGGTAAAATTAATAAGTCTTTTATCGTTGCAGATAAAGGTGCTAACTCTGCAGAGGCAAAGCTTTCTTATAAATTGCTCGGAAGTAGTGATCGTTATTATTTATTAGAGATCCAATTATATACGGGCAAGCATCATCAGATTCGGTGTCAAATGGCACATATTGGTAGCCCGATTAAAGGTGACGTAAAGTATGGAGCACGCCGAAGTAATAAAGACAAATCAATTCATCTCCACGCTTGGAAGACAATTGTAACACATCCAATTTCGAAGAAGAAAATTTCTCTTGAAGCGCCTGTTCCTAATGATAATTTATGGAAATTTTTTAGCTCAAGTGAAAATTTGTGAACTGAAAAAAATTAGGGATGAATGATTTTGATTTTAGGGGTATTGATCCTAAACGTTAACTATCGTTTAGGAATATTCAGAAGTAAGCGGAGCTAACCCTGAAAGCTTGTCCAGCTGACTAGATGGGGGTTTAATATTATAGCACAGGGTTTCAACCCTGTGTAAATGAGGAGGGTAGATCCAATTTGGCGTGATTTTTCAGAAAAAATCATGAGAAATTACCAAGGAGAATTACCCACGTTTTTAGCGAAAAATTTAGAAAAATGGAGTAATCCAAACCCTTAAATTTCGATTATCACCTTATGGTTATACAGGTTACTCTTCTTGTGAATACCCCTAGAAAAACGAAGCAATCCAAAACTTTAAAATGCGAATATCTTCCTGATATAGTACAGCTTAACCTACTTGTGAATATCCCTCGTTTATCTACTTATGATTGAACAGCTTAACCTTCTCGTGAATACCCCGATTTTAGAAGCCCTCCTGTATTGATCAGCGTTCAAAATTGATTCATAAATATAAATCCACATTCGAACTAGTGCTACAATTCTCCTGCCTTAATTCTCTCAATCAACTCTACAGTAGAAGAGAAATCTTCTCCTTCCGTCTTGGCTAGCGCAATTGCTTTTTTAGCTGTTCTGATCGCTTTTCCTTTTTTACCCAATTTAGAATATAAGGCAGCTAGGGTATCTGTATTATAGTAAGCCTTTTCTAATTTGATAGATTTCTTAGCCAACTTAGTAGCACCTTTAAGAGACTTCTTATCATCAATGACTTCGTAGAACGTCCATGCAATATCATTGAGTTCACCTGGATCATCGGTAGAGTAGTTTCCGTAATGATCAAGCGCAGAAGAAGCGAAACTTTCTCGATCGCCACGTTCTCTATGATAGGTCATCCTGTACTGCGATGTCATTTTTGCAGCACGACTGGGGTATGCTTTTTGAAAAAGCACACTGATATCATCCATTTCTAGATCTGCGCTGTCGTCGCTAATTTTGGCAAATACCAATTGTTGTATTTTACCCTCCACATCTCTTGCGCCGTATTGCTTAATAAATACTTCTTTATTTGCTGTCAAGTATTCAAACATCTTAGAGTCTGCGCTTTCCGTCATATTAAAGATTAACGAAAGATTGTCAGGCGTACTCCAATCAGATTGCGTAGCTAAGTATTCTTTCACAATTGGTAAGTGCGAGCCATCCATGGCTTCAGACTTAGCGAGTAGATAAGATTTTAAAAAAGCTGGACTATTGTCTCCATTATTATATCTGTTATCCATAGCTGCGAGACTATTGCTTGGATCTACAGCTTGTTTACCTTCCCCTATTAGCTGCTCCACAGTTTGATATCCAGCCACGCGATGAACCAGATTGCCAGCACCATCCACATAAAGAAAAGTTGGATAAACAAATACGTTATACTTGTCACCGAGTATTTTACCCTGAGCTTTCTCCATATCCATCTTCACACTGATAAAATTATCATTGTAAAAAGTGCCAACCTTTTTCGAGGTAAATACTTGCTTTGACATCTTCTTGCAAGGTCCACACCAAGTAGTATAAGCATCAATAAAGATGATCTTCTTCTCTGTCTGTGCTTGTGTAAGAAGTTGCTCCCATTTGTCTTCTGAAAAATTAATTCCTTGAGCAATCAAAGAAACATTAGCACTTAATAAAAGTATCATTACTGTTATATACTGTTTCATATTCTGTATTATTTAGAGGGCGGTTTGTACAGATTAAATTTTTAATTTGGTAATGGATCTCATGACCTTCGCTTTAGATCTTTGATCGTCACCTGCTAACTCGAGCGCAGATTCTGCAGACTTCATCGCCAATTCTTGCTTTCCATTATTCTTCAAAATATATGCATAGGTTATATAGTAATCTATTTCTTCCCCATTCTCTGATGCCTTTTTAGCAAACTTCTCTGCGTCCTTCATAGCAGCGTCATCATACTGAAAGCTTTCATATAAAGACACAGCCAACTCGTGTAGTCCTTTAGCATCATTTCCAATTTGTTTCTTCGCATAATCTTTACAGCATTTCCTATACTCTTCTGTATTTCCTTGTGCTTTGTGATAGTATAAGTCTGATTCTAAAGCAAAACCCTCAGCTTGCTTAGGTGCATGCTTTCTCGCCTTAACTTTTGCTTCTTCTAATAGACTTTCTGCCTGAAACTCAACTGCCTTTTTCACGGTAGCTTCACATGCTGCGATGATTTTATCTTCTACAACTTCTTTTGAATTCAGCGCAATGATCTTACTTTTATTCTCTATCAATAAATCAAAAATGCGAGAGTCTGCCTCGGTAACCGCTTCAAGAATAAAATTTAAATTAAAATCTGTAGTTAAGTCCTCTTGTGAACGAATATACTCATTGGCAATTAATACACTTGATTTTTTTGATTTATTCAGCGCTTGGACATAGTCGTATATTAGTTGTGGATCGCGATCACCCGCCTCATATGCCTTAGCGAAATCTTGACTAAAATCTACTTTACTAATTACATGCTTACCAATCTTCAAAAAGTTGACTGCATCCTGTGCACCTTTCTGCTTATGAACAGTTTCTCCATCTGGACCAATAAAATAAAGAGTAGGAAAAGCTTGAACAGGATATTTTGCCTTAAATTTTCTACCCTCTGGTTTTTCCATATCAATTTTCATATTGACAAATTGCGCATTAAAGTACTCTCCTACTGCAGGGTCTGGAAAAGTTTTTTTTGCCATACGCTTACATGGACCACACCACGTCGTATATGCATCTACAAAAATTACTTTACCTTCTTTCTTGGCCAAGTCTAAAGCCTCGTCCCAGCTGCCATGAAAGAATTCAATGCCCTGTGCAAAACCTGCTACTGAAAAAATCAATACAAACAAAGAAATAGAAAATATGCGCATAACTGAATGTTGTTTTTTAAAATACACCACAAGATAAATATTATACAAATTCTGTGCTCAATTCCTTGTGAATAAGCAGCTTATTAAGAGAAGTTTAACGCAATATCGAAGGTATAGAAGACCATTGACAATAATTAAGGTTATCATTATAAGGGACTAGATTGCTTTACACTTGACCTTCAACCATTTACGTTCCTTCGTATTCATAGCTGGCGCTAGTGTCTTGTACACCTGCTTGTGATAATCATTTAACCACTTCACCTCTTCTCGGGTCAGCATATTATCTTCAATCATTAAGGTATCTATCGGAAACATGGTCAAAGTTTCGAAGCCATAGAAAGTACCATATTCATTGCTTGCCACTTCTACGGTAAGCACTAAATTTTCTATTCTGATACCGTAAGCACCTTCTTTATAAAACCCTGGTTCATTAGAAGTAAACATTCCTGGAGCAAAAGGCAGCGCTGCCTTTCCTCCAATGGCTGGGCTTATACTCTGTGGTCCTTCATGTACATTCAGGAAGTGGCCCACTCCATGCCCCGTACCATGCCCATAATTTTTGTGTAGCTTATATAGTGGTATTCTTGCTATAAAGTCGAGTTGATGCCCACGTGTGCCTTTCGCAAAAACGCTACTTGCTACTGCTATATGCCCCTTCAACACAGCAGTATAATCTTGTCTGAGTTCTTTAGTAGGTTTGCTGAAGGTGGTTGTCCTTGTAATATCCGTGGTACCACAATGATACTGTCCTCCAGAATCGAGCAGCAATACACCTTTCGGTTTTAGGGTAGCACAACTAGGTCGCTGGGCACTGTAATGTACAATCGCACCATTGCCTTTGTACCCTACTATTGCACCAAAACTTTCTCCATGATACTCTCCTTGTTCAGAGCGCAGCATGGCAAGCTTTTCAGCTACAGCTACTTCATCAATTTTTTCCACTGGTACAGTATCTTCCAGCCACATATATAGCCTAGTCAATGCCACTCCATCTTTTATCATTGCTTGACGGATACCTCTAATCTCAGTGCTGTTTTTTATAGCTTTCAAGTAGGTAGATGGCGTCTTTGCATGGACAGCATTATTCTTATTGATCTGGGATGCTAGTGCTACTGAAGTAACTGCTGGATCAAAACCAATCTTGGCTCTTTTTGAGGTAATCTTAAGAAAAGCGGCAACTTCATGATAAGGCTTGATGATTATTTTATCCTCTAGCAGTCTCTTATAAAGTGTTTTACTTATCTTAGATTGATCTAAGAACAAATAGGATTTCTTTGTACCGATTAAAAGAAACGAAACAAATACTGGGTTACTTTCAACATCATTACCACGTAAATTTAGTGTCCAAGCTATATCATCTAAGGTAGAAATAAGAAAATAGTCGATTTGTTTACTTATATTTATGTCACATATTTCCGATAGCTTATCCTCTCGAGATTGACCTGCGTACTTCTGCTTCAGCTCAAATATAGGCTCAATGGGCAAACTTGGACGATCAGACCACACCTTATAAACAATTTCTACATCCGTCCTCAAAGATATATTTTTAGCATGCACCATATTCTCTATGGCCATTATTTGATTGACTGACAATAGGTTACCATCTAATCCTATCACTGCACCCTTTTTCAAGTTTTGCAGCAACCAACTTAGATGCTCCGCGGTATGTGCCACGTTCAATTTATGCAGTTCGAAGGGACTATCCTTCAATTCTTTCGCTGCCTGTATAAAATATCTACTGTCAGTCCATAAACCAGCATGCTTCATAGTAACGACAGCTGTACCCGCAGACCCCGAAAACCCACTGATCCAAAACCTTGTTTTCCAATGACTTGCGACGTATTCGCTCTGGTGAGGATCCATTGACGGAATTATCAGCGCGTCGATCCCTGCTTTCTTCATCAATCCCCTGACTTGTTTGAGTATGTCTTGTTTTTCTTTCATTTCTTACCGTTTAAAAATTATCCATTAGAATAAGTTGTCGCACTGCAACTAATAGGATTAAGTTATTGTATAATTTAATGTACTAATTCAAAGGTGCTTTACTATATAAACCACCTCAGTGCTAAGCCCCAAAAACAGCAACTTACAATTTTCAAGCTGAATCTACTGCAATAATTCATTCAAACGAACTGCTTTGGCATATTTTTTGTTAAACAGTTGAACTTTATTGGCTTTTTTATAGAAATTTCTATAAATTAGACATGTCTATATTGGTCAACTAAATAATATATAAATTTATACCCTGTCACAATTAGTACTGTTTGAGCGAGACGTTTGGAGCGTCAAATTAGGATAATTGTATATGTAAGGTTATCCGAATTTTAAGAAACAAGTTATAAAGAATTATTAAAATGCTGAATCAGAAGCTTAGTCACAAGATGCTACAACGGTTGTCTCCTCAACAGATACAACTGATGAAATTACTTCAAATCCCTACTGCTACTTTAGACCAGAGGATTTCAGAAGAATTGGAGGCTAACCCCGCCCTAGATGAAGGTGAAGAAACCGAGGCCGATAAAGACGATGACTTTGATGCTTTTGCAAACGCTGATTCTGATACCGATGAGGTAAAAGAAGAAACAGATGAACTTGCCTCCAAAGATGAGGAGTTTGAACTCGATGATTACATCAATGAGTATTTGGAGGAGGATCCTTCTAGCTACAAATTGCAGGCGAATAATTACTCCCAAGACGAAGAAGAAAAGTCTATAACTGTAGCGGTAGAAAGTACCTTTCACGAGTTCTTAGAAGCACAGGTTGGCTTGATGGATTTCGCCGATGACAAAGAAGAAAAAATAGCTCACCAGATAGTAGGTAGTATTGACGACGATGGTTATCTCCGAAGAGAACCATTAGCAATTATTGACGACCTCATGTTTGCCTTTAACGTTATTGCTACGCCTGACGAAGTTGTCAATATGCTCAAGCGTATTCAGCGTTTTGATCCTCCAGGTATTGGCGCCCGTGATTTACGAGAATGTTTGATGATACAGCTACAGCACAAGATCAACTTAATCACTAAGAAGGGCGAGCATCCAGAACAGTCTCTATATGATGCTCTTGAAATACTGGAACAATACTTCAATGAATTTTCAAAAAAGCATTATCAAAAGCTGCAGCGTCACATAGGTTCTAGCGAAGCAGAGTTACGTCAAGCATACGACGAGATACTAAAGCTAAATCCGAAGCCAGCAAGTGGTCATGTAGGTCAAAACAATAAGGGCATTCACTATATCGTCCCTGATTTTATTATCGAGAATAGAGATGGTGAACTAGACTTAACTTTAAATAGTAGAAACGCTCCAGATTTGCGTATTAACGATCAGTACACTGACATGTTAAAAACGTACAAGAGCAATTCAAAGGTCAAGAAAAATACGCGTACAGAAAAAGAGGCTGTCATGTTTATCAAGCAGAAGATTGATTCTGCAAAGTGGTTTATCGATGCCATCAAGCAGCGTCAGCAGACGATGTACAAATCTATGTATGCCATCATGCAATACCAGTATGATTTCTTTTTGAGCGGTGATCAGAAAAAACTCCGCCCGATGATTTTAAAAGATATTGCAGACATTACTGGGTTAGATATCTCTACCGTATCGAGAGTTGCCAACAGTAAATTTGTACAGACAGAATTCGGAACCAAGCGTCTGAAAGATTTCTTTTCAGAATCTCTACAAACCAGCACGGGCGAAGAAGTTTCTACTTTAGAAGTAAAGAAAATTTTGACTGAAATAATTAGCGAAGAAAACAAACGCAAGCCGCTCTCTGATGAGAAGCTGAAGAATATGCTCCAAGATAAAAGCTATAATATCGCACGTCGTACCGTTGCCAAATATCGTGAGCAACTCAGTATCCCAGTCGCGCGTCTCCGAAAAGTTTTATAACCGCAATTCAAATAATATTTAGATCAGCCTAGGATTTTCATCCTGGGCTTTTTTTATGGCTGTTGTACTATAAGATCTTTTTGGGCGTGCCTCCAGCCGTACTTGTTTTTCGGAAAAATTCTCAAAAAAATACAGCTGGAGTCGAGCTATCCAAGGGTCCGCGTTCGCTTCCGTCCTCTGCTTTCGCACTGAGCAACCGCACGGACTGCCCTGCAAAAAACAGGGCACCTTTCCTATCTCTCACGCGGAAAGTAAAGAAGGAGAAAAAATATTCTAATACTCGTTAAGTACGACCCTATCAAAAAGCCTTAAAGTGGGTTCATCGTTTTTAGCATTGCTGCTAATCGTTTTTTACTATGGCGTATTTCTTTTGTATATTCTGCGATTAATTAATTCACCACTAAGAAGTTTAATTTGTAGGACATATATTCCATTAATAATATCAGACAAATCTATTTTATTCTTATTTACTTCTTTGATTAACATTCCATTCATATCATACAAACTAACCTTGTCTATTTGCTTGATAAATTCAATAGTAACAATATTAGATGCTGGGTTCGGAAATATATTCAAATTGGCTAGATCTACATTATTTGTCGAATTTGGGGTTACGTACACTTCAAATATATCATCTGTTACAGAGCACTCTAATGAATCAGTAATTATTAGATTATAAAATATATTTGTATCATTCCATACTTTGGGATTTTCAATTGTAGTGTCCGAAATCATATAATTTGGGCTCCATTCATATTTTGTGTGAGGCCAATTACTTTGAGCGGCAATCCATAGATCAATTGTATCTATGGGAGATTTACTTGTAATTTTATCAATTGTCAGATAGGCCCAATCGCTGAAGTTTAATTCTACAGAATCAACACATACTTCATTTGTGGTTGTAATTCCTTTTAGATAATACTTTACTGTTCTTTCAAAATGTTGCTCTATTATTGGTTCAAGTATAGTCGTATCAGACAGCATAGTGGACGCATAATAGTATTTATCTAACGTAGGTTCGTAGAAACTTGATTCCCATTTCAATTCATTAATGTCACCACTCAATGCCACTCCGTACAATTTTCCTCCTTTTAATATTTCATCTGGGCATAGATTTCTGTTCGCACCCGCATCAACTGTACACTGGCTAAACAATTGACTAAATGACAAAAGTATCGCTAGATTTAAGGTAATTATGATTTTCATTTTTTTCATGCTTAAGGACTTTTCTATAATGCCTATGGTCGAATAGCTCCAAGTAAAAGGCTATGGCCGTTATAGCACTCATCTACTCTAAGATAACAAAACACTACCTCTTCTCCAAAGATAGAAAATACTAAAGCAATATAAAGCCCTGTACTAAGGACAACGACCTATTACTTCTTTCTTAATACAATTGTTAGTAATGATTATACACCCTCCCAAAGTAGATAATGGGCAAGTAGGCTCCACGAAGAACAAGGTGAAAGAATAGACAACTATGCACATCTGCTGCTTACAGATGGAAAGTACAAACGGGATGACCTCAAAAAATACTAGGCTTTAATGGAGTCTTGAATGATTCCCTTCACCGCTTCTTCGCGCTGGAGGATGTCGGCTTCGGCCTTCTTGATATCAACCTCTAGGGAGTAAACAATTCGCTTGACCTTGGACTGAGTGGAGGAGACGCTACTCAGGGCGGCAGCGATCTTACGCTGGACAACCCAGTCGGAAATGAGGTTATCAAAAAAGACATCGAGGAAGGAATTGAAGCCGTCGATATTGAAACTGAGGTCGAACTTTTGCTGGCCGTGAATGTCCGCTAACTCTTTGCTAAATACGCGAAGCAAGTGCTGAGCCTGATGTGAGATTTTCTTGGCTTTATCGATGGATGCCATCTTGATGATACTGTTGATCGCCCTGCCTTTACCGCGGGTACTCCACTGACCCCAATTATGTGCGGCTTTGAGATTTTGAATCATTTCCTCCATCATGCCTACTGCGCTATTACCTACCTCGACTGCCTCGATGCACTCTTTGCGGATATAGTATTGCGTATTGATCTCCGACTCTAGGCTGTTGATCTTTTTGCCTGCGGTACTGCCATTGAGCAGGATTTCTTTTTTGCGAAGAGCGAGTTGTTTCTTGATCTGCTCGCTGACATCTTTTGCGTTGGCTACTTTCTCTTGCAGGATGTCTTTTTCGTATTGGAGGATGTCGAGCGACTTCTTGTAAGACTCGTACTTCATGAAGGCATGTAGGTACTCTTGGCGTTCTTTTTCGAGCTGCGTTTCCTTGTCACCGAGAATTTTGCGGAATACACTTTTGAGGCTCATATTCTCCAGCTCGGTCACGTCTGCGTGTTCCTTAAGCATCTTGTCTTCCTTTACTTTGAGGAGGCTATTCTTCGCGGCTAGTTCGTTCAATACGAAAGTAAGCCGCTTCTGGGCCAAATCATTGGACTTTTGCAGTTCTATCAATTCTTTTATCGTCGCCATATCATCAATTTTAACCTGTTCGTATTAAAAGTCTTTTGTGCTAAATGTGTAATTTGCACACTAAATTAAGCGATTTTCGCAAATATATAGATGGAAAATAGCAAACCAGTGTGGGGATTAGATCTCGGAGGTACAAAGATAGAGGGTGTGATCCTAGAAAGTGCATATAATATAAAGGTACTAGAAAGGACGCGTATTGCGACGGAAGGGGATCAGGGGTACGAACATGTGCTCGGACGGATCCAGCTACTCATAGACCAGATGAGTGCAAAGACAGGACTGCAACCAGAAAGTATAGGGCTGGGCACGCCAGGGGTACTCGATCCTGATCTGAATACAATGAAGAACTGTAACTCCACTTCGCTGAATGGAAAGTACCTGAAGAAAGACCTAGAAAAAATGTTAGATATGCCAGTGCGTATGGCGAACGATGCGAACTGTTTCGCCGTAGCAGAAACTTGTCTAGGCATAGTACGCGATGAAATGCCGACCGCAAATGTTGTCTTCGGCACCATCATGGGTACGGGTGTAGGTGGTGGTATCGTGATCAATGGCAAGGCGCTCTACGGCAGACATGGTATAGCGGGCGAATGGGGACATAATTTTCTTGATGCTTCGGGTGGCAAGTGCTACTGTGGGCAGACAGGTTGTGTGGAGACGATCATTAGTGGTCCAGGACTACAGCGCTATTATACCTCACTTACGGGAGAGCTAAAGGCGCTAAAAGATATCGTACAACTCCACACAGAAGGAAAGGATGAGGCAGCGACAAAGACCATGCAACGACTGGTACAATTCTTCGGAAAGAGTATCGCCAATGTGATCAATATACTCGATCCTGATGCCATCGTACTCGGAGGTGGGCTAGGCAATATTGACCTGCTATATACCGATGGGGTAAAAGAAGTGGAGAAACATTTGTTTAATCATGTACTGCGTACTGCTTTTTTAAAACCAAAATTAGGTGACAGTGCTGGCGTATTTGGCGCAGCACTATTATAATATAAAATGATACAGACCTCAAAACTTAGTTATCAATATCGGGGTGGAAATGAAATGTCCTTTCCTGATATGGCCATTGCGCAAGGGGAGCACTGCCTCATCCTCGGCACGTCTGGTACGGGAAAGACGACGCTACTGCATCTGCTCAGCGGACTACTCTCGCCGAAGAAAGGGAGTATCCATATCAAGGATACTGCTATAGAGAAGATGAGCGAATCTGCGCTGGATGCTTTTAGAGGGAAGCATATCGGGATTGTTTTTCAGGTGCCGCATTTTGTGGCTGCGCTGACGGTCTCCGAAAATCTTCAGCTTGCACAAAAGCTCCCTGGTAATAAAGTAGATAAAATAAAAATAAAACAAATCCTCGATCAACTCCATCTTGGGCATAAGCTAGATGCCTACCCGAGCAATCTAAGTCAGGGCGAGAAGCAGCGGGCATCTATCGCGCGGGCTATCATCAATGGACCAGCCGTGATATTTGCGGATGAACCGACCTCTGCGCTAGATGATAAAAACACGACGGAGGTGACGGCCCTCCTTCAACAAACGGCTGTAGAAAATAAAGCAACCTTGATCATCGTCACGCACGACAATCGACTGAAGGCTGCATTTGAAAACAAAATTATCCTCGCAGACATATGAATATAATTAAACTTGCTTGGAAAAATTTGATCAGCAAACCATTGAGTATGTTGCTCAATCTTTTGTTGTTTGGCCTCGGCGTGGGGCTCGTGGTATTTTTATTATTGATCAACTTTCAGGTCAATCAAAATTTTGAAAAGAACCTAGCGGGAATAGATTTAGTCGTCGGCGCGAAGGGTTCACCGATGCAGATGATTCTCTGCAATATGTATCACATCGATGCGCCTACGGGCAACATACCTGTCAAGGATATTGTCCACTATTTCAACCCCAAACATCCTGTGATAAAGCAGGCGGTACCGCTATCATTAGGTGACAATTATCGTAGTTACCGCATTGTCGGTACGGACACTTCTTTTTTAGGATTGTACAATGCAAAAATAGCGGAGGGCAAGATTTGGTATGCGGATTATGATGTGGTAATTGGATCGCTGGTGGCGGAGAAGGAGGGCCTAGAGTTAGGTGATCAATTTTATAGTTCACATGGACTGGTAGATGATGGCATCAACGTGCATGACCATGGACAAAAGTTTAAGGTCACAGGTATTTTGCAACCTAGCCAGACAGTTGCCGATCAATTGATCTTATGCAATACGCCTACCATATGGGCGGTACACGATCATGAGGAAGGTGACCATGCAGAGGGTACGCATGAGGAGCATGATCATGCAGACCATGACGAGCATAATCATGAGGACCATGCAGGACATGATCATGATGCGCACAATCACGCCGGTCACGATCACGACAGTCATAAGGAGCACGACACGCATGATCATGCAGGCCATGACCACTCCACATCTCCTAAAAATACAGCTTCTACCTTTCAGCTACAAGATCACCCAGATGAGTTTATCACTTCTCTTTTAGTCAAGTTTAGAGGGCGCGGAATACAAGCACTAAATTTTCCACGCGCCATCAATGAGCAGACGGATATGATGGCGGCTCAGCCTGCTTGGCAGATCAATCGGGTACGCGATATGATGGGCTCAGGCACCGATATGCTGCGCCTCTTGGCGATGGCTATTATTTTTGTGAGCGGCATCAGTTTATTCATTTCTCTCTTCTCCTCTCTACGTGGGAGAAAGTATGAGTTGGCGATTCTACGGGTGATGGGTGGCTCGCGTAAGACGCTCTTCAGTCTGATTATTTTGGAAGGTTTGATCTTAGCGGTGCTCGGTTATTTGCTCGGTATTGCGCTTGGCCATTTTGGCGTTTCCGTGCTCGGCGGTCAGCTGGAAGCTTCTTATAAGTATAGTTTTTCTCCGTGGATTTGGTTGACGGAGGAGTATTATATTTTGGGCGTTTTGTTGGTCTTGGGTTTTGTGGCTTCGTTGATACCGGCGATAAAGGCTTCGCGGACTGCGATCTCAGAGACGCTTGGCGAGGGGTAGTTTTTATCCCCCTAGCTTACATTTTTACTTTTTATTTTAGGGCGTGCCTCTAGCCCTGCATACCTATCTGCCGCTGCTAGAGTCGAGCTGTGCAGGAGTCCGCGTTCGCTCCCGTGCTCCGCACCACCGAGAAAATTTCGGTGTCCTTTCCATCTCTCACGCAAAGGATTCACCCATTGCAAGTTTCTATACATTTACATTTAGACGATTATCTATCGCAATTCCTCTAAACTACTTGTATATTTAATGATGAGTCCAGATCTTAAAGTGGACAAACCGTAATTAATTTATTTTTAAACAATACCATGAGTTCAGCAGGACACATATTAGATTCAATTAAAAGGCAAGCTCAAAACCGAGCGATGCAGCAAAATGGGAAATACAGTAATTTCTCTTATGCTGATATCAATAAAATTCCTACAGAAAGAAAATTTAATCATGAAAAATTCTCTAAGTTAACAAGCGAAGAGATTGCTACGCGTGCTGCAAAAATAAAATTAACGCTCAAAAAAGAAAAAGGAATAATTGTTTTAAAAGCGTTTTTATTTCTGCTTACTTTATTTGTGATTCTTTATCTAATACTAACTACTCTATAGTCTATATGTGTTAACTTAAAGTAAATGGTGATTGTCTACGGATGGGGAAAGGGATTTTCTTGAAAAATAGTTTTGTAGATAAGTTCACAATCACATACTTACTTTCGTTATTATATAAGGACGCACAATCAATGACGATTTTAAAGACAGACTAAAACTAACTGTTCTCTCTGTGCAGAGAGAAATTATCTTTCGCTGCACTAATAAATAGTACAAACATGAAATATCTCATCCTATTTCTTTTACCCCTTTCTATATTCACCTGTGGCGACGAATGTGATGACATAACAGGTGGTACTTATCTATTCCAAATACCTGCCACATTGAGTCCAGTAAAAGAAACCTATGCGATAGGCGATACCCTTACAATAAGTTCAAGATTTTCTGACAGTGTTTTTGAAAGAATCACAAACCGTACTTATTCTCTAATAGATTATAAATTTTATCCTGTAGCAAGAGCAGGAAGGTTAGATTCAATTAAATTAGATAATTCTTTAGAGTTTGATTTTTTAGTTGACCCTGAATATAACTTTACGCCATTTACGTTTTCGACTGGAGAAACTATCTTAGATGGTCAATATAACTATAAAGACAATGAATATGATTTAGAATATAAAATCATCCTAAAACAAAAAGGGTTATTTCAGGTAAGTTTTTCTTCTACTCTTTATTTCGATGGTGACAACAATGAAAATTTTGTTGGTATGTGTCCACGTAAACTATTAGATACAGAAACACAACTCAATGATGGGAGTGATAACAACGTGGATTTTCTTTTAGAGAGTGTTTTGGAGTTCATAGACCTTGTTCATGCAGACCCAGAAAATAGATTTCATAAATTTGGGATGTATAATTTTTATGTGGAGTAAAGAAAAAGCAGTAACGCTTAAACTAATGTTGATTTACTTTCTAATTAATCCTGAGGTGATGGTTACATTGTTATTAACATTTAACATTTAAGATAAGATAGATTTTTATTTATTCAATATTTAAACACTACTTTAGCAATGCATTTTTGATTTGTCATGCCTATACCGATAAAAATGCTACAACAAAAAAATATTATTTTCTAACTTTATAAAATTACTAGACATGTTTACAATCGATTATCGATCACCCTATTATTTTTCGTTTTTTTGTTCTTCCAAGCTTGTGAAAAAGATAAAATTCTTGACAAACATATGGCAGAAGCACAAGCAAATGGAATAGAATCTATTCCAGTAAACGAAAGGGGTATTGTATTTAACGTAAAAGATCAAGACTCAAATCCCCTTGGTGGATCAGAGGACAGGCAAGTTGTTTTAGGCGACCTTATCAACATTCCTTTCTCTGTATCGAATATTTTGCAGGCTCATGCTAACTTATATCCAGAAGAAAGCAATGCTTATATCGTACCAACTGCATATCATTTAAAATTCACTCCTGCCAATGTTGAGGAATTAAAGATTTTAATTGATTCTGATCTAGATCTTTACGACTATCCTCTCAATATGGAAATAATCACTGATGGTGGTCATTACCAGAATCTTAGCCCAGACGACATCCCTAGCTTGTATACAATCGTTGATGTAAATGCTCCTATTCCACCTATAAGTTATGTTGTATTAGATGAATATTATTTTGATGAGTTCAACCCCATTCTAATCGCAGAAAGCTTTGTATTGTCTGGGAATGAAGATGAAGTGGAAGAGTATACAGGTATACCTGCCTCATTTGTTATTGATGGTCGATTAGATCGAAGAAAACCACTTTGTCCTGAGGGTTGTGAGCTTATTACATGGATAGACGACAGTGAGGATCCACCAATTGTCAATTGGTTTTGTGATTGCGATGGACCACCCCCACCCCCAGCACCTATATTTAATGATTGTGGGTGTCCTGTCTTTAAAAGTATTCGTAAACCAGCAGGATGTATTTATGTGGAGGATACACAGTATTCTGATCCTGCTGATCTAACTACTTTTGAGCCCGTAAGAAGAGTTAAAGTAACAGCAAAGAATAAGTTTGGTAAGTCTCGTTCTACTTATGCCGACGATGATGGTTGCTGGAAAATTAATGAAGAGTTTAAAGGTAAAATCAAAGTCAAAATACGTTTTACCCATGACAGAGCTGTTATAAGAGGAGCTAGAAAAGGGATATCAGCAATTTTTAACTTTCTTAGTCCAGTTACTTTTAAAACATCAATTTCTGGACCAGTCTTTAATGATGTAGGAACATATTTTCACATGTGGAGCGAAGAAGGCTCAAGAGGTCATATGTACTGGGGTGCTTCTACTGTTAACAATGCACTACATGAGTTTCATGATAACGCTGCGTCTGATGGCATTAATCCGCCTCCAATGGGTATGGATATGTATGTGGGCTGGAAGGAAAGTTATGGCTATGCTATAATGAGAAAACAAATGGGAGCAATCGCTGTGATGCAAGCACTTAATTCTGGGATCTCTAGTTCTAGTACGTTCATTCAACCTTTTGCAGCTTTTAGCCCTCTCGAATTTATAATCACTATGTTTGCTCCTGATGTCTTTGTTGGAATTGACAGAATTACTTCCGATAATTTAAAAGATTTAGCTTATCACGAAATTGCCCACTCATCGCATTATACAAAAGCTGGAAGATCATTTTGGCAAGCACTTATAGAATCAGAGACAACTGCAGAAATTGTTAATGGTGACCCACATGGAATATCTACATCTAATGGAGCTGGATATATATCTGTTGCTGAATCATGGGCAGAGTTTCTTGGTCTGACTTATATTGATAGACGTTATCCTACTAATCCATTTACGTTTATAGCAGGAACTTACGGAGCCCGTCTTGAAAGAACATATAATGAGGTAGCTATGCATATTCCTATTGGT